>Ga0208666_1000384_pt1 | contig 21408 bp, 23 predicted proteins | sample 5B_taG_FD_184078 | JGI IMG/M metagenome (GOLD analysis project Ga0208666, IMG submission 184078) | Marine viral communities from the Subarctic Pacific Ocean - 5B_ETSP_OMZ_AT15132_CsCl metaG (SPAdes) (version 2) | ecosystem: Environmental > Aquatic > Marine > Oceanic | place: Pacific Ocean...
GGTATCACTAATGTTAGTGTTTGCTCCAATCTTAGTTGCCGAAATTCTATTTACATCAAGTGTTATATTTCCTGCTGATGTGACAGGTGTATTAGCAATAGTAAACTCTGAGCCAGATTGTGTAAGCCCAATGCTTGTGACTGTGCCACTATTATTTGGTTGAACTTTTTGAAAGTTTACTGCAACTGATCCTAAAGTACCTGTGTTGTCAGAAGTACATAAATATATAAAATCAGCCTGTGTACTTCCAGACTGTATTGTAAAAATTCCTCCTGCCAACTCACTTATATTATCGTAGTCTGGATCTCTGGAAGCTGTGCCAGAAGCAACAACTTTATAAACTCCATTTTGTGTAGCATCTGATTGCGACTTAACTAAAATTTTTTGACCTGTGCTAATTGACACCCCATCAATAGTGTCTCCATTTTGAAGATCTGATGTTAAATTAACATTTCCTGTTGTAGCAACTTTCATTACATGGCGAACTGTTAAAGCAGTTGCGATTGAGTCCACATAATTTTTTGTAGCGACTTCATTCCCAGAGCTAGGATCTGACATACCAGAAATTGCACCTCCAGTTATAGAAACATTGTTAGAGGCTTGTGTTGAAATTGTGCCAAGTCCTAAATTAGTTCTTGAAGTAGAAGCTGATGCAACATCAGATAAGTTTGAAGCCTTTACTAATTTTGCAGTTAATTGATCTTGTGCATTTGATGATAATGAATTTATGTATTGAAATTCTGTGTTAGAAACTGATCCATCAGCAAGTTTTGTTACTGCAATATTTGATCCTAATTGTGAGTCAGTTACATTGCCAGATAAATTTGAACTTAAATAACCTGTTGCATCTGCTAAATTAAAAGCAGGAGTAGTATCTGCTCCTCCTAAAGCAACCGATACACCACCAAAATTTACTGAGCTATTAGATAAAGCACTATTACCAATATTACTAAGGGTGTTATTTGAGGCATTGATTGTTTTGTTTGTTAAAGTATCAGTAGAGCTTTCTGTAACAACTGTGCCATCAATAGCAAAAGTAACAGTTGATCCTGTCGCTGAAGTATCAATACCTGTTCCACCAGTTAAAGTTAAACTTTCACTATCAAGGTCAATATCAATATTTCCAGAGTCAGTTGTGATATCTAAATCTTGTGCTGTAACTGTGCTATCAATATATGCTTTTATACTTTCTGAAGAAGCAACTTTTGTAGCACTTGCAGAAGAAAAATTATCATCATCTTGAAAAGCTGTACCACTTATTCCTGTGTTTAAAACAGGAGAGGTTAAAGTTTTATTTGTTAAAGTTTCTGAACCTGCAAGAGTTGTAAAATCATTATCACTTAATGCTGTGTTAAACTGTGCAGTAGTACCTGTAAGAGTATTGTTAGCAAGGTTAATTGTTTTTCCTGTAATAGTAGCTGTTCCACCATCTACATAAGCCTTAACTGATTGCTGTGAAGGAGGAAGAACTGCTGAGTTACTTGCCATGTTATCTTCATCAACAATAGATACACTTGGATTAACATAAGGCGATCCAAGATATAAAGATATAGTTGAGTCCGATGCAGATATAGTTCCACTTGCAAAAGTTAAAGTAGTGTTAGGCGAAGAATAAGCACTAATAGAAATATGAGAATAAATTGTGCCAGTATTTGCTCCAACAATTTTTACTCTTCTTCCTACATGATGCGTTGAAGTTACATCGGCAGCTATTGTAACAGTTGTGTTGCCAGTTCTATTTACTGTTGTTGTTCCAGAGCCAGTTCCAATTTCAAACCATTCTTTATCATTCCACACATCTCTAATATCTTTTCCATATTGTCTTAATGCGTTATCAACATTTGAGGGAGGCATCCCTGTATTAATGTTAATACCATTAATCGCTGTATTTTGTGATGCTGTGGTACTATAATCTTTGACTGTCATTAACTTACTCCTGTCTTTTCTAGTAATTCATTTTTAATTATATTTTGTTGCTTTATATGTTCCGGCTCACCTTCTTTTACTTCTTCTGGAATTAAACCAAACAAAGCATTCATATTAGAAGATATCTGTCCCCATCTACTTGCATTAGCAATTTTAATTAATTTTTCTATGCCATTAGGATCAGTAAATGCTGTTGCTAAATCTTCGGCTCTTGAATTAAATAAATAATTTTTAAAACCTTCTAATAATGTAGATGGTTTTGTAATATCAACTCCTTCAAGAGGTATGCCTAATTTTTTCCATTCCTCAAATTGCTCTTTTCTAGCTGCAGTTGAAGATCCTTTTGTTGCTCTAAATCCTGTTGATTTATAAATTGTCATTAGTTTTTGAAAACCTAACCAAGCCTCATCAACATTTTTACCTTGAGCAGAGGCAGTACCTTTAATTAATTGTTCTGTAAGTTTTTGGTTTTTACCCATCATTAAGTTATAAAACTTCATTCCAATCATCGGATCATCAGCTTTATTCATTAACTTAGTAAAGTTTTTAGAAAACAACATACCAGATACTTCTGGAAATAAACTTGGATCAATTTTATTTAATTCTTTAGATAGCTTTTGAATATTTAAAGGACTTACATCTTCTGAAAATAAAACCTTTCTTATAGTACTCATAGAGTTTTCTAAATTTTTAATTTTGCTTACTTGACCACCAATAGTAAAAGCATCCATTTTTTCTGAAAGTTTTTTATTGGCTTTAACAGTAAACTCACTTGCTCTTTTGTAATATTGGTTATTATCTAAAACTGTTCTAATTAATTTTAATTCTGCATTTAATTGAAATGCTTTATTGTGCTGATTATTTGCTTTTAAATCTTTTACAACATCCATTCCATCATCATAAATTGTTTTTAAATTTGTAATGCTTAAATCAGTTTTACCTTGTGCTGTTATTTTATTTAAAATATTTTCTTGGATTAAACCTTTTGATGCAGTATCACCATTTTTAATTCTGTTAGACAGATTTTTCATGTAAGCTGCAGTTACTTCAAAATTAAATGTTCCTTCATCAAACTTTGCCCAACCACCATCTTTTAATTGTCTTGCTTTATTATTTATAGCAATTCGAATGTCATCTTGTCCTTTTATTAATGTAGAAACAAATTTATTAGTAACAATTTTTGGATCAATGCTATCAACATTAATTATATCAAAATTTTCATTTAAAAAATTTCTATTAGCTTCGTTAAGTTGTGGAAATCTATTTTTAGTGAATTTATCTATAATTGTTCCACCACCAGATGTTGCATAGACATTATCTGCTACTGATAAAATAGCTGTATCATCAGTAACTCCTGCAATAGCTTCTGGAACTGTTAATTTAATGCCTTTTTCATTAGCTGCATTTATAATATTTTGTACTTCATCTAATTGACCATTTTCACTTAAATCATCTAAAATCATTTTTAATCTTTTGGCATCATTAGGTTTAATAACACCATGAGAAATATTGCCAATAATATCTACTGCCAAACCGACCTTCCATGCTTGACCTTCACTTATAACTCCTGTGCCTTCAACAGCCTCTCCTGTTGCACCTGCACCTGCAGCCATTAAGGTTGGAAATTTTTGAAACTTAGTAAAAGCTCCACCACCTAATCCCCACTCTGCAGCTGTGTTAACCATTTTTCCTGGTAATGTTTTTGAATCATAATCTACAATAGGCTCACCATCAACATTTTTAAAAATACGCATATAATTTTTTGCTTCATCGTAACTAGGCAACAAAGGAATATTAACATCTTCGTATTTTGCATCGGAGTTCATTAATCCAGGTATTTTTAATCCAGTAGCATCACCTAGTTTTCTTTCTGCCCAAGCACCACCATGACCTGCAAGATTCCAAATTGTCTCTGGAAAAGATAATAATCCTGCTCCTGCTTTTAATAAACCAGAGGGTAAACTATTTCCTACATCAGATCCTACACTTGTTTTTTCAGCCATTATTCTTTTCCTAAGTTTGTTTTAATTGTTCTTTTTTCATAACGATCATTTCCTAGATCAACCATGTACTCTAAATAACCCTCATCAGTATAACCAACTAATTGCATACCAATAACTTCTGAGCCATCAGTATTGTCATAATAAGATTGTATTTGATTTTGGATAATTTTTTTATCTTCTAAACTACTAGGATTAAATACTAACTGAATGTTATTTTTATTAGCCATTTTGTTCGCTTGGTTAATAATATTATTTTCCATTTTCTTTTCTAAATTTCCAATAACTTTATTTTCTGAATATAATCTTTTAGACTCTTTAATCCATTCAGCTTCAGTTCTAATTGAATCCCAACCTTCTTTTGCAGCCAACATTTGAAAATCAGCTCTTTTCTCTTCTAAGTCAATGTGAAATTTATTTACTTCTTTTGCTAATTGTAGTTGTAAAATGTTACCTTGTTTAGAACGAGATAAACCTGGAGATATCATTTCAAAATATGCCATTTCTTTATTTGAAATTGCACCTTTTGTTTTAGCAATTTGTCCCATAACAAAATCACCTGCTAAAGAATAAAATACTTCTGGACTTGAAATATCTTCTTCATTTAAACCCATTTGTTTTGCAAATTGTTTAAGATATAATTTTGTAGTTCCAAAAGTACCAAAATCAGACTCATCCATATTTCGCATAATTCTCATCATGGAATCTATGCTAATATTTTGATCAGAGGCTAATTGTGATGTTTCTTGAATCTTTGTAAAAGCTGCATCATTTCTATTAGCTGCATTAATGTACATTTGTTCAGTACCTTTGCCCTCTGCTTTCATATCAATATCTACTGTTGTGCCACTAGATTTTGTTAAATAATCATTAATTGCATTTGCAAAAGCAACATCATATTCTGGAGTTCCAGGTTTTAAATTTTGTCCTTCTAACATTGCTCTAATGTTTTGTTGCAATGCCGGAACAGATGCAGGTTTTATTTGTGCGTATGCTAAAGCTCTATCTAAAATATCTTGTTCTTTTTGATAATTAAATTTATCTTGAGCTAATTGTGATGCAGAGGCACTAGCCTTTGCTTCATTACCTCTTTTCATTCCCATAGCAAGTGCTTGACCAAAACTAATTGGAGTGTCTGAATAACCACTAGCCTCTAAAAGACCTTGAGCCATCCCTTTGCCTTCTGGTGAAAAAACATAATTTAATAAATTATTTTTAAAGTTTGGTGGAGTTACTGATCCACCTTTATCACTTATTGCTGAAAATCTTCCTGTTGGCATTGGAACATTATTTGCATTCATTTGCTGACCAAGAGAAGAAAAACCTTTTGGTTGAATGTTTTGAAATTGATTTTGTGCAGCCATTTGACTACCTAAAGAAGAATAACCACTAGGTGTATTTATAGCACTAAAATTTTTTACTGCATTATTCATTTGATTTGTATTGACTGGATAACTTAAACCAGCATTTAAAATAGCTTTTCTAGTATCATACTGATTTGCCATTAAAAGAATCCTCCAAGTATGCCACCACCGATAGCACCTACACCAGATCCCATTCCAGGTATCATTCCTGCTAACTCAGCTCCTTGCATTGCACCACCAAGTAAACCTGCACCAGTATTTCTAAATATAGGTTTTGTAGAAGATGTTGTTGTTGGAACATTAGCACCAATAGATCCTAAATATTCTCTAAGTTTGTAATATGGTTTTTGTTGTTCAAAATCAAAACGAGCCATTGCATCTTGTATCTGTGCCATTTCCATCGCTTCTCTAGTTTGACCAACACCAGATAATGCTTGTATATCTTGGTAATCCATAGCTGCAAGATTTGGTGCAATTTGTGTTGCTTGAGCCATACGATCTCGTTCTCTGTTATATTGATCGCCATACACTTGATTTGCAACATTACCTAACTCTTCTGCTAATACACTTTGATTAGCTGCCGAGCCAAGTCTTCCTGCTTTCGAAAATTGTGATTGAACACCAGATGTTACATCTCCTGCAATTTGATCATATAATGCTTTTGAATATTGGTTTGTACTTGGATCAAGATAATCACCTTGTAATATTTTATTTATTTCACTCTGACTAGATGCAAGAAGAGGATTACTTAATGCTCTGTTTGTTGCTAATTGTAAAGCTGCAGTAGTCTCTGGTGCAAAATTTGTATATGTTTGATTTGGATAATAATTTGGTACACCTGATTGAAATAAATTTTGTGCTTGATCGAATGCTTCTGTAACATAAGGTTTAACAAACTCCGATGGCTCTGCACTCGTTGTTGTTGTTACATTTGTTGGACTACTACCTTTTGACATTATAATTCCTTGCTAAATAAATATATTTTTTGTTCATATCCTTTTAATTTTTTTGCCCATCCTTTTCGCCCTGCAACCTCTATTGCTTGACAGTTATTGTATTTGGCAAATTTTTCTATTTCTTGTTGTATTGGCTCAAGCCAATTATTCATGTTGCTACCTCCTGCTAAGAAATAACGACAAATCTTTTTTTGTGGGTATTGTGCAACTTCTGTAATTACTGCACTTTCCACTTTGTTTTCCCAACTAATAAAAAGTTGAAATTTATTTTGTATTAAACCATCTAAAATATCTTGACTTGAGTAACAGTCATCAAGAGCTTTTTTTATTTTTGGCTCAACTTCGTTCCAGATAATATGTAAATCTTCTGGAGGTACTTTTATGATCATCCAATAACAATATATCCAAAGGTCTGATCATTATTTGACGAACTAGCGTGTGTTAATGTTGCTGATCCATCTGCTCTTGCAGAAACATATAAATTAGTTTTTGCTGTGTTTCCATTTGCCGTCGTAGGCATAAATAAAATTATAGAGTTTGCACCTATTCTTCTATCAGTTAAAGTTGTTGTTGTTGCACTTGCTGTTAAAGTTATATTTCCTGTTGAGTTTAATTTTCCATCAAGTGTGTTGTTTACAGTATTTGAAATTAATCGTAAATGCTGTGAACTATCCGGCATTGATACAGGAACTTTTAAATATTGGTTTTGAGCCATTATCTTTTTCCTGTTTCTTTAGCCTCTACATCAATTCCAGATAAAGTTTTAAAGTTTCCTGTCACATTAACTCTAAGACGATGATATCTACTTGTAGATCGCATTGGACAATCACCATTAGATTGCGTACTAACAGCCGATCCTTCTGTAACTGCATCAGCTTGAGAGGACCTGGTAATAGGTGTAACTGTTATTGTTGTATTTGCACTTCCATTAGCATCAACAATCGGTCTAGCATTTAATAATGTACTGTTGCGATTTTTTGCACCTTCAAATTCGGTTGAGTCTACTGTTGCATCTAAACTTGCACCAAGAAACTTTCCAAATTTTTTTGCAGAATTAAATCCACTTAAACCTATAATTCCCTCACCATAAGCATAAGAATCTAAACTATATGGCAACTCGTCTATTGTTCCTAAAATATCAAGTGCCTCTAAAGTAGTAAAAGCCTCTTGCGATGCAGAGTTAATAAAATGTAAATCTTGATCACTACCTGTACTCCATCTATCAACTGCATAGTTATAACAAAGTAATTTATTATTAACTGTTCCTGTGCCGGTTGCACCACTTCCTCTATAAGACCAAATAACCATTGAATTATTTGGATCTACTGCACTACAAATCCCTTCAAAGTTGCTTGTTGTATCTGCAAAGAAAAATTCATTAACTTTTCCTATACCTATTGGTGTTAATTGTTGACCACCAGATAATTTATAAAAACCATCTTGAGCCAAAAAGAATATGTCTGATCCAAAAGAAACAACACTTTTAGGAGAAAAAGCTCCAATGTTATCTGCAATTTTATCAAACTGAAAGATAAGTGGAGTTCCAACATAACTCATTCTAAATATTGCTCTCTCCATGAAAACAATACCAAAAGATTCACCACCTACTATTGCCTGTACATTACCATGAGTACCAACAATATCTTGATAACCAGATTGTGTGGTTTGACTTGGAGTCCATTGAGCCGAATTATTTAATCCAGACCATTTAACTCGTTGATTGTAAACTGTTCCAGACTCGGTTGTATATCCTGCAACAACAAAATCTCTAACAACAGCTAAATATTTTGCTTTTAAAGAAACAAGATCACTAAAAGCTGAGTCTACACCCTCTTCAAATTTTTGAATATTATCAGCATGGTTAGTTGCAATTATATTTGATCCAAACTGTGTGAATGCCCAAAAGTCTCTTGAGTTTTCTGTTGTGGAATTACTATAACCACCTGCTTTAGATTTATCTTGAAATACAAGTGAACTATCCATTTGATATAGTTTAGTTGTATCTCCTGCATAATTAGTTGTTCCAGATGCAGAGAAAGAAGTAAATAACCCAACTGGTGTATTGCCTAATCCTGTTCCACTTAAAGCTACAAATCTTGGAAAAGATTTATAACCTTGAGCTAAAGGAATCACATTATTAATCTTTATTGATCCTGTGTTTTGATAAGCAGGTAAATCTGCTTGTAATTGACCAAATTGAATGTCAGCCATTTAGACCACCATTCTAGCAGTCATATTTAAAGGTGCTCCAGATGATCTTCCTCTTTGTGCAGAATTATTTGCAGTCTCTACTGCTTCTTTATATAGCGATGCCCAAACTTGTAGTCTTTCATCGTTCATTAAAAAAGGCTCACTTTCTGCAAGGCAAGAATATAAATAAATATCTGGAAAGTTTGTTAAAATTTCATTTGTTGTATTAACAGCAGACAATCCTGTTGGTCTTTTAAAAAATCCTAATTCTAAAACTTTAGCTGCATCTGGTTGCATTCCTAAATAAATTTTACTACCAATAATAGTGTAATGTGATGGCGTTCCAGATCCTTCACCTGCATTATACACTCGCATAAAATCTGGTGGAGCTAAGAAAGTAAGAAAAGTATAAGGACTTGTTTGATAAGCAACATATCGCATTTCTAAATATCCTGTTGGCAAATCATAACTTTGTGTTCCAGAAACAGTTGTTATTGATGTGTCTATAGTTTCCATTTCTCGTAATCGTAAATCACGAGCTATACGAGATTCTGCTAATTCAATAAATGTGTCTAAATAAGATGTTAAATCTGTTCTGTTTAGATAATTTGCAATCTCTGTTTTTAAATTTGCGTATGAGTCCAAAGCCATTATATTTTTCCATTATAAGTTTTAAAAAATCTATTATCAGGATCATTAAGCCATTTTTTAAATGCCTCTTTGTCTTTTATACCACCTGCTTGGTTCATTATTCCTTTTTGGGCAAGTTGTTGAACAACAACAAGAGGGATAGAGGCAACCTTAGTCATTCCTGCGTGTTTACCAAGTTCACCATGAAACTTTAGTGCATCATTACCTAAATTAGACTCTTTTTTATTCATGTCTATTAAAGGCTCAACATCTTGCACATCTTCAAAGTGATATTTATTTTCACTTTCATCAATGTGCATTCTTGTTTTTAAAGTTGATGCACTATTTGTATCGTCTATCCAAAGTTTTTTTGTCATACCATCTCGGTTGCGTATAAACTGCCACTTGTAGATGCTTCTCTGATAGCTCCAATTTTATCGCCACCACTTACTTTGATAAAAATAACTTCATCTTTTGGTAAATAAGATCCTCCATTAACAGTTGCAGTTGGAGATGATGCAACAACAAAATGACACCCTGCTGTTTTTGAACATAACATTACATAACTCGTGTCTGAACTAAAAGCAGTTGAATTTGCTACTGATGAATCAGTAAAATCAATTTTATGTATTGTTGAAGGTCTGCCATAATATATTCCTGCATTAGCCATAATTACCCCATTCTTCTGATTACAAAAGTTACTTCACACTCACAAGCAGTTGAAGATGCACCATCTGTTATCATTTCTATTGCTTGTCCTTCTGCTACATAATTTGCACTTGAAGGAGTTGCTGAATCAACATCTCCTGCAGCTGAACCAGATTGTGTTACTGTAATGCCACCACCACCGACAGCTACTCCACCTATTTCAAAAGATAGACCTGCATCAGCAGAAGAAATTGCATTTTTAATTGTAGTATAAATTTTAATAATTTTTCCACTATCAGGAGCAGTTACAAAACTACTACCTGCTGTTGAGATAGTTGTAATTTTTCCTGTTAAAAAATAATCGTTTAATGTTCTCATTGTTTTCCTTAATTGTTCCGAGCATTATGCTCTTCAATTAAAAAGGGAGGAACTAATTTCCTCCCCTCATATAAATTTAATTTAAGCTGTTAGAGCAAAAATACCATAGTTGGCAGTTGGAGCTCTTGCAGTTAAAGTGTACTCAGTTAAAAGCATTCTTTTGTCTGAGTCACCAGTTTTAGCAAGTTCTTTAGTTTGGAAAGGTCTAAGATAAGATAGTTCCCACTTATCCATTTCCAAAATGTCAACTCTGTTTTCTTGTTGGTGTCTATTTGGTACGAAAGTTACTTCGCCAAAGTCTGATACATACACATCCACAGCACCGATAACTCTTTTATCAGCAATGTTGTTTGTGTTTGTAGCGATACCATTAAAACCAGAAGCAGTTTGCTTATGAGAAGCAGTCATCATTACACAATCTGGACTTCCACCAAGTTCAAAAGTTTTTTTCAAACCTGCTTTTAGTAAATCTTCTGTGTAAGCTCTTAAAGTTCCATTGGCATTTCTTTTAACAAGACCATCACCATTTAAACCTGCACCAACAGCTCCTGCTGCATTAGCATAAGTAGTGTTGGCTGCAGCTGAATAGTTGTTAGCTGCAGTAGCAGTTCCAGGTATGTTACCTCCATACCAAGTTCCAACTGATCCAAGCTCTCTTGCTGTTCCGGCTGCACCTGCTGTTTTAAAATTTTCTTGACCTACGAGTGTAAACTCCATGTCTCTTTTTAGTTCTTTACCTGCTTTAGCCATTTGGTAAGCAAGTTCATCACCACGACCTGCATTTGTAACTGCTTGATCAGTTCCAGATACACCAATAACTTTTGTAGATATTTGTGTAAAATCTCCTAATCTAGTTGTTGCAACTGTAGCTAAGTTTGCTGCATCATCGCCTTCAATTTGTTTATTGGCTGCTGCGTTAGCCAATCCGTCTGTTTGCCACTCATGGTTACTTTGAGAGGCAGATCCTGTACCTGCATTAGACATAAAAGGTGTTTCAGTAGGTGCTATGTTATAAATAACATCTGCTAAATCTTCTCTTATACCAACACGAGTATAGGTTTGTACTGTATTATTAGGTACAGCCATTGTAGTCTCCTATTCGTTAAAGTACATCTCCTTTAACACCGATTGTGCATCTTTGAGATGTCCAGATTTTTTGAGTCTCGACATTCTCTTATCAATATTTTGTTTCACCTCAGAATCTTCTCTAACATTAGATGCGTTAGAAGTGACAACTTTAGAAGTTTTGTTTACTTTGTTATTAGACAATTTTGTTTTTTTAAGTTGATTATATCTGTAAGCATCAGCTAACAATAAAACTGCACGATGATCTACCATCATAGCAATTTCTTGATCAGAATAACCACTCTCTTTAGCAAAATTTGTTAATCGTCTTGTAAACTCTGCACTTTTATTTTTGTCAGCATATTGGGGAAGTTTTTCAGACAAGATTTTTCGTTCATTAGCAATATACTCGTTATATACTTTCTTTTGCTCTTCTTGTTGTTCTTGTTGAATTCTATGTTGCTCTTGACGAGCAATATTTAAAGACTCTTTTCGTTTATCATCTTCTGCTTTTTTGCGTACATACTCAGCAGGATCTTCACGATAAAGCTCATCCCAATTTACTTTCTCTTCTTGTTGCAAATTATTAGTTAAAATTTCTAATTGTGTTGCATATTGATCACGAGAACTTTTGACTGCGTCAAACTCTTTCTTTAAGTTTTCTTGCATAGATTCAACCTCTTTGCGTTGATTACTTAAATCCATTGTTTTTTTGGTATAGTCTGATTCTCTAGAGTAACCTTTCATTAACTCATTGAGTGTAACTTTTTGCTTGTTACCATTTATGGTCACATCATAAAGTGTCTCTTCGTTTTCTGATAAGGCTTCTTCGTTATCTACTACTTCTTCACTAACATCTACATCTTCCATTAAGGGATCATCGGTGTCTTCTTTTAGATCGACTTCTCCTTTGTCCGATGTAGGTGTTTCAAGCTCTTCGTTCCTTGCAGTCTCTTCTTTGTTTAGTAGGGTAGCGAATGCTTGAGTTGTTTCTTCTGTATTATAGGTTGGTTTTGAAACAACAGACTCCTCTTGAGGCGTATCTGCCATAATAACTCCTTTTATTGATTAATCTGCTTTGAGGCTAGTTTGCCTGTCTCCATTACAGATTGCAGTTGTACATGAAGGACATTTAACATTCTTTTCATCATGTAAATTTTTTCTCTTCCTTCAGTATCTCTTATCGGTGAGTTTAACCATTCATGGTCTAACTCTGCCGAAACCTTTTGTATAGCTTCAACAAATATAGGATCTTCTAATATTCGTTTTGCTTCATGTCCTCTTTTAATTTCTTTTTCTTTATCCATTAAATACCAGAGCTTTCATCATCGTAGTCATCTTCTGGGTTTTTATCTTTATCAAATGATTGCGAACTTCCACCAATAATTATATTACCACCACCTGTCATTTGATTATCTCTCGTTCCACCTCTGCCTGTTCCATAATTTACTCCACCTTGAGTTTGTTGCGACTCTGGTGGTAAAGGTGTTCCAGATACAAAAGAATAACCTGTATCGCCTGTTCCACTATTATAAACTTGTTGGTAAGTGTCTCCGAATACATCGGTTACTGGCTCATTCATATTATTTGCCGGTAATAAACTTTCTATACCACCTGTATTTGTATTGATATTTTTATTTGCAATATTAAAAATTGGATTTTGGTTTTTATCAAAATTACCTGTGAAATAACCTCTTTTCATTAGTTCACTCATTATAAAATCTTTTCTTAATTTATCTTGACCACCAAAAGTTAATTTAAAAAGAGGTGGCATAAATCCACTTTTCATTGTTACTTCTGATCCTTTGCTTGGAAGATAGCCTAAAGCACTATTACCAAGAAAACCACTTGTTAAATAATCAAGTAATTCTTCATCTGTTGCATCTTTCATTTGATCAATAGACATATATGGTCTTTCTTCTGGATCATCTTTATCTCTTTGTTCATCATAAGCTGATTGACCAAACTGTTCTATTGGTTGGCATACACCATCAACTAACATGAAACCTGGAGGACAAGGATCAACTGGAGTATCTGGTACAGAAGAATAATCTATTTGTGGATTAGGAAAATCTGCTGTTGGATCTAATGTTCCTGCTTTTTCTTGTTCTGTTCGTATATCATATTGTGGATTACGAAACTTTCCTGCTGAATTAACATTAGGACTTGTTGTTAATTTACCATCCAAAAAATCATTAATAATATTTTGAGCCTGTGTTCCAACCATAAAAGGTGTAAATTTATCAGCCATTAATTCATCCCTTGTTCTAGAATTTTAGAAGCTAATTTCTCTTTTTCTAAACTATTTATGTTTTGTTCTTTGACTACTTGCGTTGCCAATTTTTGTTCATCTAAGTTCATTTTTTGCATTTTAAATTGATTATCAGCTTCTAATTTTCTATTTTTAAAATCTGCATCTGCCATAGCCTTTTGTTTTCTCATTTCGATTTCTTGTGCTGCTAATTGCAGAGCCGGATCTTCTTTTTCTTGTTGTGGTTGTTGAGGTGGTTGCTGTGATGGATCATTAAAAAATTGTGATGCATCTTTGTATCCACTATTTTGTAAATAATTTTCTAAAGTATTATAAATTGTTTGTGGAGTTACCATTCCCATCCCACCCATGCCAATTAATTTTTCTTGGACATTTAAAACTTGTTGTAAAACTTCTAGTCGTTGATCTTGGTTTCCTGTTCCTAGTCCAACCTGTGTTGTGCAATCATAGTGATCAGTCCATTGTCGAGGATTCATTGGAATAAATTCGCCTCGTAATTTAACTATTCTCTCTTGATCTTGGTACTCGCATACAACAGCAAGTATATTTTCAAATATATCTCTTACTCCATCAGCGAAGGACCTGGCAATTAATTCAATTCTTTGCGTAGAACTGTTCATCATCTGGTTAACAGACTGTGCTGTGGTATGTGATTTGTTTATTGTATCTGGATTAAGTCCCATTAGTTGATTTGGTACACCAGATCTCTTTTCTTTTAGCTCATCTATTTTTTTCATCATAGATAAACCATCATTTAAGAAGTTTGGAGTCTGTAAAGGAGTGACAGCATTAGGCGATTTAACTCGAACAATGCCACCTGCTCTTGAAGTAAGTAAATCATCTAGGTTTGCTTGACCATCAACAACAACAGTCCTTGCGTTATTCTGAAAATACATATTATCAAGAGTATTTCTCATGATCGTAGTACTCATCATCTGCACATCAGCTAATAAATCGTACATAGATAGACCAAAAAACCTAAAAGGCATTGGTATCGCCACACACATAGCAAAAGGCAGCTTATTTATTTCTTCATTCTCTAAAATAATGTAATTATTATAGCCACTACCTCCAACAATGATCTTTCTTAGCTCGGCAATGCCATCACCATCCATATCAACCTTCATATAGCACTCGGTTATCTGAACAACTCGCTGTGAAGAGTCAATATTAGAGATTTCTAGATCCATTGAGGGATCATCATAGCTGCGTCTTACAATAGCCTCTGTATTATAGACTTGTTCTTCGCTACTAGGCAGACTTTCAACATCTTTTTTATTGAAACCCATGTCAATTAACTCGGAAACTGTTTTAGCAACTCGGTGTGCGATGAAATTGCAATCTTTTAAAGTTTTTGCTCTAGCTGATACCAGGATTTCTTCTGGTGGCACAGGATCTATCTGGCATCTGCCATATTCCTTTGTGCGTCTAAGCTCTACATCATAAAAAGTTCCATCCTCTTCGGATATTTCTTCCACACTAAGCAATTCTATCTCATCATCTATTAATAATGTTTGATATTGCGTCTCATCTAAGTGCTTGTAAGACTCTTTTTTCTGTTTTTTTGACTTCTTCCAATAAACTTTGCAAAAACCATTCTTTTGAAGAAGTGCAGTTTTAAACATGGAGTGCAAAATATTAAAACCTTCATTGTCTCTATTAAAAATAAAGTTGCAGTAGTCGGTTATTTGCTCTGCATAAGGCACATCTTCTGGTTGTTGGGGATCAAAGTTAACCATTTTGTTTGATTGCGTAAACATACGCATTAAACTAGGCAACATAGACTCAACAACTTCTAATATGTCTTGTGATACTACACTTGATCTACCTTCTACTTCATTACCAAGAGGCTCACCAAGATAATACTTGAGTGCTTCTTTGCGTTGCGTAGATAAATCACTTGAATAAAAGCCAAGAGAACTTTGTATCTCCTGTGATATTTGTGATAGTAGCTTTGTTTTTGTTAATTTTGCCATTCGTTAAATAATTCCTGCATTGTTATATTTTAATTTTGTAGTCCATTCGGTACTCTGCTGATTGCCCACAGCAAAATATCTAAAACTATCGGCTGCGTGACTTGTCCAGTTATGTTCTGGTTTATTTTTAAGCTCTCCTCGTTCTGATGTAGCCCATCTATATTGCCTTAAAGCATCTAGACCATGTTTGCATTTATCGTGATCAAACCAACATCTGCTTAAAATCATTCTAACTGCGTTAATACCATCCTCAATAGAGAGTTTGGGAACAATAGAAGTTCGCATACCTAAAGACTGTGCTGTCTCTACTCGGCTAACTCCAGTCCCAAGCTCTCTGACTTGAGCATCGTGTGGGAGGAAGTGTGTATTGTAAATATATTTTTTCTCATCCAAGACAGTTGCATAGAATTCTAAACTCTCGCCACTGTTTTCATAATAATCAATTATGTGGAATGCTGATCCTACTTGTTGAACAAACCATATAGCAGTTTTATCTGCCATTCCTAAATCCCAGAAAGTTGAAACCTTAACATCTGTTTGATATGGGACTTTTGTAATTCTTTTTTCTTCGTCGGCTTTTGTTAATCCTTTTGCATAGATAGATCCTATCGCAGCTGAATCAAACGAGCATTCAAACTCTGCCTCATAGACCTCTTCCGGCATTAAGGCTCTAGCTTCATTAAGCTCTAACTCGGATATAATGTTTGTATCCGATGCTTTAAATGTTTCAGCATACCAATCAGCATTGTGACTGGCATAATCATATAGATCAAAAAAGGCATTGTGTCCTTGAGGAGTGCCAATAGCGATCATCCCCCCAGTTAAAAAATTTTTTTTTTGTCCAAGTTCATACCTATCGACCAATGCCGGTCTAACTACTTCATTCCACAGCGAGGGAGGGAATTGACTTACCTCATCCATCACGCAAAAATCTATGGCTAGTCCTCTCAGGCTGTTTGGTCTCTCAGTACCAAGCAGCTGAATCCTTCCTCCATTCGGAAGATCGCATCTAAGCTCTGTTTCATGGTACTCGGTGTTTGGTATAACCTTTGTATATTCTTTCACATAATCCCAAGCAGTTCTTTTTGCCATGCTGTAAGTTGGTGCTATGTAATAATATCGTGGTCTTGGCAGAGGATTAATCATGCAATGTTTAATTAGCTCATTAATACAAAGCACAGTTTTTCCAAACCTGCGATGGCAGACCAAGACATTAAATCTTTTTAATTTTTTATGTACAGCCTTTTGATGTTCTCTAGGCTTGTAGGGTATAACAATTTTCAAACATCCTTACTTTCTTGCTCTAAGAAATCTTTCATGCGTGAAACATCATTGCCTTTAACAACTCCTCTTCCAGATGATTCTGGTAGGGTAGGCTTTTCGCTTAATGCCATAACTAATTCTTTAAAAGGATCGTTGGTCTGTTTAGATTTTCTTTTTTTTGTTTTAGTTTTTTTAATCATAAAAAGCCTCGTAGGAAATTCATCTGTCTTAAAATCAGTCCCCATGTTCACTGCATCAAGCCTGTGGGGTTATTTTATTATTTGTTCTGGTATTGTTCTACATGAACAAAACAGGAACAAAAGGAATACCAATCCCAATGGCTTTCTTTTGGCAAAAGTCTGCCATTAATCAGCAGTCTGGATTAAATATGGAGTAATAATATTATTTTTTAATTAGTTTGTTCTATTTTTGTTCTAAATTCTTTTGCTCACGAGAGTTTCTGTGTCAATTAAAACAAATCTCTTAATCTATTTAATTAAATCAACAACTTAACTAAACACCACTCCCTTATCATTCCTTATCTACCACCCATTAACCTATTGTATAAGCATATATTGGCTAGTAATTAGTCCTTATCTGACTCCCATTTAATCTCTATTGCTTTATCTCCACCAGATACTTCCATCTGTGTCTTATCTCCATAGACTTTAGGAAAGAGTTTCTGTGCCTTCCATTGTCTGTGCTTTATTAATTCACTTACTGCTTTGACCTCAGATATATCTGCTTTCTTTTCCCTCGACCTTGATACTGTTTGCATAGCAATAGTCTCAACATCACCGATTGACCATTCAATACCATCTTGCTTTGCTAATGCGTATTGCTGTCTTAATCCATCTTTAGTTAATAACCAGTTACGAAATGTTGCCCAACTTATTCCCTCGTCAACCACAGCATTTCTTATTGGCTCACCTTTAGCCAGTCGTTCTAATATCTTCTTAATTAGAGTCTTGCTGTACTTTGTCGGTCTGCCCTTTTTTATTTCTTCCATTTAATTTTGCTTTGTCTCCTGTAAAGTCTTCCCATCGTTGTAATATAACATCACAAAACTTAGGATCTAATTCTATTGTGTTACAAATTCTATTATTCTTTTCTGCAGCTATGAGTGTTGAACCACTTCCACCAAAGGAATCATATACCAGGTCCTCTTCTTTACTACTGTTTCTTAAAGCCTCTTCTATTAATGCAATAGGCTTTTGAGTCGGATGCTTATAAGATGATTGAGAGTCTCTTGATACATTCCAAACAGTTGATTTAGTTCTATCACCATAAAAAGAGTGTTTTCCTTTTCCCTCTTTCCAACCATATAATATTGGTTCATGTTGACACCTATAATCTTGCCAACCCATTCCGGCTGATTGCTTAACCCAAATAATAGTCGATGACTTCTTAAAGTATTTATCAAAGATAACTTCAAAACTTATTTTAGCATCTGATTTACTATCACCATGACAAACATAGAGTGAGCCTAATGGTTTTAAATACTCATGAGCTAAACTAAAAGTGTCATTTAAAAATAACATAAAGGAATCATTATCCATATTGTCATTTTTAATTGTCCCTAATTCATTCTTGCCACGACCAGAGTAATTAACATTATAAGGAGGATCAGTGAAGATCATATCTATCTTCATGTCACCCATTAGCTTTGCAACATCCTCTTTTATTGTTGCATCACCACATAATAATTTGTGTCTGCCAAGTTGCCATAAGTCACCATGCTGAGTCCTAGTCTCAATAGTATCTGGTATCTCATCATCGCCAATATTACCTTGTTCGGTTTCTAAATATTGGTTTAACAGCTGCGTTACTTCTTTGTCACCAAAACCTGTTAAGTCTAAGTTAATATCATAATCAGTTAAGTCTTTTATCTCTAAAGATAATAACTCTTGATCCCAATCAGTCTCTTCACCTGTTCTATTATCAGCTAGTCTATATGCTTTGACTTGTGCCTCAGTTAAATTTTCGGCAATATGAACTGGTACTTCTTTTAAGCCTAACTTTTGTGCAGCTTTAAGTCTTGTATGACCAACAATTATAATTTCTTTAGTGTCCACAACTATTGGTTGTCTCCAACCAAACTCATTTAAACTTCCAGCAACCTTATCGATTGCTTGTTGAGGTATCTTTCGAGCATTGCGAACATAGGCTATTGGTCTATCAATAGACCACATTTCTATCTTCATTTAATGATATGTTATTGTTTTGCCTGTCTGTGCGTAATCTGTATATTCTGGTGTACTTTTAAATGTATCAGCAAAGCTCAATGCCTCTTGCTCTGAGTCGAACTTAAATCTAATAATGATTTCTGACTGATCTGTGTCTGGATTTTTAACCATAAACATCGTGCAGTTAATATCTTCTAGTAATTCTTTCATTTAATAAAAATCTTATATCGGTTGCTGTTAAATAATGTTTATGTTTACTAATGTCTAAATACATTTTTATAATTTCAGATGGTTGCCAATTAGCATAAGAACAAATAAGATTAAAATCTTTGCTCTTTAACCAATCTTTTGCTTCTACTTCATATTTGGCATTTAACCTGGAGGATATTTCAAATTTACCCAATGCATCAGTTAAACCCTGCAACAGAACAGCTCTAAAGAGTTGTTGTTCTGGCATAAAAATAGTCGTATTTTATGTGATTATATATATCTTTATAGATTTACGATTCATTTGTTAATAGCAACAAAACATCAACTAATATCAAAATGCAAAATTAATTTATCAAGAGCCTCTCTTAACTCATCCATTCTTTTTTTTGCCGGTGTATTATTAATAATAACTAACCATAATATATTAGATAATTTACCTAACTCTTTATTAATAAATCTAAATTCATCTAAAGCTGCAAGATTATTAACAGCATAATCTTCTTTAGTACCATGACCTAAATTTTCTTTTAAACTAGAAGTAATTCTTTGTTGTATTCCTGCACGATTAAATACTTTCTCAAAGCCTTGTCCTGCCCAATATCGTTTGCTGTTATGTTCTTTATTAAAAGGATCTAATAAATCTCTGGCATAATAGTTATCTAATACTGATTTGTGTTCTTTCTCTAAGTGTCTATCCTGTCCATAAGCTACAAGTCTAAGCCTAGATCCATCAACTTTTCTAACAAAAGTATTTGTTTTATCATCTCTAATTAATTCCTGTCCACCAAGATCAATAGTATGTTTATCTTTTTTCTTTTTTTTAGATGCCACAAATACCTTCACATTCCTCATCAAACATATCTAATTGATCTTTGTTAGGATCAAACTCAACTTTATCTAATGGTTGTAAACTTCTATGAGTGTACAGTTTTACATCAAAAGGATATTTTAAAGACTCAGCTTCCCTAACAGCATAATCAATCTCAACAGCTTTAGCAAAATCATCTGGTCTATTTTTTTTCATATCAATCCAAGTTTTATTGTCGTGATATGGGCAATTAATACAGGCAGATTTTTTAGGAATAGGTAAATTATTTTCTTTTATCCAATTAAGACAATCATTTCTGTTTAAGTTTTTTTCAATTAAAGGATAATAATTATTTATCCAAACATCTCTGTTTCTTCTTGTTCTTTGTATTTCATCCATAGAAATACCTATCCATTGATCTACTAATATTTCTTTTCCTGCTCTTTGACCTTTTTTTAAACCTAATAATTCTCTTATTTTTTTCCTAATTGGTTGTATTTTAAAATCATTTGTGCATTGCCTACGAATAAAACCTTTTTCCATATACATTGGAAAACCACTATATCTTGAAGTGTTGCCTTTAGTAGCTTCCATAGTGTGAGTATAAATATTTTCATGGCTATCTTTAAAATCTGCTTTAACAGTATAAAAACCTATACCATTATCTTTGGCTATTTTTTCACATCTTTTAACTTGGTCATAAACATAATCTGGCTCAAAACCAGTATCAGCAAATATACAATGATCTACTTTATTTAAAAAACCATTTACTGACATTAAAAACATTGATGTTGATTGCACACCTGCACCAAATGATAAAACTTGCAGTCTTTCTACCATGCCTTAAATTCTTCTTCTGTTATTAAATTTTCTTTTCTCATCTGACGCACCATATCGTCAGAAATTGATGTACTTCTGATGCCTTTTTTTACAAAACCGACATAATCTTTGTGTGATTTTTTTGGTTGAACACCAAAATTATTTGTTTCTTTTTTACTTGGCAGTTCCTCTTCCCACCTTGAGTGATTTAACCAAGTGCTAAAGTGTGGAATAAATTTTGGATCATCTGATTGCGAACATAAAGCATTATATTTTTCTATTAATGTGTCTGGCTTAATGTCTTTTGCAAACTTTAACCAAGAGGAGTAAGCAACAGTTTTAGAGCCTCTTTTAATTGATAATTTACTCCATATATAGTTATAAGATTCAGAATCAGAATCAGAAGGTTTGCTAGAGGTTTGCTTGGCTTTTGCTAGACCACCTTTTTTCCCAGATTCCTGCCTTAATTTAACAATTTCAATCTTATCTTCCCTTGATTTTTTCTGTCTAAGCTGATGATAACGACCATCAATCAGTGTTAATTTTGCATTAATCACCCACATTAAATCTTCCTTTTGATGCTGTGTTACATCTGGATTATCAGTTGGATCACAAACCATGCGATAAATAATATTAAAGTCATTAGGTAAGCCTCGACCATTTAAGCTGCCAAGTTGAGTATATAATCGAATATATAATCCCTCTTGTTGTGCTGTC
>Ga0208666_1000387_pt1 | contig 21383 bp, 20 predicted proteins | sample 5B_taG_FD_184078 | JGI IMG/M metagenome (GOLD analysis project Ga0208666, IMG submission 184078) | Marine viral communities from the Subarctic Pacific Ocean - 5B_ETSP_OMZ_AT15132_CsCl metaG (SPAdes) (version 2) | ecosystem: Environmental > Aquatic > Marine > Oceanic | place: Pacific Ocean...
CCCAAATAATCCATATTCTGCGAAATTACCTGCGGTAAATGATCCTTTCTTTTTACAAATATCACATTGATTACACATTATCTTTGTAACTCCTTTTTCATGTTGATTTGCTTGGTTAACATCAAAGCGGTTTCTCTCCATGAATCGGTGTTATTCCGCTCTATGTTTAAATCTGTTTGATATTTAGCTATTATTAAGCCAAATATCATTATCATTACTAATATGTTGATCATTATTTACTCTCCTTTATGTATAGATTTACCCACTTATTTGTATTTGTTGACCGTAATCCTTTACTATCAACATCTACCTTGTAAACATCTGCTTTAATATTGCCGCTTTCATCATCAAATACATTTAAATCATAGATTTCACCCTTGTATTTGCAATCTTCCCAAGTTTCCCAACCTTCATATAAATCACCTTGTTGATTGACAATTTTATTAGCTTGTTCTGTTAAAAATATCTTTGCTGAATCTGTTAATCTCATTTATTATTCTCCTTTTTTCTCCGAGGGGTAAGGGTGGGGCGTTGCTATGCGGAGCTACCCCACCCTTTGAGGGAGAAAATGTTATTTATTAAAATAGTTTTCTTTTTTCTGCCTTGCTTTTTCTAAAGTAGGCGCTACGCATGAGAATAATTCCCCTTCTTGATTCCTGTAATCGTATTGCACCATCTTTTTTGCCTTCCTACCGTAACCCATTTTGAAATATTCGTATCTTTCTTGGTCTTTTCCTGTGCATCTAGTCGCACCATTTTTATTCATGTAGCTCATAGCTTTTAATCTCCTTTGGTTAATTGATTCTGTAACAATAGTAAAAATTGTTATTGATATACTGTTCGTGTTCCTCTCCATCGTAAAAACTGATAAAATGCCCTCTACCATCTAGGCTTATAGCATCTTCCACAAAATAATCTATGTCTTTAATCATTTTGATTATTGCATCGTTTGAGCTTTCGCATTTATCTTGCAATAACTCAAAAACCTCTATATCTATGTCACTATGAGCAGATAAAAAAGAAGGTCTAAACGCCCAAACTGACTCTAAGATATATTCCTCGGCTCTTTCGTCTGCTTCTTCGTCTGATAGGCAAATCCAATCTTCGTCTATAATTAATTCTATTGCTTCTTCTGGTGTTACCTCTGCCGATTGACTCACCGCAATAACTCTAGGGTCTGTCAATGAATACCCATTTATAAGGCTTTCTCTTTGCCTTTTTAGGCGTTTTTCTTTCTCTGCCTTTGCTTGTTTATACTCTGCTTTGACTTGCTTGTATTCATCGTAAAATGAAACATCTTGATTGTTTTCTTGCATAAAATCAAAGGTCTTTTGATCGCTCCAATTATGCCTTTGTTGTAAGTGCATAAATAGGTCTAATCCCGTTAATTGTACTGTGTGTTTATCTACTTGTTTAATCATGGTTTTATTTCTCCTTTTTAGAGGGTTTAACCCCACATTATTTTTATATTAAGTTTTGATAATATTTTAGGTAGGACATTGTCCAACTCAATAAATTGATCATCTGTTAAATTGAGTAAGTCACTAATACTATTTCGTAATTTGTGAAACTCGTTTACATCTAAATTCATTTTATTATTTCTCCTTTTTAGAGGGTTATGATCCATATTTTAATAGTTTAATAGCTGTATGAATTAATATTGATAATTCGCTATCCTTTGGAAGGTTTGGATGTCTTTCTAAATAATCATCTAACTCTAAATAGTTATCCGAATTGCCATCTATTAAATGAATTTTATCTTGTTTATTTTTAACCTTTGATTTTATTAACTGCTGAATTGAAACAAGAGCAACCCAACCAATAAAATGATTGGGTGTTTCTTTAATTTCTTTGATTATTTTTGAAGCGTATCTCATTTTATTATTTTTCCTTTTTAGAGGGTGAAAAGCAATTCCACCGCCCTAACTTTCCTATTAAAAAAGGGTTATACTCCAATCTTATTGGATTTAATTTTTAAACTTCCAATCATATTGCCATTACTGTCATTTATTCGGTTTGAATAATCGTAATTAGTATCTATAAGGCTTGTTACTTCTCTCTTGACATGATCCATAATCTTTTGAACTTCTTTAATATTCATTTTGTGAAATGAATTGTCAGGTTCAAAAGCTGAGTTATCAGTTTTAAATTCTAAAGTAATTAGCATATTTTCTCCTTGTTAACTGTTTGCATTAGCTCCGCATGAGCTATCTAAACTTATTACCATTTATTACCACAATACAAGATAAAAAGGTAATATAAGTAATAATAAATAATACAGTATAAGACCGCACCGCACACCGCACCGCATTATAAATACCTGGTTTTATTATACTTACAGCGCATTATATATAAAAGAAATCCGCATCGCATATTATAAGGAGGGCAACCAAAACGACGAGCAAACAACCATGTCAACCACCCCCCCCATACACCGCTCCGACAAATGCACAGGGGGCGTATTATACTACCCAGATCATTTTTTATGCCTAAAAGGCTTTTTTTCTATGTGTTGATATTAAAGGAACTATAAGTGTATGTTTTCGTTATACTTATATGCCAAAAAAGAAGAAGAGTAAGACGGAAGTGATTAAGCAAGCTACGAAAAACGCGCAAGACAATCCTTATTTAAAGACATTTCTTGCTGACTATGAAGAAGAAACAGGCTTAAAAACTCGTTTTACCGCAAAAAAAGACAAATTCTTGGCATACTTAGTAGCAAATAACGGGTTTATATCCCATGCTGCTAAAGAAATGGGTTACTTCCCACAATCGGTACGATTCGCAATGAAAGGTGATCCTGCATTTCAGCAGGCAGTCAAAGAAATACAACAAGGATTTTTAACCGATAGATTGGATGAACTCGAAAAGCTCTCTTTTACTCAAGCAGGAAAAGCGGGCAATGTAACCGAGCGTATCTTTCAGCTCAAAGCACACGACCCAAATAAGTATAGAGATAGAACAAATCAACAGAATACACAGGTGAATGTGATGGTTTCTGGCACTTCACCAAAGGATAGGGAAGCAGTATTAAAGAAGATGAAGATAAACTGAGCAGATTGGAACGAGAAGCCATCCGCGACAACATTCACATGACTCCTAAAGACATTTTTGAGGTCTATCTACGAACATCTTATGGGTTAACCCCATTTATGGCTAATGAAGCCACTCAATTTGCATTAGATCTTTTCCAATTAGACGATAATGGCAAATTACCACTGGATTGGGAAATGTGGTATCGAGGTCAGGCTTAGTGGAAGTCAATATATCGTATAGAGATGGTGAAGGAAACGCAACCTCACCTTTAGACCATCAGGAAGAGTATCATTTATTTACAGGTTGGAGTAAACATCAAGTATTAGCAGGATCTTTGGGAACGGGTAAAACCGAAGCCATGTGTATGGAGGCAATCCATCAAAGTGCAGCATTTCAGGGCAATTTAGGGTTAATGGGCAGAAAAGTATTGGATTCATTCAAGAAATCTACGCTCATCCAGTTGCTCGATCTTGGTCAGGGGTTTATTGACAAGCATCGCGCCCAAGACCGAGAAATTATCTTTAAAAACAGGTCTAAAATCGTTTATATGGCGTTGGATGATTCCAGAGACTCGATTCAAAGAATAAAATCTATGAATTTAGGGTGGTTTGCGTTTGATCAGATTGAAGAAATGACCGAAGCTACCTTTATTGCTGCTGCGGGTCAGATGCGTAGAAAAAACGCGATGCGTTGTTCCTTTCATACTTGCAATCCCGCAGGGCATGACTGGGTATGGAAGAGATGGAAGAAGGATAAGGCAAAACAGAATAAAAAGAAGGGTGATTATAGATTAATTGAGACTATGACTTGGCAACCAGGCGCACCCGCGCCTAAAACAGACAAGGAAGTAGCATTGTACTCCGATAATCCGCATTTACCTGCCGATTACATCAAACATTTACTGTCTATGCCAGATCAATGGGTCAACAGGTATGTATATTGTAGTTGGGATGACTTTGCAGGGTTAGTATATCCAGAGTTTAAGCAGGAAACACATTGTATTAAGTCTTTTGAAATTCCAAAATGGTGGAATCACTATGTAGTCTATGATTATGGGTATCGTAACCCCAGTTCTATACTGTTTGCTGCTACGGATGAAGAAGGGTCTGTTTATGTGTACGATTTAATCTATGAATCGGAGCATACCATAGAAATGTTAGTCCCAAAGGTAGAACGCAGGTTAAAAAGCGGAATCAATTACACTTTTTTAGCAGATCCCAGTATTGTTCGCACCGAAAGAGATGGGAATAGCGTTGCGGATGAGTGGTATGACTATGGAATTGAATGGGAAAAAGCAAAAAATGATAAGCGTGCTGGATTTGAAAGAGTCTCCTCGTATTTAAAGGTAGATGAGAATATGCGCTCTAAGTTATTGTTTTTTAATAAATTAAATATGAAACCTTTGCTGGAAGAAATCGTTGATTATAAGTGGAAGGAACTCAAACATGGATTTGAAAATAGAAACTTACCAGAAGAACCCGTTAAAAAGAATGATCACGCAATGGATTGTTTACGGTATCTCGTACATTATGTCGAAGATAGCTTTTCTCCCCAAGAACCTAGTGATGACTATGGTCTATGGGGTTTTTCACAAAATAAACGCACAAGTTGGATGAGTACATGAATTTACACGAAGTACATGAAGTTTTTGAAGCCATGTTGGAGAATGATTCTCACTGGATGGATGCAGCAGAGGAATCTGCACGATTTTATACAGGTGGTTTTGGCACTGGTCAATGGGAAGAAGCAGATTTACAGACATTACGATCAGAAGGTAGACCGCCATTACAGTTAAATATTATTTTACCGAAAGTCAATTTAGTGACTGGAGTAGAAAGACAGGGTAGATCTTCATGGAAGGCGCGCCCTGTAGAGTCCGATGATGAGAATGAAGCTATGCTCACGACTGCTCTTTTATATCATTTAGACAGAAATCGCAAATTACAGAGCTTATTCAGTCGCGTTTTTAAAGATGGTGTGATTACAGGAAGAGGTTGGATTGATGTATGTGTAGAACCAGGGAAATATTATGATGGTGAGTTAACGATAAAGAGAGAGTCGTGGGCAAATGTTCATATAGATCCTGAATGTAGAACTCCCGATACAAAAGATTGGAATTATTTAGCGCGTACTAAGTATCTAACATTAAATCAGTTACGCTCTATGTACCCAGATGCAGTAGGGGAGATGGAAACGGTAGAAAGTTTTATGGACTTACCTGCCGAAATCGGAGAAGAAATTGGTAGTTATTATCGTAATGCTGAACCGATTAACCCTGCATATCACTTAGATCCTGCTCATAGAAAGGTTAGAGTCTTGGAAATGTGGAACAGAGAGTACGAAAAAGAGCATTTTATCATCAATAAGGCTTCTGCAAGAATTTCTCCAAACGGTTTTGAGTCCAAAAGAGCAGCAGAAAAGCAAATTAAAGAGTTACAAGCTCTTGAAGAGGCTGCAAACGTACCTATGAAAACAGATTTTGGTGTAATTAGTAGAGTAGTTCCTAAAACGTATGTGACTTTATCGGCTGGTATGCACATTTTACAGGAAAAAAAGAATAATCCGTATATGCACAACGAATTTCCGTTGATTCCTTACTTTTATCACTTTGAAGATATGGGTGATACGATTGAAACCTTTGGTATTGTAGAAAATATGAAAGACCCACAGCGTGAAAAAGATAAAAGGCGTTCACAGATGTTGGACATTATCAACCGATCTCCTAGAGGTGGTGGTGTCTTTTCAGGAAACAAGGTTTCACAGGAGGAAATGAACGAAGCCTCTACATCAGGTAGGTGGATTGGTATTCCTGGCTTTAAGGGGCGAATTACGGACTTTATGCAGCAATGGTCAAACTCTCACCTTTCTATCGTAGGCAGTATTGCTGCTATGGAACAAAAAGCGGAGTTTGATGCCAAAGAAATTAGTGGTGCTACTGATCCTATGATGGGAGTAGCTACTTCTACCAAAGAAAGTGGTATTGCTGCACAGACCAGAATACGACAAGGTATGATGACCTTGCAAGAGCAGATGGAAAACTTAGATGTGACTAAGACCACTGTTCTGATGCAGGCATTGAAAAATATGCAACAATTTTATACGCCAGATAAAATTAAAAGAATTATTGGTGCAGAAACCGAAAAAGCAGAGTCTCCAGAAGAGGTAGAAGTCATTAATGAGACCATAGCAAGGTTTTTAACCAACTTTGAAAAATTTGAATTTGATATTGTTCTTGATAAGGGCGAGAACTCACCTACAATGAAAGCTGCCAAAGCGCAGCAGGTGGGCGAACTTGTCAGGAATGGATTTTCGAGTTTATTTCCGCTTTATGTAGAGCTTTCCGACATGGATGCAGGAAGGGAAATCCTAGAGAAATTTGAAGAAGAGCGATCCTCACAAATGCAAGCGCAGCAAGCACAGCCTATGGCTGGTAAGGATAAATCGTGATTCATAACACCCCCGAAACAAAGGACAAGGTACAATGGAAGAGCAAGTAAACTACATTGATGAGGCTAAAGAATTGAATGGCACTGCCACAGATTCTCCAGAATCAAATGTAACAGAGCAAACAGCAGAGACACCTGTTGCAGAAACACAAAACTACAAAGTCGGAGACAGAGAATTTTCTTCTGTGGATGAGTTGGTAGAATATGCTTCAAATACAGATAAGTCTTATAGGAATCTTCAGGAACTCAATGGCAGGCAGACCAATGAACTTGGTGAACTGCGTAAGTCACTTGATGAAGTTAGGGTAAATACCGCTCCACAGAAAGTAGAGCCAGAATTACCAGAATTAGATCCGTATGATGCTAATTCATTCACCCCACATATCTCTAAAATCGTAGAAAAACAATTCGCTGAACAGCGCAAAATACAAGAAAGAGAGATCAATGAGAAACGAATGAAGCAAGCTCAACAGGATATGATAGATGGTTTTATCAAATCACACCCTGATATGTCCAATGAAGCACTCCAAGCTGTTGCCAAATTCGGAGATGAGCGTGGGATCGCACAAATTGAAGATGCGTACACGCTTATGACAATACAACAGGAGAAAAGCAAAGCAAAAACGGAAGGCGTGAAACAAGTCACAGAAAAACTTACCCAAGCAGATGAAGTGCCAACAACACTTTCTAATGCTACTGGTGGGAATAAAACTGCGATTGACTTTGATGCTATCTCTCAGGCAGATTGGAATAAACTACCTGAAGATGTCCGTATGCAGGCTTTGTTGGAATCCTAAATAATATAGGAGTTTATTATGAGCTGGGATACAGGCTTAAATGTCTCCAGATGGGCGAAGCAACTTGCGTATGAAGTTGGAAAAGAGATTTATTTCTCAAAGTTCATGGGGGACACATTTGAATCAATGATCGTTTCTAAAACTATGCCAGAAGGCAAAGGTAAAGATATGACTTTTGGTTTGGTAGGATACACAGGAACAGCAGTAACTGGTGATAGTGCATTGGAAACTAACGAGCAAAATCTTACTTCTAATGAAGTGACTGTCACTACTGCACAAAGGCGTTTTGGTGTGATCAACGCAGGTAATTTTGATGATAGTAAAGTGCTTTACAACTTTCGTACAGAAGCTCTTGCTCAGTTAAAAAGACAGTATGCTGAAGATCACGATGCACAGCTTTTTAGTGCATTAACAAAAACATCAGGTGCTGGTGCTTATCTAAGAGCGGATGCTTCTGCTTCCGTATATGCAGCTACTGATCCAGAAGCTGATTTAGCTGCTGCTGATTTAGCTGTACCAGGTGACATCTCAAAGTTAAAGAAGATGGCTATGCTTGGAACATCTAAAAGCTACAAGATGAAGCCAATTAGAGTGGAAGGCAAAGATTACTATGTATTGTTGCTTCACCCAGAAGTGGCTTATGATCTTGCTCAAAATTCAACATGGAGAAATGCGCAGCAATATGCAAATATTCGTGGTGAAGATAATCCAATCTTTTCTGGTGCTTTAGGTGTTTATGATGGTGTAATCGTGCATGAGCATGAAGGAATCACTACTGCTGATAATCTTGGTGCAGGTGATGCTATAAAAGCTGCAAGAAATTTATTTCTTGGTGCTGGAGCTGCTTGTCATGCCAAAGTTGATAACATGAGCTGGGTTGAAAAAACCTTTGATTATGGAAACAAACTTGGTATTGCAGCAGGTCAAATCTACGGTGTAGGAATGAGTACATTTGACAGCAAAGACTATGCAGTTATACAGTATCTAACCGCAAGGACTGATCTGTAATCAGTAACTAACTAAGGGGCGGGCATTTTGCTCGCCCCGCCTTAGAGAGATTATGACATTAACTCAAATTAGAACCGAAATAAGAAATATTACTGGCGTAGAAGATACCAGCGTAGTTGCAGATGCTGTATTAACCGATTTGATTAACAAAGCTCAAATTATTTTAGCAGATGAGGCAAATTTGTTTTATGGATACGCAACAAGAAATAGTGTTGCAGGTACTGGGGAATATCAGTTTGTTAATGGAAATGGTAATACGATTAGTTCTTGGACAAAAGTAGAAAATGCAGCTTCCGCAGGTAGCTCTAATCTGGCAAATATGATTCGTATTTATCGAGTAGACTTTGACAGCGATCAAATGACTCGCATTGGTATGGATCAGATTTACAATATTTCCAGTGATGTTGGTGATGTACAAATGCCTTCTGCTTATGGATATTATATTAATGATGTCAACTTAGGAATATTTCCTATTCCTCAAGTAGTCAAAGAAATCAAGGTATATTATTATCATTTACCTACAGCCTTATCTGGTGATTCAGATGTACCTATGATAGATACTCGTTATCACGAATGTTTAGTGTATTACGGGTCATGGAAAACCGCAGAAAGGCTTAGAGATATGAATATGATTTCCTACTTTAAAAATGAGTGGTTAGAGTGGAAAGAAAAAGTGGTAATGGATCGTCAGCGTAGAGCAGGAGAACCCAAGTTCAGTATTAATTATAAGGACTTTTAATGCCAAGATTACGGATTAGGGATTTCTCAGGTGGTTTGGTAACAAATCAATCTGAATTTGATATATCAGAAAATCAATATACTGCTTTTGAAAACGTAAGAAATAGAAAACCAGGTCGTTTAGAAAAGTTTTTAAATGATTCTGATTCTAGCGGTGGTATTACCAGTTTAACTGATGTTCAGACAGAATTAATTTTATATAGAACTGAAAAGGATGCTTCAGATGCTGATACATCTACTCGTTGGTGGGTGATGGGCAATGGTACTGTTTTGCGTAGGCAGGATGCATCAGATGGTAGCGGTGGAACATTTACTGATATTACTACAGGGTGGTCTGGATCACCTATATATGATTTTTTAGCTCATAACCAAATATTAAGAATATCTGATGGTAGTTTTGCCAACACTACAAAATGGTTTGGTCATATTAAAAGAGATATTTTTGGACAAAATATTACGTTAGGAGATGCCAATACAGATGCGAGTACACAAGTGCCACGATTTGCGGTGGTGACACATAATGGTACTATTAATGATTGGTATGTTAAAGATGCAAAATTAGAACCACCTACGATTGTTAAGATGAATATGGCTCACGATGGTTTAATCTCATTATCAGATTGTAGTTATAATAATAGCACCGCTATCGCCACAGAAAATGATACATTAGGTTTATCTGTAGGTATGGTAGTTGCAGGCGGTAATATTCCCTCTGGTGCATACATTACACAGATTACCGATGATAACAACTTTGTCATTAGTGCTGCTACAACAGGTGGTGACTTAGATGAACAAACTTTAACCTTTACTACTTTAAATAATAATACCGATGTTGGCTTATTTGTGTATGAACCAAGAACAAAGTATTCTGTTAGTTCTACTCCCGATACAGAGAGTGATGAACATAATGCTTGGGTTAACGCTATGGATAATGAAACATTTGATCCAGCAGATAGATGGGCAGTAACCTATCTTTATGACTATGTGCAGGAATCTTCTTTATCATTAAATCGTGATGGTGAAATAGGAATTACTGGTTTTGAAGTAGTAAAAGGTTCAGATGAAGAATCAGATAGCAATGGTACTACTACTGAAGCATTAGATCTTACAGAAGATGATATAAGTGTATCAGACGGAACATTATTTTCAACCTATACTTATATCAAGATTGATGAAGAAATTATGTTTATTACTGCAATAAGTAGTAACACATTATATGTTAGGCGCGGTCAGCTAAACTCTCAAGCAAAAGAACACGCAACAGGAGCATCTATTTTCTATCGTAGCTCACCACAAAAAGGTAGAGCAATCAATTTAGTTCTTAATGGTATTACTTCTTCTGGTTATCATAACCCAAGAATTACTGGAATGAATATTTATTGGCAACCTAAAGATGATGTAGACTGGTATTTAGTAGATACTTTAGATATTAATAGAGGGTATTCTGATAGTCCTCTTGCTAGTTTACCTGATAATAATATTACTGGAGATAGTGGTTTATCACCATTTTATTCTTCTAATGTATATAATGAGTATGCTTTAAAAAATTATGGGTACTGGCTGCCTTGTCCAAACTCAGTAGCAACAGATGATGTAACGAATGCAGTAGGTGGAGGTTCTCCTCAATTTACTTTAAATGCAAGCTACTGGAGCGGTCAAAATAATAACTTTAGTAACACCAGTAGTGGTATAGCAATTTTATCTCGTAAAGAAACCAATGATAGCAGTAATATGAGAACACAGTTCAATAGATTGAGTTCTTTTTTTACTCCTATTACTTCCGTTACCAATACTAATTCTAAAATTAATTTTAGAAAGTATAATAATATTAATCGTGTCAATAATTATGCTGCTACTACATCTAATGTTATTAAACAAAATCGGATTTCTACACATAGCGCGTTAAGCGATAAGGTCACTACATGGTATATCCCTTTTGATGGATTAAAATTAGCTACATATAACTCATTAACTGGTAGAGCTGCAAAAACAAAATTAGCAGCAATTAAATGGAATACATCTACTGCGGTAAACAATCGTGGATATTATGCAGATATAGATACAGTAGATGAAAACGAACAAACTGCGAGAGAAAAAAATAGAGTATATTTTACTGATCCTTTTATGTTAGATGCAGTGATGGCTGGTAAATATTTTGATATTGGTAGAAATGATGGTGATGAGATCACGCGTTTAATGGCATATAGAAATAAATTATTTGTTTTTAAAACTAACCATGCTTACGTCTATAATCACCGCCATCAATTAGAAAGAGTATTTCAAGGTGTAGGCGCAGTACATAAGCACGCGGTCATTGAATCACCGCTTGGATTAATCTGTGCAAGTGAAGTAGGTGTATTTAGTGTAACCCCTACACAAACTAGAGAGTTAAGTTTTAGTATAAGGCAAACTTATCAGGCATTAACCTTTGATCAAACTGCTGTTGGATATAATGCTTTGGATAATGAATTGTATGTTATGTATGATGCAGATGATTCCTCTATTTATGTGATGAATTTGGATAATGGAAGTTGGGTAAAGCGCAATATTGATGCGACTAATATTCGCACTAGAAGTAATTATGTATATGGTACAAGTCTACGCGCTCAGTTTTTTAATGTTACTACTGGAGCATCCACTGTAAGAGTAGTAGGTACTGGTTCTCTAAACACCGATAGTTTTACAGTGACTACGAAGCGATTTGATTTTGGTGCGCCAGAATTACAAAAAAGATTTAAAAAAATTAATATCACATATAAATCTGCATCTGCGTTAACAGTAGAAATCTATGCAGGCGAGGCAGGTACGGGATCATCTGTAACTGAAACATTAACCTTTCCTCTTAAAGCAGCTATTGTAAATGTTAGTAAAGCTATGCGTGCAGTAGGCAAAACTTTAGTAGTAAAAATAACCTCTGCATCAAGAGAGCTAGAATTAGAATCTATTGACATTGATTATGATCTATTAGGGAGTAATCCATAATGTCTGATGTAACACAAGATTTACTTTTTACTGAACTGGAAACAAAACAAGATACTTTGTTGCCATTAAAGCAAGGATTGTATTCTAGTGGAGAAGGCAATGATGGGGATATGTGTGTATGTATCAATAATGGAAAAAAGGTATTTGGAGTTAAGCTGCAAGGAGAGTGGAATTATACTGAGTTAACTTTAGAATTTGATACAATAGACAAGAATGTTATACATGAAGAGATTAATAATGATTTTGTATCTTTATTAACACGCTATTCACAAAATATTTCAAGAATTTTAAATCGTAGAACTCCAAGAACCTTTAATTTTCCATTTTACGCTAGATCTTATACTTATACAAGCAGTGGTGTTTCTACAGATAATTATATTACTGATGCAATTGTCGTTCCTGGTAGTGTAGATCTTTTTTTATTAGATAGGTTAATTAGTGGTTCAGTAACAGATACTTTAGGTTCACAATCTCCTAGAGGTACTGTACCATATAAGTGCATATTAAAAACTATAATTATTACCGCAAGGCATATTGATCATAGTACAGATGATCGTAGTTCTACCACTATGGGATTAACAGGAAATGCTTATGACACCTCTTTATCTAGTTTAGGTACATACAATAAAGCTTTAACAGCTACCGTTGCAGGTAATTTTACACGATATAGTGACGAAAATTTTTCAAGTATTATTATTCCTCAATTTGGGCATTTTGATATGGTTCTTAGTGTGGGTAATCCTACAAATCGTAAAGTAGCATCATTAAATGGAATTATGATATTTGAAGAGGTAATATGAAACTTAATAAAAATAAAGAGTTATATAACAGTATAGAGGTTAATTATGGGTAGATATGAATTAAGATCAAGAAAAAAAACCAATATTTTGGGACAGCTATACACAACGCATTATGACGTTATTGATACACAAAATGATAATGCGATTGTGGCAACATATAGCACAAAAGGCAGAAAGCAAAAGGAAGCAAAATCTAAAGCATTAAATAAAATCACTGAGTTATCTGCATTAGCTTCTCAAGGCATAGAGCAAAACCCTGATGGAACATTTCCTTCTATTGATGGCTCATCATATTCCAGTGCGGAAGAAGCTCAAGCAGCTAATCGTGAATTTGAGCGTAGAGAAGGTTTAGAAGAAGATGTTGCTAAATTTGAAGATCGGATTACCGAAGCAGGAAGGTTGAGAGAAGAGCTTGCAGAAAATGTATCTGCTAGAAGGCAGGGGCAACTATTAAGTCAACTTCAAAGATCTATTTTAGGTACTGGTGGAGATACAGCACAAATCGAAGCATTAACTCCTCAAATTCAAGAACAATCCAATAGATCTTTACAAGATTTAATAGCAGGTAGTCAGGCACAAACTCAACAGCAATTAGCTCAATTCATTCCTACTGAAATTGGAGCTGAATACAACCAAGCTGCTCTCAGTGATGCTATGAGCAAATTTTTAATGGATGAATCAACGCAACGCGCTCAGATACAGGCTAATTTGGATAGTCAACCTGAATGGTGGGAAAATATCTTAGGTCAAGGAGCGCAATTAGCTGGCAGTCTTGCTGTAGATTATTTAACAAGTAGAGGAGGATCAGGTTCAGGCTCTGGCGGGATGGGTTCTGGAGGAGGATATTAATATGGCTTTCAAGTTTAAAGTAAAGAAGAGACCAAGCATGGGACAAGCTGTCGCAAGTGCATTTGCAGCAGGAGCAATACAAGGTGGAACTACCGCTTTGCAAAATGCTATGAAAGAAAGGGAAGATAGGAAGAATAATAGTACAAAGGAATTAAACTCATTTAATAGTGTTATTGCTGGTTTACCTTCTACTCCAGACAATCTATCGAAGATTATACCAATTAAAAGCAAAATTGCTACAGGTGAAATTACCGCAAGCAATGGTTTGGATATTTTAGGTGTAGATTTAGACTATCAAACAACACAGCAAAAAAATGCTGAGATAAAAGCTAGATCGGAAGCACTAGACCCAATGATTGAATCTGCTGAAAGAGGTGCGATGGCAAGTGCAGGGATGGTAGGTGTGCAGCCAACTAAAATGGAAAAAGATGTAAGGACTATAGAGGCTCAAAAGCGTTTAGGTTTAAGAGGTGAGGCTACTCCACCATCTACTATAGAACAACAACAATTAAAAAACCTACAAAGATCATTGATAGAACAAGCCAACATTGTAGGAATGACATTCGATCAGTATTTAGCTAGTAATGTAAATAATGTAGATGTCAAATTATATAAAAAAATGACAGATAATCAGCCTGTCACAGATAGTCAGCCTGTCGCAGATGATGGAATGAAATTAACGACTACACTTCCCACAAGAAGTAGGTCTATAATTCAACCTCAATTTAATACAACTCAAGCTGAATCAACTTCTCAACCTACTTCAAACATGCAACAATTTGAAGGTATGAGAGGTGTTAATCCAAGTACAGGTGAAGTAGTTATATTTCGAGATGGTAGATGGCAACTAACAAATTAGGTTTACCCCCATTACCAGAGGGTTTTGTTTTAGAGGAAACTCTTATTCCACCATTACCACCTGGCTTTGAGTTAGAATCTCCTAAACTAGAAACCGTAAAAGTTGATGATTTTTTTAAAGGTAAAAAAGATGATGAGTCATTTAAAACTGTTATTTATAATGCTGTAAAAAGACAAGAAAATAGTATTGCTAAAAACAATCCTTACGGAGTAAACCTTCCCCGAAAACAGGAAAATATCCAGCGAATGAAAAAAATAGGTGGTAGAGTAATGAAAGGAAGCGATACATTACTAGAATTTAATGACTTGCAAAGTGGTTTATCTGAAGGGGAAAGGATCATTGATAACATATTGGCAGTTTCTAATAACGATCCAGCAAAATTTTACTCTAACTATTCAGGATTGCAAGAGAATAGTCCTGAAGTAAGATCTTTTGTTCAAATAGTTAGTTCTGAATTAAATAAAAAACCTAAAATTGATGATAGTCAACCCTCATTACGAGCTGCCCCAGAACCAACAGTAGGGAAAAAGTTTAAAAACTTTATTCGTAATATTTTTGAGGATAAGACCGAAACCAATGTAAAAGGTCAAATGATATATCAGATTAGTCAGGATACTGGTAGATCACTACGCGATGTAGAAAAGAATTATGATTTATTAATTAGAGATCCGAAGATCACTGGTATTCAACCCGATCCAAGCACTATGGAGTCTATTGAAACTGCATTTACAGGCGCGGTTACAGTAGGATTAGCTACCAATCCTATCAGCACTGCATTAGGTGTGGCATCTTTTATGGCTTTAGATGAAGCAGAAAACGCTATCATTTCTGCTGTAACAGATGAGGAATATGAATTAGGTGGTGGTAAGAATATTTCTGATCTACTTCCAGATGATGCTACAAGAACATCTAAAGAATTTGTTGAAATATTAGATTTAATTGGAAAGGGTATGATTATTGGTGGTGTTCGTAATCGTACCAAAGGAGCGTTTGGTAGACTTTCTGAGCAAGTAACTAAAAAATACATAGATGAATACAATCTACCTAAAGACATTTATATGGACGCAGGCAAGGTAAGATCTGTGTTAAGAGGTGGTAAGAAAGATAAATTTAGTCCTGAAGAAAAAGACTTAATCAATGATTTAAACTTATCAGGATCTCAAGTTCGTAAAGCATTAAAAGATGGCGTGAGTATTAGAATACCCGCAGAAAAAGTAACTAAGCTAGTAGATAGAGTATGGTGGGGTAAAGTTAAAAGTGCTTTTGGTAAACCCAAAGCTGGTATTGCAGATAGAGTAGTGACAACAGAACGAGCAGGAGAGTTAACAGAAGCACCAAGAGGTTTACTTACTGAAGGTAGACCTATAACACAGCCAAAAGTAAAGCCTTCTAAAATGGAAGAGGATATAGCTTTTAAGAAAGCAGAATCTAATTTCAATAAAAAGGTTAAACAGGGTGTAAGTCCCGCAGCACAAGCATCAGAGTTTACTAATTATATTAGCGATAAACTTGGGATTGCTGATAGAAATACTTGGTTTGATTTATCTAGGGAATGGGAATTATATCATTATCAAAATAGAAGTGATTTATCAAATAAAACTATAGTTAATAATTTTATTAAGAGATATAAAGAAAAGTTATCTAAAGTAGAAAAACCAAAACTCACACAAAGAGAATCCCAAGAATTACTAGATTTAAAAACAAATCTCAATACCACCTTTGAAAGACTTGCAGATCCCAATAGAACCAATGCTCAGTTATTACAAGATCAGCGTTCAGCACAACGAATGATTAAATTGATACAGGACAAAGAACCAGAATTTCAAGCTCCTGAACTTCCATTTGAATCTGATATAAAAGATGTGGATGCTAGTAGTTTAAGGCAAGCAAATATTGAAGCATCAGAAAGAGTACAGCATTTTAGCGATACTAAGGCAGCAAAAGAAAGAGTAGAAGATGTAGAGAGGGTTAGTAGAGCAGAGATCACTCAATTTTTACGAAATGCTTTCGATGTTACCATTCGAGGTAAGGCTACATATAAAATGAAAGGTGTAGCTGGGTTTTTTAGTCCAGTTACAAAAACAGTTAGGTCAGCAATAACCGATGATATTTATGTCTTATCACATGAAGTAGCGCACTTTATTGATAATAAGATTTGGGGTAATCAGCCAAAACAAAGACCGCATTTTAGACCCTGGCAAAATGAACTAGGTAAACTGGACTATGACCCTACTAAACAAAGAACTAGTGAGGGTTTTGCAGAGTTTATTAGGCATTTTGTAAGTACAGGAAAAGCAAAAGAATTAGCTCCAACTTTTTATGATTATTTTGTAGGAGATTTTGCTAAAGCTCACCCAAAGATTTATGAAGATATATTAAAATTAAGAGACTTAATGACTCGATATAATAAACAGGGATCTGTTGAAAGAGTTAAGTCTCAAATAAATTTTGAAGGGAAAGCTCCAGAGCAACCATTGATAAAAACTGTACAAGATAAAAGTTTAAATTTTAGAAAGCAGTTTTTGGATGATCTTGCTCCTCTTGAAGATGTTTATAAGCGGGAAAAAATTACAGAATTGTCTCCAGACAAAGACCCTTTAATGCTAATGAGAGTTTTTAAGGGTAAGGCTCGTAGTAAAGCAGAAATGGCTATAAGATATAACACAACTGATTATGTAGGTAGAATTACAGGAAAAGGATTAGTGGATGTAATAAAGCCAGTTTCTAAAACTAAAAAAGAATTAGAAGATTTCTTAGCATACGCATACGCAAGAAGGGCGTTATCCAGACCTGATATAGATGCAGGTATTGAGTTAACAGATGCTCAGTTTGTTTTTGATAAGTATGATAGTAAAAAATTTAGAGAAGCCAGTGATGAACTAAGCGGGTTTGCTGATCGTGTGTTAGAATACTATGTTGACTCAAGAGGAATGAGTCCAGAAACTCGTGATAAAATAAAATCATTAAACCCAGTATACCTTCCTTTGTATAGGTTTTTTTCTGATGAACCGCGATTTAGAAGTAAAGCAAGTCGAGTATCGGGTGGTAAACCAGTAAAGGGTTTAAAAGGTAGTGGTAGACAAATCTTAAATCCGATCGAAAGTATGATTAGATATGTAGAAAATATTTACTCTGCTGCGGATAAAACTAGAGTAGCTATCGCTATCAAAGATGCAGTAGATCAAGGTGTTCTTCCTGGTACATTGATTGAAAAAGTACCACCACCTACTGATATAAAGAAAATGAAGCTGAATACATTGATTAACACATTAGAGAAAGAAGGTTTTGGTGTGTTTAATTCTGTTGATCCACAAACAGGAGAGTTGTTTCGTAAACAGCCTAGTGGATCAGAGATGATTACTTTATTTACAGTTGGTAAGCGATATTTTGGAAAAGATAACATTATTCCTATATATGAAGGTGAGAATGTATCTTTTTATGAGCTTGATCCTAGACTACATGAAATGTTACAAGGGTTAGATCATTATCAAATTCACCCTGCTCTAGATTTCTTTTTAGGTGCGCCTACAAGAATAATGAAATTGGGTGCTGTTGGTTTAAATGCAGGGTTTACTTTTATCACAAATCCAATTCGAGATCTTTCAACCTATATGTTATTTTCAAAGTCTAAAGTGCCGAATCCAGCAGCTCCTATGATTGGGTTAGCTGCTGATCTTGGATTAGGTTCAAAAGCAGCAAAAGATGCTTCAAGAAGATTTAAAGCAATGGGTGGTGATCAGGCAACTATTTACGGTAGAGATAGATCTGCAAGATATAAACAGATGGTCTCTCGCATTATTAATGAGGCAGCAGGAACAAATATATCTAAAGTTAAAAATGTGGTTTTAAATCCAGTAGATGCTTTGCGAAGAATATTTCAAACTCCTGAATTAGCTCCGAGAATCGCAGAAATGCAAAATAAAATTAAAGACTACGAGAAAATATATGGTAAAGATTCTGATGCTGCGTATATCAAGGCTTTTGAAGATGCTCAAGATGTAACGATTAACTTTAGTAAGATGGGTACTGTATCTCAATTCTTAAATCAAATAATAGCTTTTTTTAATCCTACTATAAGAGGTGGTGAAAAATTATATCGTGAAGCTAAAGAAAATCCAATGAGACTAATAGTTAGAGGAGTCTCAACGATTACAGTACCTGCATTATATTTTTGGTATCAAAATAAAGATAAAGAATGGTATCAGAAATTACCATCTGAACTAAAATATTCTCAGATACATATTGACACTGGTGATTTTGGAGGATCAGGAGATATAATATCTTTACCACTACCCCATGAAGTAGGTACTTTATTTGGTGGAATACCAATGGCGTACTGGGATGAGATGTATGATATTGATAAAGAAGGTGTCGAGGAAGCATTGAAATTATCTTTGAGGCAACTGAACCCTGGTACTCCATTAGATTTATCTGTAATCAAACCATTTATGTTGGTGGCATCTAATAAAACTTGGTATGGTACGCCTTTAGAAACGAGAAGTATGCAAAGAAAAGAAATACCTGATAGATATACAGATTATACTATTCCTATGGCAAAAGTATTAAGTCGGTGGATGTATGATAATATTGGCGCATACGAATTTGCATCTCCTGTAAAGATAGAAGCATTTGCTAATGCTGCTACAGGTGGGTTAACTAAAAACATAAATGATATTGTAACATTTAGTAATAAGGAAATTGAGTCTAAAGCAGATCTTCCAGTTGTAGGTAAATTATTTTTAAGAAAAGAAGTTTATGAAAATCGCCCTGCGTTTGACTTTGAAAGATTTAAGTTATTAAACCAAAAGAAAGTCAGTAAAACCATTACACCAGAACAACAAATTGAACTGCGTAGACTGGAAGCTGAGTACAAACAATATATAAGAAATAAAAAACGCAGAGAATTACAAAAGGAAATGGAACAAAATACGCCCTAACTCGTTAATATTATTGAACTAACAGCTCGGTCATGCTTACCATAGGCTTAGAGCGTTGCAAACATTAAATAGCGAGGGAAATATGGGTACATTCCGTGATTTTTCAGTACAGAAGGCAGTCACTCCAGGCGCATCTGTTGTCAACATTACCAATAACAATACTACAAACGATGAAAGTCGTGCTGTATATATTGGTGCTTCTGGGAGTTATGACTTTTATGTGAACGGAGCTTGGGTAGCATTTGCAGGATTAAACGCAGGCTCAATCCTACCGATTAGAGCAACAGGCGCAAGGCATACAACGGGTTCATCTGCACCTGATGCAACCGATATTAATTTTATATACTAATGTTAGGATTAGGTATAGCTTTATTTAAAGCGTACAACCAAGTATTAGAAACCCTATTTGATACTTGGAACTCTATTAGTGAAACATGGGAAAACGTAGACTCAAATTGGGAAGATTTAGGATAATATTATGGCAAGTTTAACAGGATCAAGTATAGCGAGTAGTTATACCTCGCTTTTAAAATTAAGCGGAAATACAGATAACATTGTTGCTGGTAATGGTAGCAACGCAATACAAGTAGTAGATGGAGATGGAACAGGATCACCACTTTATTTAAATACAGATAGATTAGGAATAGGTGGTCAACCTTCATATCCATTAGACGTTTTTGGCACAGGAGATCAAATAGTCAGAGTAAGATCAACGGCAAACTCAAGTGGAGATGATGCTATATTTGCAGTAGAAGTAGCTGGAACAAGTGCTGGTGATCCTTTTATAAGATTTAATATTGATAATATTGGAGCTTGGTCGCTTGGAGCAGATAACTCTGATAGTGACAAATTTAAGATTTCAGGTTTATCTTCTGTGCTTGGAACTAATGATAGGTTTGTTATAGATACTTCAGGAAATATTGGTATCGGTGAAAATTCTCCAAACCAATTATTGCATTTGAAAGCAACAAATGGCTCTGAAATGGTTCTACAAAGAACTTCTGGAGATACAAGTGGTCTTTTAGGCGGTATTCATTTTGGAAATTCAGATGTAGATGAATATTTATCTTCTATTTATTCATATCAAGATGGTGCTACTGATTCTGCATACTTATCTTTCCATACAGAAGTAACTGGTGGAGCTAAAACTGAACGGATGAGAATTACAAGCACAGGTGCTGTTTCTATCGGCCCTTCTGTTCCAACTGCTGGAACATTAGTTGTTTCACACGCTACTGATTCATCCATTGTAATTCAATCAGCAGCAGACTCAGGAAGCGATGCATCATTGTTTTTTAAAGTTGCTTCAGGTACAGCGGATGAAAATAAAAAAGCTGGTATTGTATTTAGAGACACAGGAACAAATGGAATTGGTGATTTATACTTTCTAAATGATTCAGCTACGGATGGTGCTAATGCTACTGTAGCAGATAATACTGCAATGGTTATTAAATCAGGCGGTGATATTGGTGTTGGGACTAGCTCACCAGTAGCTAAAATGGACATTTTAGGTGACAGAGCAATCAATATAACAAACACAATAGCAGATGATACAAATAAGAATGCAGTTATAACGCATAGTCACTACGATTCAGGCACACGAACTCAAGGCTTTACAGTAATACAGGGTTTTAGTAGTTCATCTACAAATAGAATAGATTTTGGTGGTGGTACTTCTCAACATTATGCCGCTAAAGAAATTAAATTTCATACAGCCTCAAATAATACAACTTTTACTGGTACAGAAAGGATGGTGATTGATAGCTCAGGTGATATTCTACCCGGAACAGATGATGCTCAAGATTTAGGTTCAAGTAGTAAAAGATTCGATGATATTTATGCAACAAATGCAACAATTCAAACATCTGATGAAAGATTAAAAGATAACATTGCAGATTCTTCTCTTGGTCTTGATTTTGTAAATGCTTTAC
>Ga0208666_1000390_pt1 | contig 21188 bp, 19 predicted proteins | sample 5B_taG_FD_184078 | JGI IMG/M metagenome (GOLD analysis project Ga0208666, IMG submission 184078) | Marine viral communities from the Subarctic Pacific Ocean - 5B_ETSP_OMZ_AT15132_CsCl metaG (SPAdes) (version 2) | ecosystem: Environmental > Aquatic > Marine > Oceanic | place: Pacific Ocean...
CTGTTAAAAGTTTTTCAGTTTGTTTTTGTAAGAATTGAATATTTACTTTGTTGTGCATCATGTCCTCAATCCTTATTTCAATTTTCTCTACAGTTTTATAAAGATCCTCCAACAACATCAGCTGTTCTTGATCCACAGGTTTCTGATCTGAAGCCTTAAGTAAATCAGCTTGCATCAGTTCACGTGAAGTCTCCAACGATACTAATCTGGCTGTTAATTCTGTGTATGCGAAGACGCCCATTGCGACGAGCACGATTAAACTGGCAACCGTCTTCATCGGCATCTGTACGGCAGCAGACTCAGAAATTTTTAGGGCCATAAACTACCTGTTGAATCTTGACACGATCCATTCCCAGCCAGCTTTTATTTTGTTCCAAACTTTGCAACAAACTGCTTTACATTTATTAATCATGTTTTTTCTCCTCAATTTCGTAAAAGAAGTTGTCCGTATCTTCGGTCTTCCATTTACTTGTATTTTCTACGTTCCACTCAGATGTTTGCACTTTCCAGTCAGGCACATTGTCTTTAACAGTGAATGAAGGTATGTCCCAAATACATCTGTTGTTAGGTTGTGCTGCATAGTTCCCGTCGTCTAGGGCTATGATGTGAGCACATTTGTGCTCGTGCGGAATTTCTGAATGATCCGTGTCAAGGATATTAGCTTCAGGATGGGCAAAGTCAACCGTAAATAAGTATTTGCCGGGGTGCCATTTTTTGTCTTTTCCTATGTATTTTCCTGATTGTGCTTCTAGAATATCCCAAGAAGTAACAGCAGGATAATAACTAAAACAATTCCATAACTGTAACTCGTCAAGTCTATGTCTAGGAACTTCTTCTGGCTTAAAGCCTCTTTGAATGAATGCAGATATCGGTAAACGATAGAAGACAGCTCCATTTTCCATAATACAATGAAAAAGGATACTACGCCCTGTAATAGCCGAAAGACCAAAAATAATGCAGTCTTCAACTTCTCCATGATGTTTCTTAAGGTCATATAAATATTCCCTTCTTATCTGTGCGTATTCCGGCGGTATGTTTGCGTTTAGATATGCCATAATTACTCCTCATTTAATATTACCCCAATTTGGTCCAGATTCATAGTCAACTTTGTTTGGAACTTTTAGTTGTATTGCATTTTCCATTGTCTCTTTTATTATCTTGGCTTCTTCTTCAGTCTCAATAGAAAAACAAAGTTCATCATGAATTTGTATGTGTGGAACTATACCTTGTTCGTATAATTTTACCATGGCCCTTTTTGTCATGTCCGCCGCAGACCCCTGAATTAATCTATTCAATGCTTTGTATGTAAAAGCAGGTCTATAGTAGTTTTCAAAATTCGAACAATGAGGATCGCTTTCTTGTGAGTTTCTTGATCTGTTTGCTAGATAATGTTCCATGGCTTCTCCTCTTTCCATGATTGGCACAGGTATAGTTTCAATAACATTCTTACCCTCTTTTTCGACGATTTGTTTACATGTAAATATGCCTTTTGAGTTATCCCATTCTTTGTTAACAGGTTCCCATTTGTCAAAACGACAGAATCTATCCTCAAGGGTATATATGTGTTTCTCTTCCTCTGCATATTTTTGTAATCCTTGTGCTAATCCTCTCACAAAAGGCACATCACTATGATATTGATTAAATAAATCTTTAGCTTCTTCAGGTTCTAATTCCAATGATCGAGCTAATTTTCCCTTACCCATACCATAGAACAGTCCTAAATTAATTGTTTTCGCTTGTTTTCTAGTTATGTTTGCCATTTTAGCGACGATGTCATGGAAGTCAGTATTGTCATCCTCGTGATATTTATCTGCAATAACCTGCGCATTTGTAAAACCACTTTTTAAAGCATAATGCACTACAAGTCTTGGTTCTTGTTGTGAGTAGTCAAATGACGCCCACTTACAGTTTTCATCTGGTAAAAATAGTGATCGTATTTGATTCCCTTGTTCTGTTCTAGCTGGTATCTGTTGTAAATTAGGATTAGACATAGAGAATCTTCCCGTAACAGTACCACCTCTTTCAGATTTAATTTGATTTATTTCTGCGTGAATTCTACCATTATGCACAAACTTCAAAATACCATGCACAAAAGTGTTGAACAGTTTATCATACTGTCTAGCTCTTGCAATCAATTTTAAATATTTATTAGGGTGGGATTCTAAGTATTGTTTTGATAACATAGGACGCTTTGTTTTTTCCGTAATTTTATAATCTGTAATCTTTTGGTGATCTAATAATTCTTTTATGGAATCTGCAGCCCATATTGAAACCTCTATACCTGTTCGTCTTTTTACACCCTTAACAATATTAGCTTGTTTACTTTTTAGTTTATTCCCTAAAGCTTCAGATTTTTCTTTATCAACTCTTACACCTTTAAATCGCATATCAACTAAACAAGGAAACAGTTTTGTTTCTAAATCAAATATATTTTGTAACGTTTTATATTTTATTGGATTATCTTCAGGACCTGCAACTTGTATGGGCTTATCTATAATATCTTTAAATTTTTTCCAAAGACGTAATGTAAGACTAACGTCTTGTTCTGCGTAATCTTTAACAAGATCATATGGAAGTTTATCCATGTTAGACATTGGATCAGCTATGCCATGTTCAGCAAGTGCTCTATCTTTTAAATCATACTTATATTTTTTGTCTTTTAAATAATCCGCTGATAAAGAATCTAAACTATAGCTTTTCCTATTTTCATCAATGACGGATGCCGCAATCATTGTGTCATACAAAGTACCTTTTAACATAAGACCTGTCACAGATCGAATCCAACACACGTCGTACATTGCATTGTGAAACACCTTATCAATTTTTTCGTTTTGAAATATTTTTTTATTTAAAACTTTCCAGACTAAATTAGTAGCTAGTTTAGGACCTTTATGTTTTATTGGAAAATAAAATCTTTTGTCTCCATACGCAATTGCTATGCCACAAACAAATCCGTTGCCAATGATGGCCCCTGATCCGTGGGTCTTCAGCTTTGGATCGTATGTCTCTAAGTCGACAGCAACAACATCACCATCTTTAACGTCTATATCTGATGGACATGGAATCACTTATTCTGCCCTCCATTTTTTATAACCATCTACCCAAGACTCTATCTTCTCTTCTGTATCCAAATAATCTCTTTCAATAATCATTTCTATAAAATGTATCGCTTTCAATAAATCTTGTTTTTTTCCCTTATCCTGATGCCTAATTATGTATTTTATAGCACATCCCTCCGGGTATAACAACTTGTTCTCAACCACAAACTTGCTGGGCTGTATGACATACTTTTGATAATGGGATCCTCCGTGCTGTTTATTCCAAACACCTACATTGTCATTCTTGTTCTGCTTTTTACTAGCCATAATGTTTCCTTTGATCTAGAACACGCAACAAACTTCATACGTCTTCTTACAAAGTCCTCCTCCTTTTTTGTTAGTGTTAAATCTACGACCACATGGTCAAACTCTTTACCTTTAATTGTGTGAATATTTTCAACAAATATTCTTTTCTTTTCTAGATCTCTGTTTTCACTCACTACTTTTTTTATGTATTCTCTAATTGCTGGAGAATGTGTTACGCAGATATCTTGAAAATCTGTTGTCTTTTTTACACCAGGTACTAAAAAACCACTATTAACAAGCCAGTCTAATCCATAGCTACCTCGTGATACCTCTTCTATCTTTTCACTGTTGTGGTTTGGCCCCCTGTAAGTTGGATGAACACTCTTTAGCAATTTTTTAATATTGCTAAATGGAAGTATCTCCCCCCTGTGCAAGTTAACAAACGCCCTCTGGTTATTTATTTCGCCACCAGGATATTTAAAATCACGAACTCTACTGTTGAAAGGTATAGAGAACGGTAGACCAAGACGAACTAAGTATTTGATAATATCAATAGGTTGTCCACCACGGTAGGTGAATACAGTGGTTTGTTTTGTATTAAGTAAAATATTATCTAAATCTTCTAGATATGGATCTTGATGTAAACTAGACAACTCATAGATCGCTCCTTCAACTCCCTCCTTTGGTAGCCACTCTCGTGTGTATCCGTAATAATCCCAAACAGGTTTAATAATACTTTTACAGTATTCGTTCACTGTACGCGGACATCTATATCCCTGCGTTAGTTCTATTTCAGGGTGAGCAAACTCTTTGTGAAATGAGTCTGGGTCTGCTCCAGAAAACTCAAATATAGATTGATCTGGGTCACCTGCTTTGTAGAATAAGTCTACGTTTTTTGACATAGATGCTTCAGCTTTTCTTTGCACAACACTAGAGTCTTGTGCTTCATCAATAATTAAAACTTTGATATTACGACACTGGTCTTGTGCCTCTTGTGATTCTGCAAAGTCCTCAATCATATCTTGAAAATCTAATATCTTTGCAGTTCTTAAGTTAACTTTTTGGTTTGTTTTAAAACTGTGGTAACTAGCATATAATCTTTGTAATTCATCAAGAGTATACTTGTAGTGATCTTTTTCCTCAAAAGATAACTCCTTATAAAAATCGTAAAAGGACATACCGTGATCTCTTGATCGACTCATGTACTCAAAGAATGGATGAAATTTAAATAAAGAATCAACAGACTTAAAATTTCTTTCTCGAGTAAACTTATTAAATAATGGATATAAGTTTACTAATATTTCGTAGTCTTCAATTAAAAATGCTTTACCTGTTATTTTGTTTTTACAAAACGTGTGTATGGTACTAACATGATCGTCTAGAGTTTTCTTGGACTCTTGAATTATTTTAAGCAACTCTAGGTCAGTTTTATTTTCTTTACAATACGCTTCAATTGATTCTGGACTCTTAATCTGCTCTCGTAAATGATCCGAGGCTGCATTCGTGTGTGATATCAACTGTATATTTATTGGACTGTATGTCTCCAATAGTTCATAATACTTACGTACTAGAGTTGTCGTTTTTCCTGTTCCAGGTGGCCCTGCTATTCTAATTTTTTTCATTAGACCCTATTCTTTTTGTATTTGTAATATTTATTGCACGTTCTTCTGGTAATTTAATTCTGGACATATCTGGGTTTTTTATTTTAAAATGAACACAAGATACTCTTTTGTCTGCTATTTCATCTTTAACGTAACCCTTTACTTCTTTACAATCATCAGGATTCTCATTTGCAAAAGCTTGTTTTAATAAAAGAGCTATATTCCGTTCGTCTGTTTCCTCGTTTTTATCTTTTAAATATTGTCTAAGGTTCTTAAATTGAAACCATGCTTCCGTGTCACTCAAATTTTTATTTTTCTTAATATAAACACTGCCTCTTTTAACATCTATTTCTTTGTAAGAAGTTAAAGAGTCTTCAACAAAGTCATAGAATATATTTTTAAAGTTTTCGATTTTGTTTGCAGCTGCAGGAGCTTGTTCGTAATTCATGTTTGCAAGTCTTACATACTGATGTTCTAAAAACTCACCTGGTTTCATTTTCATCACTGGTAAAGGTAAAAAATATCCCATGTTAGCTAACTTATTGACATATTTATTTTTGTCGATTAAATCTTCACCAGACATGATGACTGTAATACGTTGTGTTCCCCCATCAGATGTTTGTACATCGATGCTTTCATAGTATTTTGGTGGATGAGATTCATACTTTGTTAACGTCCCAAAACTTTCTCTTGCATCTTTTAATTCTTTTGCTTCTTCTTCATTAATACCATAGAGATTAAACTTACAACTTAAAGCGTTACAATATTTTTTTATTGCTGGTCGTTTACATAAATATTTATAATCTTTTTTAGATGCAGATTTTAAGACTGTGTTTTCTAATTCTTTATCAGGCAAAGGGTCTTCCATATACTCCGGTGTATTTATCTTTTTTAAAATTGCTTCTGCTGTATCAAGATTTTTAAAGTTCTCTGTTTTCTTTAATTCTTTCTCTGCTCTTTTTACAAACGTCATTGTGTGTAATAAAAAATCACTACGTCCAATGTCTGCTGGTATTTTTCCGTTAAGTTCTAAACAACCTTTAATGCAAGGTATCAATAGATCTTGAAGTAATGGGGTCTTGTCCTTTGTTTTTTGTTTCTTAACTATTTTTACATCTTCGGCTAGGTATGCACCTAGATCGTCTTGTGCATATTTTTTATGCATTTCAAAAAATTCCTCTAGTGTCGCAGCATCTCCATTCTCTTTCCAAGCGTACCGAGTGCCTTCTTCGTGATTGTAGTACGGCATGTTTAACCAAGATCCACAGTCCTGGCCTTGTAGTGTTGTTTGCTGTGGATAGAGTTTATCCATTTTGTCCGCCACACCAAGTTTTGCTGCAAACTTTTTAACAACTTGTTGAACCTCGGTTGCTTGTGCAAAATTTTTCATAAATAAAAATAAATGTGCTCCACCACTTTTTGATCTAATTGGTATTAATGGTAATTTTAATTTGTGTATCTTTTGAATTATGTCTGTGTAGTCGTGGTCGTATAGATCGATGTCAATCATTCCCCACTTGCAGGTGCCGTCATCTTTCAAAGGCATAATACCAAGTCCTGGTCCTTTACCATCTAAATGATTTTGCCAAAGTTCTGTGCTTGGTTTACCTCTGATAACTAAATTCTTGCCCTGTATCTTTACAGCGGTTCGATCTTTTATTCTTTCAAAGGTGCCATACGCACGGTCTAAGCCCTCAAATATCTTTATAAATTCCTCAACCATAAATGTCAGTGGGGCAGCTCCAGTCTCCCATCGCCGCCCCGACTTCCTCGCTACGAGAAACTATAAAGTTATTCCTTGTTTTTTAGTCCCTTCTGACTCGTGTTTAGCTTCTACATTTCCTTTAGCAACGCTATTACTAAAGTCTTTCGCTATAGTGTAAACACCTTGATCAGAGATTGGGCCAACTTTAGCAACATCCCAACCAAACCAAGTTCCCTTGTCGTTAGACTGTTGAACTGTTTTTAGTTTATAAATGTGGCTATATGTTGGTGGTGTAAACATACCATTTTTACCCTGCATTTTTAGACCCATCATCATTGAGTTCCACTTTCTACTCACTTTTAATTGAGTGGCTTTCATGGAAATCAAAGCTGTCGTTGGGTTTTTGCCGAGCACAACCACAAAGTGACTAGCAGTATTTTCAAGATAATTGCCATTAGCAAGTCTATCTTTATTAAACTTATCTCTTTGTGTTTTAGGTAGATCATCCCCAGCTTCGTATATCTTAACTGGAGCACCTTGACTCTCACCTCTATCTTGCCATTCTATGTGTTGTCTTTTGTAATACACAGGAACGACATCTATCCCCTTTTCTCCGTCATAAACTTCGTTTGTAACGGTGTTAATAATCATGCCAGGTTCTGCCCCCTCGACATATTTTGCATTTCGCTTATTAACCTCTGGTGATAATTGGCCAAGAACTTTTAAGAACGGAAGCGCAAGGTCGTCTTGTGTGATGTTTGCAATGCCTTGACCTGCATCAGTTTCAAACATATTTGCACTTATCTCGTTTTTCTTTTTTGTTTGTACTTCACTCATGTTTATTGTTTCCTTTTTATTGTTGTCTTATTTCCAACAAAGATGTTGAAAATTTCCGTTGGCATTTCTTTACCTGCCTCAATACGCTCACGGACTAGCGCTTTTAGAGTCATAGGCTCAACCTTTAGCTTTTGCCTTGGGTCAAGGCCTTGACTCTTTGCAAGGTCGGCATAATCAGCCGCCTTGTTATCCTCGTTACGACCGAACGATACGGATATCTCATTTTTGATTATATCGCCCAGGCCATTCTCACGAAGCCAGTTAAACGCCGCTTCTTTATTTGCTTGTGTAATAGTGGCGCTGTAATTTGTTTTTACTTCTACAGAAGATCCATCCTGTAGTTTTAAAAAAGACAAACCCATTTCGGACAACATTGTTGGTATGACTTCACCTGATAAATGTTCTATGTCTTTTTTCTTTTGTTTGATTGCGTCCTCTTGGACTTCTAGTTGTTGTTGATGTGCTTGCAGTTCTTTTATTTTATCTGCAAGTTTATTTATATTGGTTGTTTTTTCCAAGACTTCTTCTTGGTCTTTCTCAAAATCAATCGTCATTCTTTGCTCCTGTTCCGTACAAATCAATCTCTATTGGATAGTATCTTTTTTCTTGTCTATCCCACTTCAAGAGATTAAATCTGCCGTTTGTTATATCTGATACCAAACTGCAGACAACACCTATTATAGCAGGATCTCCTGTTAATAACAAGTGGTCTGTTGGTTTGAAATCTTTCAATAACGTTTTTAATTTAAAAATAAGTGGACCAGGTGAAAAAATCATTTGTGATCTTTCATCTAATAAAAATTTTAACTTACCATATTCTGCTGCACCCATAATATTAAATTTAGGACGGCCTTCTCTTGTGCCTGCAATCTCTTGCACAACATAAACAGTAGGTATACTTCTTTTTATATCTTTGTAATCCATACTTTCTTTTACTTTCATATTGACTTTATAATAAAATCCTATATACATGTCAATAGAAAGTTATGAATTATAAATTTAAGACTAAGCCGTATGCACACCAACTCACTGCGTTGGAAAATTCTTGGCACAAAGAAGAGTATGCATATTTTATGGAAATGGGAACTGGCAAAACAAAAGTTCTAATTGATAACGTAGCTATGCTTTACGATAAAGGTAAAGTAGATGGTGTATTAATTATTGCACCAAAAGGTGTGGTAGGCACTTGGTACAATCAAGAGTTGCCAAATCACTTAGCAGATCACATAGAAAATGTGACCGTATTGTGGCAAGCTAATATTAATAAAAAACAGCAAGAAAAGTTAGATCAACTGTTCAAAACGGGTCATGAACTTCACATACTTGTTATGAATGTTGAGGCGTTAAGTACAGATAAAGGAAAGTTATTTGCAGCTAAATTTTTAAGATCGCACAAATCAATGATAGCTATTGATGAATCTACTACAATAAAAAATCCAAAAGCAAAGAGAACAAAAAATATTTTAAGTTTAGGTGACATTTGTAAATACAGAAGAATAATGACTGGTTCACCCGTTACAAAAAATCCGCTTGATTTATACTCACAGTGTGAATTCTTAAATCCTAGTTTATTGCAGTTTACTTCTTATTATGCATTTCGAAATCGATATGCGGAGATGAAGACTATACACGTGCATGGTCGTAGTGTGGACGTTGTACACAAGTTTCAAAATCTTAAAGAACTTTCTGAAACATTAAAGCCTTTCTCATACAGAGTTTTAAAAAAAGACTGTCTGGATCTACCAGAAAAGGTATATATTAAAAGAGAAATTAGTTTATCGCCAGAGCAAAAGAAACTATACGAGCAGATGAAAAAGCAAGCTTTTGCTACATTAAACGGCAAACAAGTGACATCAGTTACAGTGTTAACTCAGTTAATGAGATTACAACAGATAACTTGCGGACATTTTACAGCTGACGATGGTAGTATTCAACCTATACGAAATAACAGACTAGCAGAGTTGTTAGATGTATTAGAAGAGATTGAAGGCAAAGTAATTATTTGGGGACATTATCAAGAGGATGTTAAGAACATTGTTAATATTCTAACGGACAAGTATGGTCCGGGGTCCGTGGTCAGTTATTATGGACTCACGCCACAAGAAGAACGGCAAAAGAATATTAAAAAATTTCAAGCTAATAATGGGGTGAGATTCTTGGTTGGTACTCCACAAACCGGCGGGTATGGTATCACACTTACTGAAGCAAATACAGTAATTTATTATTCTAATGGATATGATCTTGAAAAAAGAATGCAATCAGAAGACAGAGCACACAGAATAGGGCAAAAGAAAACAGTGACATACGTAGATATTATTGCTCAAGATACCGTTGATGAAAAAATTGTCAAGTCTCTCCGTAAGAAGATTAATATTGCATCCGAAGTTATGGGTGAAGAACTAAAAGATTGGATTTAAGTTATAAATCTTTCTAATAAAAGTATGGCCACGGTCCCCACCGCAGCTAAAAGAACCCAATAGATTTTGTCTATCTTGCCACCCAATTCGTGAATACCTTTGTGCATATGATGAATATTCTTTTTGACACCTGATATGTGTCCATACAGGGATACGATGTGTTCTCTAGTTGTTTTAGGTTCTATTGCCATTAAACTCTTTTAATCCTTTGTCTTATAAGTTGTTCTTCTGGAGATAATAATGCAGTTTCAGTCTGTGTCAAGCCAGACATTGGGTTTACCACATTTGCTGTTTGTGTGTTAGATATTATTGGCGCAGGAGTGCTAGGTAAAGGTGGCGTTTCTAATTGACTAACGTTTACTCTCTCTGTAGCCAAAGCTGGCTCCACCTCAGATCTATCGTCTTCTATTTTTCTTTCCGTTGGCTCTTCTGGTTTTAGAGATTTGTTTCTATACTCTCTCATAACTTTGTAGAAATCAGCCGCCGGAAAAGCAAACTGTCTGTCTATTTTTTCGTTTGGAAAAGCCTTTTCGATATCTCTTACTCTTTTATTCATTCTAGAAACTGAAAATTTTACCGGAGTATATTTACCCCTTAACAAAAGGTTAAACTCTTTATTAGATAATCTTCTTCGGTTAGCAAGTCTTAAAGTTTGTTTAGATACACCCATTTTTAATGCATCTTGTACAACTTGATAAAACTCTCTTTGCACCAGAAGAGCTTCATCCTGTATCTGTTCAAACTCTTTCACTAATTGGTTGCCACCTCTTACTTGTGCATTTTCAGCACTATAAAATTTTTCTGCCACAGTAACTGATCTTTTCTTTTTGTTGTACTCTGTAAGTTTATAGTTATAAGCTCGTGGCGCATCTACGTTTATAATTCTAATACCAGAGAACAAAGCTAACAGCTCATCTCGTAAGTTTACTGGCACTCCTCCTCTTGTTAAATCTTGATTAATACCTTTTGTTATTTTTTTACCCGTTGTTACAGCACCAGGTTCTACACCTTTTAATATGTGTACAAAACTTTTTGTTATCTTATCACTTGTACTATCTGTCATTGAATAGACTCTACTTCCTGTTTTTGTTACACCGCCTCTTCCACCAACTCCAATACCTGCTGGAATAACATCAGAAGTTCTTTCAAGAGCAATTGCTTCAGAAACAAATGGTTCAATTAGTGGACCCATAAAAGAACCAAACAATGCGAGTGTCCTGTCATCAACATCTTTTTGTAACAGTTTACCTTGTTCTATTTCTGTAAATAAAGATGAAAAAGGTTTTTGCACAACTTCATAGGGACTAAAATATGAAAAGTTTATTGCTTTACCTTTACCTTCTTTCCATTTTGTCATGGGTAATAAAATAGAATCTTTATTCCACGACGCTGCAAAAGATCTTTTGTATGCGTCCAACTCTTCTAGTGTTGTGCCTGTTAAAGCAGAAGCTAAGTTTAGCGCTGAAGTTCCAGCTCCACCTAGTGTAAAACTAGCACCAATCATTCTTCGGTAACCTATTTGTCGTAAGGCTTCATTACTAGACGCCATCTCTTTTGCGCCAATGTTCATGATGTTAAACGTTGTACGTATCATTTCTGCGGGGAATGATACGAAGTTACCAAATGGTAATTTTCTAATTGCTTTAATTGCTTCTGGAACTTTACTATACGTCGGGTAAGTATTTCTAATATACCAAGCTGCAGCTTCATCCAAAGCATCATCAAATGTTTTTAATTTTTGAGTAAATGGTAAGAATCTATCATATTCTTTTCCTGTTATTTCTTTAGTCCATTTAGCGATATCACCTACATTTTTATATGTGGACTTTAGTTGTGACTTAACATATTCATGACCATACCATTTCCAAAGGTTGTCACCTCCGGCGTAAAGTCTTGTTGCGCTTTTAAAGAATCTTCCGTTTGTTAATTTATTATATAAAGCATCTAGGTTATTAACCGAGCCTTTTTTAATTTCTTTTAATACAGCGCCAAGCTCTGACGCTACGATGTTTTCATCTAATACACCTAATCGTATTTTATTTTCAATACTTTTAACAAGTTGTGGTGTAGTTACATCTTTACCTGCACCAAAAATATCATCCATAACTATTTTTACTGCGTCCGTGACAGATGCACGGCCACCAATGTGTCCATTTGCTAATGGAAACAAACTAGCTGAAGTTACGTTACGTACTTGTGTAGCAGGAGATAGCACGGTTTTACCAAACTGTGTAGCCACCTTAAATTGTAATAAACTTCTATATGCTTTGTTTTGTATTAAACCATCTAAAGTGCCGGGGACACCTCTAATAGCTTGTGATACCTGTGCACTAGAATATAAATTATTAAGTCTTGTATTTAATAAACCTAAACTTTGTGGTGCTTGCACTTTATGTGGATCTAAAACTCCTTTTCCTAAAGCTGCTGATCTTGATTTATGTAACCAACCTTCTTTAAGACCCAGAGTCGCTATTCTATCTGCTAATTTTTTATTTGTTGTATTTACAATTGCATGATTGACTGTTGTTAAAACAGACGCTTTCAAATCATCCTCTGCACCTAAAAGTCTTTTAATCGCGTCTGGTAATTCTTCACCTGTTTTAATTAGTTTATCTGATCTTAAATCTTTTTTACCTATTCTGTTTAGTAATTGTAAAGGATCTAAATCATTTGTTTTGCCATCTCGTAATAATTTAGCCGTAAGCGTTTTTGCATACTCTGTTATTCTTTGAGATTCTGTTGGCTTTTTAATAAATTCGTTAGCTGCCTCTTTCATGTCTCTATTGCTTTTTATAACACCGGTAAAATACTTCACTGCATCATCAACTACTTCTTTTTTAGGTGCGTATTCAGGATTAGTAAATACTGCAAAAGATTTACGCATATATGATTGCACGTTATTAGTTATAAAGTCTTTGAGTTCACCCTCTGGTAATAGATCAGCAAAATTCTTTTTAGCTTTTAATAATTCTTCATTTAATGCTTTTGATGAAGGTCTTAGTTCTTCAGGTAATCTATTAAGAGGCATTTCTTTTTTAAGATATGCTAACACGTCATTTAAGTATTTATCTCTTAACGCTGGAGATGGACTTGATTTGTCAAATTGTTTTAAAAAACCACCAGCTAAATTGTAGGCTCTTTTTTCTAAATCTTCTAAATATTTTTCAATAGTTCTATTCACAGCTTTTATTTCTTGTTTTGCAGCTGTAGATAGTCTGTATTGTCTAGCTGTTTGTTCTCCAGTAGATCTAAATTTTGCTAGCACGTTGTCTAATTTTTTAACACGTCTTTGTACCTCATCTTTTGAGTTTACAGAAAACATTCGCCATTTTTCAAATTTAGGCAGTCTAGTTTTAATGGGTAGTTTACCAATTAACAGTGGAGACACAACTTGTTCAAGCGTGTAAGCAGATCCTTGTTGAAGTTTTTTTGATATCGTTGGTATAACAACCTTATCTTTTGCTAAAAGATAGGAAGCTGGTTGTACAACAAGTTTATCTGCTGTTTTTAATCCAATACCCATGACAGTTGTCGTAGGTTTGTAAAGACCGTATTTAAAAAGAAGAGAAGCTGGTTTACCTGCTAATGAAAAGCCAGCACCTATTAAAGCACCTTCAGCACCAAATCTTATTCTATTTCTAAATTTTGCAGCTGCTCTTTCTCGTCCTGATAAACCATCAGTTTTTTCTAACTTCATTGCAAAAGTTTTTTTGTCGGGTTCGTTAACTAAAAACTCTGTTGCACCAACAGCGCTTGCCATATAACCTGCTTTACTTGCAACGTTAGATACTGTTTTACCCGCGACAGCTGCAACAGCAGCTTTACTTTTATTAACAACAGCAGCTTTTCGAAGTCTATTTATAAGTTTAAAAGCAACACCACCACCAATTGTGTAACTTCCAATTAATTCAGTGCCTTTTCCAATTAAAGTTTCAGGCTTTTCTAATTTATTTTCTTCAAAAAGTTTATCTACCTTCTCATTAAGATCAGTATTGGCAACAGCGTCGATACCAGCTGTTACAAGATCACCAACTGAGTAAGCTAAATTTTCACTAATACCGTATGCGCCTTTTTCAATGTCTTCAAAAAGATCGATATAGTCTTTCTCCTCTGGCTTGGCTTTGTTTTCAGAAAGTTCTATAATTCTTTGATATTTATAATTAAGATCTGGGCTAAGATTTCTAGCAAATTTAGCAAACCCCTTCCAAGTAAATTTAACTTTCTTTTTTTCTTTACGATTTGTTTGGGCTTTTAAAGCCTCTAGAATTTCATCTGACTCATCAAACTCAGTGGGTGGTTTTGATTTAAAGAGAGGCATTTTAAACCTCCGCTGGTAATACTAGATCTACTTTGTATCTTTGGTTAAAATCGTCAACGTCTTGTTGTGTTCTTATGTTAGCAAAATCTGTAAGAGCTTCTCCGCTATCAGCTATAAGTTTAACAATGTCGTCTCCTATTTCTTTTGGTAATCTTGATCTAAGTGTTGAAAAATCTAAGTTTGCAACTTCAGATCGTGTAGGGGCCTCTACCATTGATCCTGCTTGATAGCCTATTCTTCCGCCTTCAGCACTACCTTCTCTTGGCACTTTACCCGTTTTTTTGTATTCTTCGTATTGATCAAACGTAAATATTCCATTAGCAATTCCTTTTAAAATTGCAGAAGCAACAGGATCTTTTTGAGCACCTGTTATTAATTCTTGTTTTATTTTATTATTGTCAATTTGTCTTTGAATGTCTTTTTTAGCTGCGTCTATTCCTGGTTGTCTCTCTTCTATATCAATGTCACTACCTGTTTGAGGTTTATCTAATTCTTTAAGTTTATCTTGTAATTCTTTTTGTTTCTCTTGTAAATTACCAACTATTTCTTGTTCAACTTCTACATTCAATCTATCTCCTCCACCTTCTCCTTCTATTTTTGCCTCTCTAATTCTTCTAGCTGCATCTAATGTGTCACCAAATAGTGCTTCATCTCTTGCTGTATCAAGATCTTGTTCTCTTTGTCTAGCTGATACAAATTGTTGATAAGGTGTCTGTGCCGCTTTTGCAGCTGTTTGAAATATATTTGATCCACCAGGTTGTGATAATAAATTTAAACCAAATCCAGTTAAAAAATTAGATACAGATCCAGGCGCGCCTCTGCCTCTTTCTTTATCTATAAGTTCTCGTCTAAGTTCTTGCAATTCTGGATACATTTCTCTTACATCTGATACTAAGTCTCCTTCTTGATAACCAGTTCGAGAAGCTTCTAATTTAGGTGTATCTAATCCTGATAAAATACCTTCAGTTGATCCGCCCATTCTGAACATTGGTCTTTTTAATATTCTGTTTTTCATTATTTTCTTAAGCTCCCATATATTCCAGCCAACGTAGCACCTATACCAAGAGATGTTTGTAAAGGTGTTGGGTTAGGCACAGATGTAAATTGTTTTTGTCCTGGGTATCCACTTATAAGTTGTGCAACACCAGAACCAAAAGTTCCAAGTCTTTCGTAAGGCTCAAACGCAGCTAATCTATTTGCTTCTCTTGTTGCATCTAACTGTGCTTGTGATTGTGCTTGTTGGATAGCGCCCACTGATCCTAACGTGCTAATATCGCCTCTTTGTAGACTAGGAACTAGCTGTGCTAATCCTGATTGAAATTGTGCTTGTCCTAATTGTTGTCCAGCTAAACTTGCTCTTTGACCTGCTAGTGCTTGTCTGTTTGCTAAATCTTGTTGTCTTGCAGATTGTGCTTGACCAAAACCTTGTTGTAATAATCCTGCTTGTAATAATGCTCTTTCTCTAGCTTGGCCTGTACCAAACTCTGCAAGTTGAACTCCTGCTCTACCTGCACCAAGGGCACCTAATTGTGCTTGTTGATCTCTGATGGCTTGTTCTTGTATAGCTCTGTTTCTATCAAACTCTTCTAGTGTAGCATCAATAACTTGTGTTTGGTATGGAGACATATATGAAGATACAGAACCTGTTCCTGTTCCAGCTCCTGTTCCTAACAAAGACTCTGCTCCTGCTATACCCGTGGCTGCAGTTCCTAATTGTGTTCCAGCAGCTGTAGCTTGTTGTTGTGCTGCAGTTACAAAAGGTTGAAACGAACCAATACCGGAAGATGCAAGTGTTGCAGCTTGTGCTTGTAATGGGTCCTGCGCTGCAACCGTAGGTGCAAATTTAGACGTATCTATGGCTTGCGAAGTTAACGCTGTTAACTGCGTGCCGTAATCGGTTGCCAGATCTTCTATAAATTTTGGTGGTAATACTCGTGATTCTTGTACAGCCATTATTTTTTAAGTCCTCTTAATTTTGCATAATTACCTATCTGCATTTTTTCATGAGCTCTGTCATATTCTTTCATTTTTTGAATATAATTTTTTTTACCTTGCTTTCCTTTTACTGGAGTTTTATCTGGAATAGTTTGCATTTTACCTGTTCTATCAGATTTTACTTTTTTGGTTTTTATATTAACATGTTTAAATTGTTTGTTAGGAGTTTTTTTAGCTCTTTTTACAGCATTTTTTAAAAGAGCTTTCCCTGCTCCTCTTATTGCTATTCCTGCTCCTGCTCCTAAAAATGGTAATGGCATTATGCTACTCTATCCTCTAGTTGTTTCATTGTTTTATACATTAGATCTGCTCCCTTATCAACACTTCCTCCACCTGCTGCTCTAACTGCATCAGCTGTGAATACAAACTCATTTTTTGATAATCTAGCTGGTACGTCATCTGCCTTCTCTTTGGCTCCTAAAGGCACAAATCCACCGCCTCTAAGGTCCATTTCCATGCCACCTAGATTCATTATACCACCCTTTGCTTTGTTAATTCTTCCACCATCTTTCAAAGCAGAGTCAGCTCTTGTTAAAAATGGGTATTTTACAGATAATTCATCTAATGCATCTTGACCTTTTGCTGTTGCTTCTTGAACTTCTTTTCTAATCTGAGCAATAGGTAAGCCTGTTTCTTTAGATATTCTAGTTGAAATCTCATCTTCTTCTTGTTCTGGAGTCGCTAAACCTCCTGCTAAAGACGCAGCAGCTATGCCTAATCCTACGTTTCCTCCTAACGCATCTTTTGCTTTACCAAATAAAGTTGAAGCTTTACCTCCGCCTCCTGAAAAAAAGTTAGATATGGCTCCCGCTCCTGGTAAATTACCAAAAGAAAAACCTTTTGTAGCTAAACCAGCTCTCTGTAATCCAAATAAATTACCACCGCCACCATAATATAAAGCAGCTCCGGCTAATGCAGCTTTACCTAAATCACTCTTAGCAACTTTTTTAACAGCTTTTGCTACACCCTTAACAGCTTTTTTTGCTCCTCTAAAAACTTTTTTAATAAAAAATGATGGTATGCCCGTTGGGTTTACAGGTCTTCCAGCGCCTCCTAATGATTTTAACAATGCTGCTTCATCATCATTAATATATGCCAATGATTCGCCTGGAGGTGCCATCTTCTCTGCGTCATCTACAGAAACTTCGCCACCATCTTTTGCTTCAAATCTTGGATCTAAAAAGAATCTAACATCAAATGATTTTTGTAAATCACTTGATGGTGTTTCAATGTCCGTGGGCAGTTGTGCAACTTGCGGTAATTTTGGAATGATTGGACCATCGCCACCACCTCCACCAGGAGGCCCACTTGGCCCAGTTTTCATACCTGTTGTTTGTTTGTACGCTGTTGTTAAACTTCTAGGCGTTGCACCAAAAAATTGTTGACCACCTTGAATAGCGTTCATTAAATCTTTTTGTTTTTGTTGTTCTTCTTTTAATTGTTGATTTACAGTGTATCCTAAAACTGGATTAATCTGTCCTGCTATAAATGAAGCTGTTCTTCTTCCAAGATTAGTTACCGGTTTACCGTATGGATTTTTTGTAATGTATTGTCCAGATCCTCCATCGCCTACAGTTGGGGGCCCTTTTGGTCCTTTAGTTATAGTAGAAAAATTTCCACCGCCATCTCCATTTCCGCCTCCGCCGCCGCCGGATGGTCCGCTCAAACCTGCAGCTTCACTTAAACTTTCTGATACAGATCCTGGGCCAGCTCCGAAGTCAACGAAACTTGGAATACCTAGAGGTGTCATGATACCAGAGCCTCCAGCATCTTTTAACATCTCTGCTTCTTTTGGATTTATGTATGCAAGAAACTCACCTTCTGGTGCCATTGCTTTGGCATCATCTAATGATACTCCACCTTCTGCTAGTAGTTGTCTTGCTATTTGTGATCTAGTTATTGCCATTTTTCCACACTACTTTGTTTTAGGGAACAAATCAAGCGCAGGCATGATTACCTTGACATCTCTTCTGATGTCAGATTCGGGTACACCCTTAGCTTTCCATTCCTCATCTGTATTGTATTTCTCACCTGTTTTCAAGTTAGATATAGTTGTTATTATCTTTTCTGGCTTTATTGCTTGCATTACGTAGTTACCTCTCTTGGTTCTATTTCTAGTATAGAAGCTATGACATGCAGTTCGTTTGCATCACTGGCTTGGACCTTCAAAGCTTCACCAGCCTCCATAACAAGAGGTTGTGTTAATAGCTCTGTCGTAGCATTTGAAGATATAGCTTTTGTCTTAAATAAGCTAAATATATTAGACGATGCGTCCACTAAAGTCACTGTTATATTAGCTCCCGATCCTGCATCTTCAGATACTAAAATTGATTTAATTACAGATGTTTTAAATGACGGCACTGTATATAGTGTCGTGAGATTTGTTGTTGTTAAATCTGCTTTTTTATTTATAAAACTATTTGCCATTAATTTATAAAGAAGCTTTCTGCTTCCATCTCATCTTTTAATTCTTGCTGATACGTTGTATTTAATTTTTGTATAATACCGTCAAGATCTCTAACCTGTGCGTCAGCTACTTCTTGTTTGTATGTATTACTTGGTCGTGTCAATATCTGTACTATCTTTGCCATTATCTTCTACCGTCCGGTTGTATATCTAATCTAAATGTGCCGAGCTTCCAATCTTGAGCTGTGCTTGTGTTTTCTACTTTTAGAGCTATAGCTCTTGCTCTTGCACGTGTATCTACCTTTGTTGTAGACGAACTAATATCAAAAGGCCCAAGTGATGAGCTAGATGCTGTATCATTCGAATAGTTTTTTAAATTTAAAGTTACTCTTGTATTACCTGTTTGAGATATAAAGTCAGGAATAAATCTTCTAACTTTCATAATAAACTCACCGTCACCTCTTAAGTTTGGAACACCTGGTTGTTGTTGTGTAATATCAAAATCTCCTGAAAGTATATTTGCTGTAATCGCTGTAACTGTACCGGACTTAACTTGATCTGTACCTGTCTCATGTTGATAGTATGTTGAGATACCGTCTGTGTTTCCTTGCACATACGTAGCTGATGTAGCTGGCTCTGTGCTATTTGCATCATACTCTAAAGCATGAGGTTTACCAAAAATTGCAGAGTCTTTCCAAACAGTTCTAGCTAATGTTCCAATTGTCCATATTGGTCTTTGTGGTGATGAGTCTTGATAATTATAACAGACCATTTTATTAACCACACCTGAAGTTGCAGATGGATAAAACCACATAATCTCACCAAACAAATTATTAAGACCTGCTGTAATCATTTGGTTACCAGAATCTAAATTAATATCATCATAAACAAAATCCTCTACTAAACATGGTAGTGTTTCGAGTGCACCAGCATATTTAAAGAAACCATTTTCAGATAGCCAGTATGCTGCACCATCTACCTCAACCACCGCATTCTTACCTGCTAGTCCGCAGTTCGTTCCAACCTGTACGAAAGCAAATGTAAATGGTTGACCTACAAATCTTTGTAAGAACAAAGCTGTGTCTGTGTATACATAGATTGCATCTCTACCTCTAATAGCCCCCATGATCCGTGATCCGTCGGCCAGTCTTTGTGTACCAGCTGTATTGGTTGCTGTAGGTGTATAAGTATTAATGTCTTCTTGGTCCGAGAATCTAACAAACATATCGTCTTGTGTTGTCTTATCACCAATCGTTGTTTCTGTACCAAAGAATACTAAGTGCCTGTCCGGTGTAGATACAAGCATGTGTCTTGATGCTGTAGGTGCACCTGAAATAATAGTTGCTCTATTAGATGTAGCATTAGTAGCTACTGAGTTCCATTCAAATACTTCACCATCGGCAATCAAACAAATAGCCTTATCACCAAAGTTATCTAAGGACCATGATCCAGGCTCCAATACTAAGTCACCAGATGCTGCCTCACCCCAAGCTACGAAGTCAGATGTATTTGTAACTGTATCACCTGCAGTGTGTGATGCGGCTGTGGTATTTCTCACACCTCTTGTTACGCCTGTAAGTGTGTTTGTTGATATTCCTGTGTAAGATATTTCTTCCGTTCCAATTTTTATAAAGTTAGTTCCAGAACTTGGTAACTGTGATGCGTCGTTTACTGTTACGCTGGTTGCAGCTGCAGATATGTCCGCTGATAAAACTGTTGTGTATGCTCCTACTGCTTCTCCACCCCAAGTTCCAAGTGACCAACCCAGTCCTTGTGCTTGAACAGCGGGTCCTACTCTATAGTAATGTTGAACTCTAATACCACCAGATTGTGTTGCACCAGATCCGGTTTCTGCTGAGGGCATTGTAATTGTAATTGTGTTTGATGAGGGAACAGTGGTTGCCATAAATCTTATGTCATCAAAATCAGATGCACTAAAGTTTGAATTTGTGATTGCTGAAAAGTTATCTAATAAAACTATATCTCCTGCTTGAATACCGTGATCACCAGAAAAGTTTATAGTAACAGAAGCTGATCCGTTAGTTGTACTAAATGCATTTGATAATGTGTTTGTAGATTTGATTGGGTGTATATCATAGAACACGCCACCTGAATAAGCGTATAAAATTCTATTTGTTCCAATAATAGAGTATTTAATACTTTGACTATTAATAAACTGGTGCATACCTCTTGCAGCTCCAGTAACGTTATCTGCTCCAAGCTGTGACCAACCACCTATTTTTTCAGGTGTATCATATCTAAAACGAACATTATCACAATCTATCCACTGACCTTCAGCGGCTGTCGCAGTAATTTGTTTGTTGATTCCAGGCGCAAACCCTATCTTTTGTAACATAGACCTCCAGATTATATTAGATTGCGTTGATATTCAACGTTATTTGACTATTCCTAGCATAGGTCTTTTATCATACAAATTGCTCTTTGCAAACTGTCCATCTGCATGATTATAATGTAAGAATACTTGACCACATAATTGGCCTTCAAAAGGCTCTCTCCAGTGCTCTAACTCACAGCCAGAATAAATAAGCATATCTCCTGGTTTTA
>Ga0208666_1000391_pt1 | contig 21169 bp, 28 predicted proteins | sample 5B_taG_FD_184078 | JGI IMG/M metagenome (GOLD analysis project Ga0208666, IMG submission 184078) | Marine viral communities from the Subarctic Pacific Ocean - 5B_ETSP_OMZ_AT15132_CsCl metaG (SPAdes) (version 2) | ecosystem: Environmental > Aquatic > Marine > Oceanic | place: Pacific Ocean...
CATTCCACTGTTAACAATATCATTCGCGTTTAAACTACTCGCTGACCAATACACATTTGTATCACCACCTCCACCTCCAGAGTTAGCTGCCCATCTAGCAACACCATTTGCGTCTGAAGTTAATATATAATTGTTTTGTTGATTACCATCAACATACTTTAAAGTTGTACCATTAAAAATAATTGTAGATGGATTACTACCCACACCATCTTGCAATTGATTGGTGTCAGGGTCAGCTTGTAGTAACCTTGAGTATGTATTTGATATTTTTAAATTGGATAAATCTCCCATAACTTAAAGTTACCCCACTAGTTATGAAAGTAAATTAACCACGTAAACGATTTAAAAGACTTTGTAGTTCTCTTTTACTAAATTCTTTTCTAGTTTCTTTAACTACTCTTTTTTGTTTTCTTGGTTGTGGTACTGGTTTTTTAAAAGATACGTTAACTTTAGGTCTCTTACTTTCAAAAAGTTTCGGTTTACTACTAGGGGTTTTAACTTCAACCGTTACTTGTTTAGATTGTAATAATTCATATTCAGATTCCCAAGGACTAAAATACATATCGTCAGCTATAACTTCTAATTTCATACTACCACCCTCACTAACTAATCCTTTTAATTTTTTTACAGGAATTAAACAAGCTCCGGTGTTATCTATCTCACCATTAAATACTAATGAGTTTTGTTCACTTTCAATTATTAATCTAGCGGATGCGTCATTTAAACTACAACCTTCTAGTTGTATAGCACACTCAAATAAGTTTGGTTTGTCTGAATATAATGGATACATATTATTTCTTTTTATTTATAAATACATTTAAGTTTATCTTTTTCAATTCTTTTTCAACTAATCTTACATCTGAAGCTGTTACATTTATATTTGGTCTAAAGTATTTTGTTTCTTCGTATTCTTCACCTTTTATTTCCGCAACCAGTTTACAGAACTTTCTTTGGAATTCTTTTTTACCTTTTCTAATTCTAGTAATTTGTGCTGTTGTACCTCCTCCACCTTTAAAACAAGCATCTAACCAAGTATAAAAAGCTTCACTCCATCTATCATCTGCCTCTATCCAGGTACAATCTGTACCCGCTTTAGCTGTATTATAACCTAAACTTTCACTCATATTTTAAAATGTTCCTCCATCAACAAGTTGGTTTGCAGTAATATATTTTACTTCAGAAGCATCATTATCATATATAGCTAATTTATCATTTGCACCATCTACTGTTATACTTGTTCCATTAGTAGCAGCCATGATATATGAGTCAACACCTGACATATCTACCGCAACTAAAACTCTGTCGGTAGCAGCTACTGCACAATCAATACCTGTAGAGCCTTCAATTGTAAGTGTGTTCCCGTTAGTTATGGTTTGAGGTGTACCGTTATCTGCATCAACTGTAAATGAAGTCATTCCACCACCACCACCACTAGAATCTTCCCACGCAACCCCACTACCTGTGGAAGTTAGTACTTGTCCATCACTACCTTGTGTTCCACCTATTTTTAGATTGGTTACGTCTGTAACACCAGCGTAAAGAGAACTGGATGCTGAAACAGTACCTGATACAGTTAATGTGTGAGTAGGTATTGTTGTACCTATCCCTACTCTACTCGATGTTAAACCACTGTTGATGATATAAGTTCCGTTAACTGAACTAGCTGACCAATAGTCTGGGTCAGTAGTTACTCCAGACCCAACTACTTCAGTTAATGCTGATAAGTGATAGTCTACCATTTTTTGTATTAATGGTGGTGCACTATCATAAACTTCACCAACTTTAGTTTTGTAATCCGCGTAAGTTGTTGTTGGGGTTATGAACATAAATCCGTCTCCACTGTCTGCACCCCAATCTAAAGCGTCTTCTGCCCTTTCAAATAATATTGGGTCGTAATAATTTTTTCCCATATTAGTTTCTTAATAATCTTCCTTCTACCCAATCTTGGTAGTTAGGGCCTAGACTATAAACAAATTGTCTACCTTGTCTTTCCATTTTTACAATTCCAGCATCTTTAATAGCGGCAAAGAACATAGCGTTGTGACCTCTTGGTCTTGGGTAACCTAAAATATCTTCATAAAATTGATTTGCTGTTTTTCCAGGATTTTGTTTTAAATAGTCTACAAATTTTTGAGTCATTGTACCTTCTCTTGGTGGGTAGTTAAATTTGTATGAGGAAACGTGACTTTGTGGTTGCCAAGTTTGGTAATTGGCCCCAACAGCGTCACTAAATACTTGTTGGTTTAATACTTTTTTAATAATAGGTAAGTAAATTTGATATAAAAAGATTCTAGCCCCCCACTGTTTATTATAAGCCCTTTCTTCTGTACTTAAGTATTCATCTTGTTTAAGTCCTGGGTTTTCTAAATCTTCTTTATTGTAAAGAATAGGTTCTCCCCATTGTAAGTCAGTATCATCTACCAAATCCTCGTCCGCACTATTAACTTGTAATACATTATTACCCTCCCAGAATGGTGTTGCGTATATCCCAATATCTTGATTCTGTGTGTTAAACCATATCCAAGTTCCTGACATACTGTCTATATCTAAAGCATATGTTCCACTTTTAGTATTAATTTTACGTAATTTAGGTTCTTTACTCATAACACCTTCTAGTTCTTCTCTAAACTGTTCTAATGATTTTAATGGTGCTTTAGGTTTTTCATAATCTTCATGAGCATTAACAAATGCACTCACTAACCCTTCTGGTAACATTGAGTAGATTGCGTCTTCTGTTTGGTCACTTAGTTTGTTATCTGCTCTATCGTACCACTCTTCTGAACCATCACTAAACTTTTTATATAATGCAATCTTATAGAAATCACCAAGGTCCTTACTTTTATCTATTATATAAAATAAATTTCCTTTTTTTGAATAGTCCTCAAAGTGATTGGGAGCCTGTTTAGATGCTGTACACCATTTTGTTGATGAACCATAATAACAAGAACTCTCGTAAGTGTTAGGTCTAACTAATAACCACCTTTCATCTTCATACAACTTATCCGCACCTCCTTTAGCATCTTTTTCTCTTTGTTTTCTAGTTTGTATAGAATCTACTTCATCCATTACCCTTTCTAGGGATGCCAAATTATTATAGGAATTTATATCCTTAGGTGATTTTGATATTGGAGCTTCCGAATAGAAACCCATATCTGAAATAAGTTGTGGACTTAATCTATCTACATTATTGTGAAATCTTTGTACTAAGGATGATATGTCATTAGGTGATGTACCTTTTTCTTCTGGGTTAAGATACATCTTAACCATCCACATAAGATATTTGTTGTTACCTGAAGGGTCATTCTGTACGAAATGGTCTAACACACCTTCTAAATTAGTACTAGCACCAATACCAGCTGGATTATCTGGTTCTGCAATAGGCCAAGACCCAACAGCGTCTTCAAAATACTTTTGTGCGTCTTCTACTCTCCCTTCATTTAATATATTTCTTAAACCTTCTCTTAGTTTTTCTTTTTGACGTTTTTGTCTTTCATCTTTTTTTGGTTTATTACCCATTTCAGTTTCACCACCTAATTGACCTTCACAACCACTTTGTTGACATTTTAATAAACTAGTAAAAGTAGGTAAGTTTGGATTGTTATCTAAGGCATTACCACCTGATTGAGAACTTATCTCCAAACAATTACTATCATAACAAACGTGTGTTTTTGGTTTTTCCACTGGTTCTAAACCAACTGGTTCTTCTTGTGGTCCTTGACCTTCACAATCACAACAACTAAATGATGGTCCTGGGAAAAGATTATTAAATCCTGCACCTCCTGTACCTGGTGGAATCCCACCACTACCACCACCAGGTAGACCAGTTGTTTGAGTTTCATAAGAACTATCAATAGCATCAAAAGCATTTTTTACACCTGCCCAATCCATATTATAATTAAAATGATTTGACATACTTGGTATGTGGTGTCCCAAAGCTGCATTTAGGTTATCTATAAATGCACCCCAAGATTCTGAATGCCACATAGGAGCACCTGTCCACATAGTCCAACCTCCTGGTACTTGCATATTACCTTGTATATGGTTATATATCGAAGCCAATTTAACATAACAATTACCTTGTCTATCTTTACAACAGTCATCACATGAATTATAAGAACCTGAAGTATTTGACATTGGGACAGCAACCGTACCAAAATCTACATTAGGACCTAGAACTGAACCTATAGTCTGCGCCGCATCCCAAGGATTTACCACAACTTGTTGTAATACAGTTAGACCACCACAATTAGATGAATCACTTAGTCCTTCATTTAATAATTGTCCTAAACCTTTCATTAATATTTTATTAATTTTTTCATTCTTTTTATGTCTTCAGATATGTCTTGTGTAACTTTATCCTTTTTATCTTCACTTTTTTCCTCATCTTTTTTACATAATGGACCAGCATTTACACAATCAGTTTCAGTATCATAAAAATTATAACCAAGAGATGGGTGATATGTGTCAATCCACATTTGTGGTGGTTGCCAACAAGAACCACCTGCTTGAGGGTTTCCGTGACAAGCCCAACATCCTTCTTCTGGTGTATGTTTACAATTTAATTCTCTATCACTGTCATCATCAGTTGTGGTGGTGTTTTTAACATCATCAGTTGCTTGTGTTACAGTTGTACCAGGTGGTGAAACTGGACCATCACATCCACTACAAATATTTCCTGCCGCAGCTATAGGACCTTGACCGTAACCTACCCACCCATTAGTGGGAATTGTCATTTTTTGTTGTACGTTAGCAACTGTGTCAGAATAATCAAAGTTTGCAGGTTCATTATTAGTTTGATGAATAGTATTTAGTTGGTCTATGAGAGTTTTCCAATTTTGAGCTTGGTATTGTCCAGCATACATAGGTGCTGTTTGTTGCATATTAGGTGAATTTGCGTGAAGTGTATGTATTCTCATTAAACAATCCCCATTTTCATCTACACAACAATTTGGAATTGATATATTAGGTCTTTGTGTATAATAGTCTCCAAAATTTTGTGTTATCCCAAATTGGGCAACAATGTTGTCAATCCAACTCCAAGGTGAAGGATTTGGGTTGTATAAATACTGGTAGTTTGCGCAATTACCTTGTGTTATTTGTTCTTTTAGTATTTTTTTCATAATTAATTCATTCTATATATGTAATAAGTTTCATCTTTATAGTAAACCTCATCTTCCATTCCATCATAACTTGAAATAGTATGTCCTCTACCATCTGATGATATAACGTCTTCAATAAAACTATCTTTATCTATAAAGTTTGTTATTTGTTCTTCCATGCCGTAATCTCTTAAAAACCCTACTGGGTCATATCTTACATCATCCAGTCTAGATTCAACATAGTTTTCTTTTGCTTCCTCTGTCCACTCGTAGTAATCATCATCTTCTTTAATATCTTCTATTGTTTCTTCCAGTTCTTCTATTAAACTTTCTAGTTCTTCTATTTCTGTAGAATCTTCTGTTTCTTCTAATTGTTCTTGGTATTCACCCATCTCTTCTTGTAAACTTTCTATCCTATCCTTACCTTCTCTTGTTAGTTCTCTATCATCGTCTTCATCAAGGTAATCTTCTGGTTGTTCATTCATGTCATCCCAAAACCAACCTTCAAAATAGTCTGCAACTTCATCAGCGTCAACATGAGAGTCAATAAACCCAGGATTAAATCCTTCATAACCTATATCATCAATTAAACTATCTACCCTTTCGTAAGCATATTCATCAGCACCTTCTTCAGTCGTTATTAAATAGTCTGCTCCTCCGTACTCAAACTCAGCATACTCATTAGTGTCATAACCTGTGGGTATTAAGTCATAAACATTTTCAGCTTCATCCAAATCATCCTCTAAATTACCTAAATCTTCACCATAGTCTTGTGCTTTTTCACCATTAGGGTCATCAATAACTTCAGGGTCATTTTCCATTGCGTTTCTCAAATCATCTATCTGTCCCCGGATTTCATCTTTCGTCGCTCCATCCCACATATCGTTATCTATTAAGTATGTTTTTAAAGCATGTGCTAAATCATAATCTTCCCATTCATCCGCAGCTTCTCTTCTTCTTGCCTCTGCATTTAAACGGTTTTGTCTTTCAGCTTCTCTCTGTCTTCTTTCTTCTTGGTCTCTTGCCCTTTCAGCTTCTCTTTGTTTTCTTTCTTTTTCTGCTGCTGCAGCTCTGTCACCATGTACACCCTCAAAATGTTTTCTGATAGCACCCATTAGGGATTCATTGTCCTTAGCTTCTACCCCAATACCTGATATATGCATTTTATCAGTAGCGTCCCAAAAATCTTCTTCACCTGTTAATTTTTTATTTAAGGCTACTTTATAAAAAGGGTCGGATGTTGGTTTGGTTTTATCTATTATATAGTAAAGTTCCCCACTTCTTTTATAGTTGGAGAAGTAATCTCTATCAGTTTGTGCTGTACACCATTTTGTTCCAGCTCCATAATAACATGAAGCTTCTTTTGTTTCAGGAACCATAACAACATATCGGTCACTTTCATATACTTTTTCAGCGTCTTCTCTATCACTTACTTCTCTTCTTGGTTTAGAGTCTACAGCGTTCAAAGCTTTAAACAATTCGTCTAAACTTGCATATTGGTATAGGTCTTTCTGTTCTAGTCTGTTTTGTACCCTATCAAAATCACTAACTGCCTGTATAATTTCTTCTACAGTTTCTTTATTACTAACAGGAACCTCAGGGTTATCTAGTATAGTCTTTAACCATCTATCTACAATCCAATCTAAGTATTTATGATTAGGGTTTATACTTGCACTCCCAGGTACTATATCATCCCTATACATACCATTTATAGATTCAGGCGTTTTAAATCTATATTTGTTATCTCTTAGGTGTTTATTAAAGACATCTTCAACTCTACCTTCTATTATTAAGTGCAATAATGACATTCGTTTTTTAATATAAATATTTTTAAACTTGTTTAAGTACTTGACAGATTTTTTTTATGAAATATATTTATTAATATAATAAAAAAAATAAAAAATAAAATTATGGGATGTGGATGTAAAAAGAAAATAGCTACTACTAAAGAAAAGGAGGATAAAGAAAAAAAGATAAGAGAAGCTATGAGAGATTTTATGAAATTTAAAAAATCCAACACAACAAACTTTAAATTAAAATCAGGTAAATCCTGATTTTTTTTTAGTATGAGTTTTTAAAGGTATTTATTAAGCATGATGAAATTGATTGATTCCATACGAAGTGTTATATATGAACAACTTGAAGACTATGAAGATGTTGAAAGATTGTTTGGTGGGGATATTAAATCAATTTTTAACTACTATAGAAAAAATAATCAGTTAGAAGAATTACTACAACTATTAGATTATGAACCGCTTAGACTTGTACCCACACTATTAGATACCGGTGATAAAAAATACGAAGAATTAGCTTGGAAGTTGGTAAAACCTTATTTAGATGGTGATATTATAAGGGAAGGTGATAAGTATATTCTATCATTAAAGGACCGTGAAGATGTAACTAAATTATTTCAAGGTAGTACGGGTTGGAGTGATACTCAGTGTAAGGATATCGCTGAGTTAGTATTCCAAGAAGACCTTTGGGATAGTTGGGAACCTTACAGTACTAATGAACATATGACGTTTTTACTAGATAATTTAAATGAGGAAAACTACCAAGAGCTAGTTACTAGTTTAATAGAAAATTATGGTAACAAAGAAATTAGTCATTTTAGAGAAGAGTTTGAGGGGTGGGTTGAAATGGATAACTTAGCTGATAATCCTAAATCTTTTATATTAACTCCAGACAGAATTCTAGAAACTTCTAAAGATAGGTATAATTTCGCTATCCTATTAAGTTCTATTGATTTAGAAGATTTTGAAAGGGCTATTAGTAACATTTATGACAAAGCGTATAACGATGTTATTGTAAGTGAACATTTTAATGGATACCATCAAGCTGTAAATAACATTTTAGGTGACGGTAAAGATGTTCAAAGAGGCACCACAACCGGATATAAAAGAGGTAGTCATGAAAAAATTACGGTACCGGTTTATAAGTATGAATTTGATGTTACTGATAAATTCTGGAATGTAATTAAATCTTACGCTGAAAAAACAGGTCAATTAGAGATAGATGAATATGGTTGGTTTGATACTCTTATTACCATAATGAATGATTATAGTTATAAAGGGGGTTTGTTATGTCCTGATATAGATGAGTATCCCGATGAAGATAAAGTAAAAACAGTATTTAACGATATATTTATAGAAGAGTTGAGTTTCAATTTATAAAATAAAACAAAAAAAATAAAAAGATGACAAAGAATTGTTACACAAGAGAGCAGATTAAAACTGCTGTAAAATCAAAAGGTTACAAATGGTTCGATGATAAGGACAATAAAGGATACGATGTTAATATTGTTGGGGTTAGAAATGCTGACACAGGTGATAGAGTAACTAATAGATTCGATGACTGTGTTACTATTTCATACAAAAAAAATGGTGAATGGAAATTTTTCTGTTTTGAAGCTACTACTGACCCAGGTGATGATTATATGAATGACCCAATAGTGAAATCAAAGGGATGTGCTATTCTAAAAGAAGGACAATATAGAGGTTCACATAAAATTAGATTACATCAAGGAAAATATCCTGCGTTAGGTCAAAAGAAAAATGTTACCGTATATAGGGACAACGATAGAGATGGTAAATATGATAGAAACGAAGCAAACATAGATGAAGGTTTATTCGGTATTAACATTCATAGAGCTACCTCTAGAGAAGGTAAAACTTCTACATATGTAGATAAATGGTCAGCAGGATGTCAAGTAATCGCAAGTAATGATGATTGGAAAAAATTCATGGCAATATGTGAAAGAGCTAAAGATATTCATGGTAATTCATTTTCTTACACTTTACTCAGTTCAACTGACATCGTTTAAACGAATATATAAAATATTAATATAAAAGAGGGTTTACCCCTCTTTTTATTTTTCTTAATTTTTAATCAAAATAGAAATTATGAAAATAGTAACCCACAAATTTAGAATTAAAGAGGACCAAGTTTGTTACTTGGTAAACCTAGTTGACTACAACGGACATCCTTTAGAAAGTCATGTGGCTAGGAATAAAAAAGAAAAATCTGAAGTATCTGAGGAATTAGCGTTAAGACACGATGTTAAAACTATTTACCATAACTCTGGTTTTTCAATAATAGAGTAATATGAAACCAGAGGAGTTACAAAAAAAATTAGATTCCGTAACTGAAAGTTTAAAAAAAGCAAATGAAGAAGGTGATAATAAAAAAATACATCACCATGTTAAATTGTTAAACGAGCTTTGGGAGGAGGCAAGTGTGGAGATGTTAAAAAATGCATCTAAAGAAGGGTTTAATAAACCAGATAAAGATTAATATATTTAACCAAATTCTTTGAACTATTTAAATATTTTATCTATAATTATTTTATAAAAAATTAATAAACTATGATAAATATAAAAAGTGAGTTTGAAAACTACTCAACAAAACACCTGGGGATATCCTCTTTAAATTTACACGACTACCAAAATAGTATGACACCATACATTCTAGAAGAAAGAGAATTACGGGCAACACAAATGGATATATTTTCCAGATTAATGATGGAAAGAATTATTTGGTGTGCTGGACCTGTAGATGATAGGATGAGTACCGTGGTACAAGCACAATTAATGTTTTTAGATACTTTATCAGATGAAGATATAATTATGCATATCGACACACCTGGTGGTTCTGTTAAGTCAGGTTTAAGCATTGTTGATGTTATGGATTATATAAATTGTGACGTTTCTACGGTTAATACTGGTATCGCAGCTTCAATGGGTGCTGTGTTATTGGGTGCTGGAACTAAGGGTAAAAGAGCGTCTCTTAGATTTTCTAGAACAATGATTCACCAATCTTCTGGTGGTTCTGTTGGTAACATACAGGATGCTAGAATAGACTTTCAGGAGTGGGAAAAAGTAAATACTATTTTATTTGAGTTGTTAGGTAAGTATTGTGGTAAAACAACTAAACAAGTAACAAAAGACGCGACAAGAGATAATTGGTTTTCTTCTTCTGAAGCTTTAAAATATGGTATAATAGATGAAATAGTAACAACTAGAAAGTAATAATATATGATAATAATACCCGTAATTAAAAATAACATTGATAGGGCTCTTAAAAATTTTAGATATAAGTTTAAGAAAACACAAACTTTAAAAAATATTAGAGAAAATAGGTATTATATTAAGAAGAATGAAAGAAGGAGAAATGAACTTCAAAAAGCTATAGATAGAGAGAAATGGAATTTAGAAAATGGGGATTAGTCCTCATTTTTTATTATATACCAACAATATCTTCTTCCCTTTCTATTTTTTTCCACACATCAACTTCAGGAATCATTGGCATGTTTCTAAATGTTTCAGGATTATTTTCATCTTCTATTATCCAACTTACTAAAATTTTAGGTTCTCCTCCAGGTACATCTTCAAACCCCATAACAACCCCTCTGGTTAGTGGTGATATAGGAGACCATGGGTCGTCCATATAAATTAGTTGGATTACATCACCTTCTTCAAGTGGTTGGTTATACCTATCGTCTTTTCCTCCATGTTCACTTAGTGTTTGAATTAGATTACTTTTTTCTTTGTCCGATAACTTATCTATTTTTTGTCTATATTCTAGATAGTCATATATAATATCTTCCACAGGTTTCTTTTCTAACTTAGCTCTTCTGTTAAACCCCGCCTTTTGTGCTCTTACCTCATGTGGTTGCATATAGTAATCATAAGGTGATAACCCTTCTGGTGATTCAATATCACCACCTTCTGTCGCATCTATAACGTGTTCAACCTCATGACGTATATAATCATTGAGAATCATTTGTAAATCTTCGTAGTCTTGTGTTGAAAAATTAGGGCCAATGGTAATAGTTACGTATATCTCGTCATCATAATCACCGCCCATTTCTGCATCTACAATAAATGGTTCACCTAAAGAATCATACTCTACAACATTAAGATATACACTAAATTCTAAATCACCAAACTCATACATGTCACCATCAATACCTGAAAAATAATCTGGTAGTTGATAGAATTCTTCTTCAACATCTGGTTCTTTGATTATTTTTAATATGTGACTTACAACTTTTCTAGTGGATTGTTCTCCTTTTTTTTGTAGATAATTTGTTTGTTCTTGTAAAGCTGTAGGAAAGTTTCCATCTACACCACCGGTACTATAAGATATCATTTGTAAAATTTGTTCTAACTGACCATAACCAGGATAATTGTTAATATCACTAGGGTCTTCTAAAATTTGTTCTAAAATTTCATCATTATTCCAAACCCAAGCTGGTCCTGGAAATAATTTTTTAAACCTACTTACCATACGTAGTATTCTTCCAGGTGTTAAGATACTTTTATATCCGTGAAATTGTTTAATTATTTTAACTATGTATTTTAAATCTACCCCTAAAAAGAATCCCATTTTTATTTGATTTACCATCCAATCTAAGTATTCATAGTTGGTTGATGGGTCTTCTATGGCTAAATCAATTATTAATTCTGGTGATATTTTTCTTGAATCTTTTTCGTATTTGTCAAGAACTCTCCTTAATTCATCTTTTCTTTCTTCATGTTCTTTTATAACACCTTCATCATCTTTAGGAACATTTCTTTTTAATCTCCCAATTAATCTATCAAAAACATTTTTAGTATAAAAAATACCTACAGATGTTAAAATAGATTTTAAATAAATTCCTAAAGTTACGATATCAAAACCCTCTTTTGCTATTAATCTTTGTACAGTTTCTAGTATTGGTATTAATAGGTAAACATACCCTATTAATTCAGCTAAAGAACTAATTGTGTGCCCTGCTTTCTTACCTACCTCTATAGCTACATTTTCAAAATCTTTAAGGGTTTCTACGGTTTGGGTTAGGTATTTCCCCAAACCTTTTTCTTTAATAGTTGAGGTTAGTTTTTTAACGTCGTCTACAACGTCTATAGCGAAGTAAGATAAGGCAGCTAAAAATATTAAAATTATTTCTTGTTCTGAAAGTGTTGGGTATTTTCCATGTAATAGTTCTTGTACGGTCTCATATAGTCCAGTAATACCAAAACCAAACGTACCTACGAATTTAATTTGTATTTTTAAATCGTCTAAGGTTTTTTGGAATAGATTTTTTTCTTTTTGTTCAATAATCGTATACATAGATTTTTAATTCTATATATAAATACTTTATCCGTACAACTCCGTCATAATATGTTGAGCACATTCTTGTACATCATCAAAATCTCTATCGGGTGCTAAAATTTTAGCACTTTCATCAATAGTATCAACAACCATTACCTGTGGTACATAATCATTTTCTGTACTTTCGGAAATTATTTGCCAATCATCTCTTTTATCGTCTATATCTGAAACGGTAAAAGGTATGCCATTTTGTTCTAATATATTTTTAAGTTCTTCACAATAAGAACATCCTTTTTGGGAGTATATTACTATTTTTTTCATATTATTTTTTGTTTGTAATGAATCCTATACTAGGTTTATCTTTTTTATTTGTATTAGTATCGTTATAGTAATAAATATCAGCTAAAGACATAGGTTTGTCAACCTTTTCCTTAACCCCTATTTTTTTTAGTAGTTTATTACTTTTTTCAACACTTAAATTTTCAAATTTATAATCCGTAATAAGTCTACCTTTCCTTAATAAAGCACTATCAATTTTAGTTCTTTCAGTATTAAAAGTTGCCACTATTTGTATTTTTAAACATTCACCTAATATACCATCTGTTAAATTAAGTATGTTTGATACTGAGTTTGAGTTCCCTGTCACATTCCTATCTGTGATGGCTGTTTCAGCGTCTTCTATTATTAGGATACTATCAGGGTGTTTCATTAAAAAAGGTATAAACCCTGGGTCAGCTATAGCACCGGCCATCATAGGTGGTACAAATATGATTTGTTTCTCTATTTTATCAGCTAAATTTTTTATATAAGTTGTTTTACCAGTTCCTGGTTCACCATGAAGTAAAATTAAACCCTTTTTATTTTTTGTAGATAAATGTTTTACAATTTTTTTATCAACTTCTATAAAATCATCATTATAATTTTCTTCTATGTTAAAGTTTTCTCCGGCTGTTAACTCAAAATCTTTTAAAGTTAAACCAAATTCATCTTTTACTATTAAACCTATCTCTTTTAATTTATTATTAGTTACAAAATTTTCTAAGATATCCATAAGTGGTTTAATTTCTGATTTTTCACGATAAAGTAATAAAGCCCTACAAGGTTCTTCATCACTATGATGTGCTATATGTAATATATATTTATTAAACGGTATGTTAGCTTGGAATACCAATTCTACTTTATGGTACCTTGTTTTTTTACCGTTAAATGTATGGGTGTTGTGGTCGTGTATTAAATTTAAAAACTCAATTGTTTTTAATTTTTCTATTAATTGTTCTGAAAAACAATCTTTAAATTCTAAAACTTTTGGTAGTGAATTATATTCCATTAAGAAATAATTAGCTAGTGGGAAGTTACCACCATAAGTAGCTTCATACAGTTGTATTTGAGTATTTTTAATATCCATTTATAATATTTGTTTTTAGATTTTTACTAAATATAAGATTCTGCTAGTTGCCATAAATTTTTGTTTACATCTATTTTTCTATCAATGTTAATTATGGGTCTTAGTTTTTGTACTTTTTCTCTGTGGTTATTAAAAACCAAACCACCTTTAATTAATTTTTCTTGTACCACATTGTAAACTTTCCAAACGGAATTACCTTTATCACCTACTCTAATAGATTGTAACATATCATCAATATCTAACATATCATTTCCTTTAGGCCATCTTGTTAACATAGCCTGTTTAGCAAAAACTCTTTTTTCTCTATCTGTTAATTCTTTTGAGTCCATGTCATTAATACTTGTAACAATTGTAGGTATTTTATCTAACATGTTATTAGTTACTTTGGTGATTTCTTCCATGTTATACCATTGGTGTTTTATTTTTACTTGGTCAAAGGTCGTGTCAGCTATAATTAGACCATTAGAACATACTAAACGGAATAGTCCAGCGTGTAGGTTAAAAGAATTCCTACCATCATGAGAATTTGTTAAAACAACTTCTGGGATAGAGTCACCCAACTGACCTACAGACTTATTTCTAAATCTAATTAGGTGTTTGGTGAACATGGAGTCTTTTACAGTTCTAGACTTTCTTTGTGAAGCTTCATATGGTTCCCAACCTAATTTATTTAAATCTTCTAATATTCTAGTGGTAGGTATAAAACTATATTTTTTAGAAACCTTATAGGATGGTTCTGTAGTAAATATAGAGGGTGCGTTATCTTTTAAATCTTGTATTGTTAATGGGGATAGTTTAGAGTTTGTCATATATTTTATTTTATTTAAAGTTTTTAATTACACTACAAATATAATAAAATAAATTGGAATTACAAAGTTATAAGTTAAAATAATTTTTTTATAGGTGAGTTGTCTAGATGTTCTTTGAATTTTGAGGTCGTAGCCATTACTACCATCACTAAAAATAATAAGGTATTAAAAATAAGTCCTGTTGTGAAAAAAGTTAGTCTAGTAACCATATCACCAGTTAGTAACCACCAAAAAGAAAAAATTAAGTATGTTGTTGGTAGTACTATAATTGCTAACATCAAAAATATTGCTCCCCATATCATAAATTTATTCATCATTAACTTTAAGTTTTATTTTTATATTATCACCATAAATGGCTCTATCCAAATCTACCTTTATTTTATAATTTTTTGTGACTTTTTTTACCGCTTTTACAATTCTATTAGTTTCATAATCCTCACGTAACATTTCACGAGCGTAACTATCTGTAAAATCATCACCAGTAACAGGGTATGGTGGTACTGTAATGTATATACCATCAACCTTACAATGAATATTAACACCTAAATCACATTCTTTCAAGCCTTTTTCAAGAACTTCTCTAAAATATTTATTTTTATACCTCATATTACTTTTATTTATTAATCCATTTTTGGACCTCTTCACTTGTAGCTACATTTAATACTTGTTGACAATCATTACAGACCCAACGTGTACCATCATTTAAACTAAGAAATTTTATTGATTTATCTTGATGGGTACAGTTTTTTTGAATTTCTTCTAACTGTTTTTCTAATTTATGAAGTTTTTCCTTAATAGAAAAAACTTTTTGTTTGGTACCCATTTTAAAAGTTTTTTGTTACAAAACTGTAACTGGTTAATAACTAGTTCCAAAATATTAATTTACCTAGTATACCTAGGACAGCAACCCACACAGACCAAAGTCCAGCACTTGCTTTTTTTCTAAAGTCAGTATTACGATTAACTCTTGCGATAGCTCCCTTATCTGGGTCTAGTAAAACTTTTTTAATCATTGTGATATCTGTTTGTATTTTTGCTTGACCTTCTTTAAGATACTCTATGTCATTTTTTACAAGTTTTATTTCACTATGTAGATGTTCGTTGGTTAATCTTGCCATAAACTTTTTTATAATAAATATTAATCACTTAAAGAAAAAAGTACCGATTGGTACTTTTTTTGTTAATTGACTATTTCCATTTCAATTCTTACATCTCTATTCCAATCTGTAGGATAACCTTGTCCATTTATTTGTTGGGATTGTATGCTATTTCTATTCTCTAATACAAGTTTAGTATTTGTGTGTTCAATAATATCAAAGGTTATAGTGTATTGCCATCCAGTAGCACTTGTAGTGTTAACAATAATTTGATTTTTATTTTGTACGTATTTGTCCATTGTTTGTATAAGTAACACATTCGGGTCTGGATTCCAGTAGTTACCTAATGGTTCATTTAACACTTCACAGTCCACAAGAAAAGTGTGTGTTTCTAAGTACCCATCACCTTGATTTGAGAAGTATACTTCACCCATGTTGTACCATTCTTCAGATATTATTGTATCGTAAGGCATTGGACATATAGGGTATCTATTATTTAAGTAAAAAGAATTATAGGTAACTTTCCACTTTGAACCCTCTAAGTTGGTTTCAAAATCACCGTTGTTATCCACTACAAGATTTTCGTCTGGAGAATACTCTAACTCTTCAGTATCATTATTACCTACATTATTAGTAATAGTATCTTGATTAACGACCGTATTGGTTGGTGGGTTAGGTATTGGTTGTAATAGGTCATCTTCTTTAGAACAAGAAGTTAGAATTACAATACTTGCTAGTAGTAGGTTTGTTAGTATTCTTTTCATAATTATTTTTTATTTTTTAAGGTTAATAAATTTCTATACTCTTTTATACGACAAATATACAAAAAAAGTTTCATACTACAAACTTAATTTATATATTTCTTCCATTTTCATATACATGTTTTATAACTGGGAATCTTAATGAGTGACACCCGTCTTGATTTAATGTTTCTTCAAAATATTGTACTGTTATTGTTTTACCCACTAAACTGTCAGGGTGGAAGTCTGGAACATTATACATTCTTCTTTCTTCTTGGTTAAACCCAGAACCTACCCCCACATCACAACCTTTGTGTTCGATAATAACATTACTAAGTAATTCTTCCTCAACCTCTAGACCATCCACAATAACTCTATGAATTGCCACTTCTATAGATTTTACCACATACTCTTCGTCAAAAAACTTTTTTACTTTTAATAAGTCGTTAGTTCTTTTGCCTTTATAACCACAATCTTTACGTAACATTAAACCTTCCCAATTATTTTTGGTTGCTAATTCTGCTAGTTCTTGAAAGTGTTCTTCCGACTCCACCTTCCATTGTTCTAATGTGTCAATACATTTTAATTGTTTTGCTTTAAAATTATATATCATGTTAAAACAAGTTAATCTATCACTTAAATTACGTTCACTTTTTTGGGTGTCAAACTCCTCCAACATTAAGTAATCAAAAATCTTGTACTTAGGACTTTTAATAGTGTGGTCTTTTCTTTTAATCTCTTTCATAATACCTTGAAAGTCTTCTACACCATTATCATCAACTATACATACTTCACCATCAAAAACCATATTACATAACTCTAGACTCTCTATTTCTTTTTTAAGTACGTCTAAAGTGTCAAAGGTTTTACCTTGTCTAGAGTAAAAATTACATTTACCATTTTCATCTACAACAGCCAGACACCTAACACCGTCTAACTTTTGTGAAGCGAACCATGTCTGTGTATTAAAATCAACTTTCTTCTTTTGTTTATCATAAGAATTTGCTAACACTACCTTAAAAGTTGGTACACAACCTGGTATAGCTTTGTTGATTAGGTCTGCTCCCGTTCTTGTCTTTAAATTCTTATCTATAATACAATAAACTAGTTCTTTATATTCTTCGTAGTTTGAGATGAATCCATTTACATACTTAATAGCTGTGTGTCCTGTCCAAACTCTATTAGTTAGATTATCTAACATAGTTTGTAGACTTCCAAAATAATTAGAGTTACATAATTTACTTAATTTTTTAAGGTTGGTGCTTGTGGTGTGGTATTGTTTGAATGGTGAATAAACATATTCTAGTATGTCACAAACAACTTTATTGTCTTTGTACTCTTTGATAATATTAATCTTATCGTTATTAGAGTTTGTAGATTTAAGTCTGTCTACAAAATTTTGTATTTCTTTAAGTTCTTTTTTTAATTCTTCCATAGTACAAAGATAAGAAAAATTAAATTATTGACCAAACAATAATATGTAAAATTTTAAAGTGTACCTAAAGTAAATACCGCTATCATTATAAAGATGTAAATTACTGGAGTAATATCTATTTTGGGTTGCATTGTTTCCATACTTATAAGTAATATAAATTACCTAAAAATATTATTTTTTATGTTAAATAATTGTTACCTTATCGTTAACTTTTAAGTGAGGTAGTATAGATAATTCTTTTGCCTTAGCCTCAACCATAATGTCTACATTATTCCCATAGGTATTTGGTATTTTTGTTATGTAGTCGGAGTGTGCTTGGGGTTTGATTTTATCATTACTTTCGTGTAGTGATTTTGATTCAGAGTAATGTACCACTGGTGTGATTCCTTCAGGCCATGTTGAGATTGCCAACTCAAGGGCTTCTTGTTCTGTCATGTCACCAGTACAAAACTTATGGTGGTGGTAATCAAATACAATAGGAATACCAATACGTTCATGTATGTACATTAAGTCTTTTACCGAATACATACTAGCTTTGTCGTCATTCTCTACTGTAAGACGTTTTTGGACTGATTCAGGTAGTAACTCAAAGTTTTTACAGAATCTATCTAGTGCAGATTGTTTATCACCGTAGACACCATTACAGTGTATATTGATTTTATTGTATGGTGTTCTATCTAGACCAAGTAAGTCAAATACTTTACCGTGATTGGTTAGGTCTGTTATTGTATTTTGTACCACATGTTCTCTAGGTGAAACCAGAACATTGAATGGTCCTGGATGTGAAGTTAATCTAACACCATTCTCTCTAGCATAGTTCCCACAACTCGATAGGACTGTTTTAATTCTTTGGTACTGAGGTAGGTCTTCTATATTATATTCTGAAGCCCAAGGAAAAAGGTCTGATGATATCCTAAAGAAGTTAACTCCATTATCAACATTCCATTTTACTATTTTACATAAGTCTCTTGAGTTGAGTAATGCCAATTCCCCAGCGTATTCCATACCTTTGGCTAAGAATGTTTTTTTAATCATAGACCTATTGGTCGTGATTTTGGGTTTCTGTTCCCCAAGTGTCATATTTATACATGCGTATCCTAAATTCATAATACAAATATATAAAAAAAAACCGAAAGTTTTAAGTTTCGGTTTAATTATTTTATGTCTAACATCTTACGAATTCAAGAAAAGTATTATTTACTCATATTAAAACCAATCATCAAAGATATTCTAGCACCTGAATTGTAATCATATTCTTCATAAGTATAATTCCCGTTACCATCATAACTGTCTATTTCACCTGATAATTTTCTTCCTGGCATGAATACTAGATTTACTGGTAGGTTTAGATTACCTGATTTAAAGTTATAACCTATACCAAATACCATACCAACTCCTGATAATGATAGATTAGGTCCTACTCCAAATTCTAATCCTTTATCAGTTCTTGCCCCAATTACTGAAGTAGCTGATGGTAAAAATTTACCTTGTTCCATTCCTGCAACTAATACAATCCATTCCACTATACCTACAATCTCTCCACCTCCATCAGCAAATCTTGATTCCCATTGCCAACCATATTGAGTTGTGAATGCTGGTCCTGTACTTCCATGTTTACCGTCTCGGTCGTCATCAAAGTCAAATCCTTCATGTAAAAAGTCGGCTACTGGTCCTGCACCAATAAAGGTAACTCCAAGTCTTGGTCCTGCTAGTTTTTCTATTTGTGCGTTAGCTGTTAGTAATCCTAACCCTAATGCTAATGTTAATAATATCTTCTTCATTATTTTACTCTAATATATTTTTTGTTATTTCTAATGTACATTTGTCCTACCTTTACTTCTATTAATTTTCTACCAACCATATCATATATAATACCATCATTAATTTCATCAAAAGGAATGAGTACAATACCTGTAGTATTACCCATATTAAGTAATACCCATGAAAAACTATTTTGGTCAAATACTAACCACTCTTCTACACTACATACTTCGTATACACCATTCTCGTAGATAAAAACATCATACGTTACTTTTACTGTATCATCTGTTGTGATTTGTGGAAAATAATCATACATACCTGAACCTGTATAACAAATACCACCTCCTGCATATCCAGTACATATACCCCAATATACTGTCATAGAGTCAGGATTATGAACCATACCTGATGTGTCAAGTCCTATATTAAATCCTTGACTTTGGTCTATCCAATAAGTTATTGAATCACAGCAGAAATATGGTTGTTGCATCATCTTTGCCCAAGAGGTCCCATCCCATATCCATTCAACACAACAAGTGGTAGTCATTCCCATACCCCAGGTAATACAAGTTGTAATTGTATCAAAACCTGATGAGTTGAATACAAAGTGTGTTAAACTCATACTGTCTTCAGCTAATAATGAACCACAGTTTGAATTGGTACACCAGTAGTCAATAAATGTATTTACGTTGTTAACCTGTAATGTTAATTGATATTGTGAACCTGATGCTGTCATCGAATCACAAAGATTGATTTGTGCTTGTGTTTGTAGTCCAAGCATAACTAATAGTCCTAGTAAAAATCTTTTCATTTTATATTTTTTAGTTTAATTATTATTCTCCTCAATAAATAGGTAAAATAATTAGGATTGTCCACTATATTGAGTTATAAAATAAAAAATCTTACAGTTTCATTTAACCCCATACTTACTTTTTAACCAAATTCTTTCATGAATATAATATAGAACAAATTTAGTTATAAGTTCTAACCCCCCTATTTTTAACCCAACTAATGGGCTACCAGTTATTATCCATCCTAAGGCCATTGTATCCAATGTCCCTACTATTCTCCAACTAATAGTTTTTAAAATAGTTCTTGTTTTACTAGTTATCATATATTATTTAATTAAAGTAACCTGTCCTGTATAGTGTTGATTATGTGTTCTAATTGAGTATGTGTAAACACCTGTTTGAGAATTATAACCATCCCAAGGTGTGTTGTCAAATGTTTCATATATTATTTGCCCCCATCTATTATATATTACCATTGATTCTATATCGTTTTTATCTGCACCATGTACATAAAATGTTTCATTTGTATTGTCACCGTTTGGTGTAAATGAATTAGGTACAAATATCTGAAGGTATGGACAATCCACCACAATAACTTCGTGGTAGGATGTGTCACCTTCACAACCAAATCTAGTTGTATAAACTGATATAATATACGTACCTATAGAATCTGGCCATTGTACTGTTATAGAGTTACCTTGGTTATATATTATTTCACCTTCTGAAATGTCCCAATAATATACTTTATCAGCATCATAGCTTACTTGATAACTTTGTGGTATGATATCACCACAATTTGTATAAGTCTCTTGAGCAAATAATTGTAGTGGTAGTAATATGTATACCAACCACCTCACTTTAGTAATGTTGAATTGGTCCTGTAACTGGTCCGTTATTCACAGTCACATTTATTGTTGTATTACAACCAGCCATTGTA
>Ga0208666_1000393_pt1 | contig 21121 bp, 35 predicted proteins | sample 5B_taG_FD_184078 | JGI IMG/M metagenome (GOLD analysis project Ga0208666, IMG submission 184078) | Marine viral communities from the Subarctic Pacific Ocean - 5B_ETSP_OMZ_AT15132_CsCl metaG (SPAdes) (version 2) | ecosystem: Environmental > Aquatic > Marine > Oceanic | place: Pacific Ocean...
AATAGCAAATAATTCAAGAGACTTCATGTCCATGCCATCGACGACCATCTTGGCATAGTTGATTCGGAATTGTTCAAGTTGCTCAGGAGTCATGGTGTTTGTTTGAACTGAAATTAGTATAGGGCAGAGTGGGGCAGATCAGGGGCAGAGTGGACACTTAACGTGCTGGCACAATCTTCCAGTATTTTCTGGCAGAATGAGATCTGTGCCTTACCATGCTCAGTTCCTTATGCAACCTGTTGATTCTGATGAGCGTCAACTTACCTTCTTCAGTATTGGGTTTTGGCCACTCAAGATAGTTAGTTCCTTCAATCTCATTCCTACATCTAGCCAAATAATGAAGAATGATGCTAATATCATCTTCAGTAAGAGGAGTTTCCTCAGGTGAGCGAAGAATGGTCATTAGTTTGATTGAACTGAAATTAGTATAGGGTAGGCAGTGCTACCCTAATGGTTGTGTGTACCAGTTCGGAGACTGTCACATCTCATCAATACTGCGTTGAATTGTTTCAGTGCGATCTTTGATGATTTGTGTCATATCAGAATCCAAAAGATCAATTAGAAAATTAGCACACAACACAATTCCGATGATTGAAAATAGAAAACGCATGATTTTATGTAATAAAGGACAGATTGAAACTGTTGCTACTCAATAATCATAATCTCCTTTTAGATACTCATCAACATCAAACCTTTCATCTTGCATTTCAGGAATGTCATAGATTTCATCCGACGATTCCATAAGGTCGCGGAGAATTAGATCTTCTTGGTTCATGCGTTGAGTGCCTCCATAGTAATACCTTCTTCAGCAAAAGCATCAGATACGATGCCACATAGTGCTGTAACCTCAAAGTCGCTGAGTTCCCAAAGTTCACCAGCAATTTGAATTTGCTCTTGAATGTTCTCAGAAATAGTGAGAAGTTTGGTCAGTTCTGTAGCGTTCATCAGACTAGCTCCTGCTGTTGTTGCATAACTTGCTCTTCTGTAACCTCATCCACACACTCTTGAATGACCTGATAGATGTAATCGATGTTGCCTACATCATCAAAGATACGCTCAAGAACCTCAGGATCTTCTACTGTGTTACCATAATCAAACTCACCATCTTTGTCCTTCAAATGACAATCTTCTTTGGTGTAAATCCACGCTGCACATTGTGCATCTTCACCTTGCTGTTCAACCAGTTTGTTGACGCGCTCTTGGAGTTGCTTGAGAGTGTAGTTCATGATCAGGAAAAAAGAGGAGTTACAGTGTGGCGGATGCAATCACGGCGACCGACGTACTTATCAACCCACCGAACTAATCTGTCGTTCTGTGCAACAATACCCTTGTGTGTTGTTGGTTTGGTGGGCATCGTTCGGTTGAAGTCTTCTACAGTTCCGTCACGATATTCGATCCGGATGTTGTAGGTGGCAGTGGTTGTTTTCATCAGAATACGTTAGTCCAGCGTTCGTGTTGGATGGCGGTGATGCGCCCCTCTTTTAACATACCGTCACAAACCTGACAGAAGATCTCAAACTTTTGACTCCGGGTCAGATCATGACCAGAGGCGGTTTCGGCAATCACTTTGGCAAGGTTTTGTTTGAGCATGAGGGTTGGTTCCCTTGACTACCCTGTAATCATACAGACTCCATGGCAACCTGTAGTGGGTTCTGGGACACTTCCTCAACTGTCACACTCTCAATTCTCTTTTTTGCCTCTGTAAAGTATTCTACTTCTCTCTCAATACCAATAAAGTTTCGGTTTGTTTTCTTACATGCAACACCAGTTGTGCCTGAACCCATACAATTATCCAGCACAGTTTCACCTTCGTTACTGTAAGTTTTAATGAGATATTCCATCAAAGCAACAGGTTTTTGTGTGGGATGAATTGTATCATGATCCAATCCAAATTCAATTATTTCTGATGGATAGTTAGTCCACTTCTGTTCATACTCAGTTTCATGTAGAAGTTTGTTACCTTCTCCCATGTGTTCTGGTTGATGTAAAAACTTACCCAGACGTTTAGCATTATTTTTCTTCTTTACTCTTTTCTCAACCAATCCTTGCGGATTGTATGTCATATTCTTGTTTACTTTGACTGAACCACCACTAGCACCCATAGGAGAAAAAACTAAGATGTCTTCAGTTTCTTTCATAGGTCTGGCATTAGCATGTAAAAATCCAGTTACCTTTCTCTTTTTCCAAATCCACTCATATTTGAACCATTCCAAATTACTGACAACTAATTGACTAGTAAATGGTTGATCTGCTGTTAGTACCACAGCACCTGATGGTTTCAATACTCTCCTATATTGTTCCCATAGTTTGTCAAGTGGGATAACAGTATCCCAGGACAGAACTCTGTTATCACCTTTATCTGAAATACCTTTACGATCTGTAGTACCGTATGGCAAATCACAGAGGATCAGATCAACTGATCCATCTGCAACTTGATCCATTTCTACCAAGCAATCACCACAATATAACTCAAACATGTAAGTTGCCCTCTTTCAGATATTTAATTGCACGTTCAAGAGATTCGATTGTGTCACCCAACATGCCAATACTACGATTGCAGTTGTCACACAACCATCCACGATGCTCTAGCGTTTCGTGGTCATGATCAAACACCAATTTTTTATCAGTTCTTCCACAATTATAGCATGGAGTTCCCAGTGGTGGACGCTCGGGATGACCAGCAAGTTTTAATGCTTGATTTTTGCCTTGTCCTGCCTTTTTGGTGCACTTCTTACACTCAGGACGAAAATACTTATCACCACCAGTATTGGTGGATTGATTTTTGGCAAAAAACTCTTCAGTCAGTGGATGCTCTGCACCACACTTAGAACAGATTCGAGTTAGCATAGAGAGTGGTTCCCTTGACTACCTTGTCATCATAGCGCCACCACATAGACGGTTGCACCATCCCTGTGACGGTTCTTCAGGTGGCACAACCTGTTTCTCATTTAAGTAGCGTTCATATAACCTTGTTTCTTCCTTTCGTGCCTCAATTTCGTGTGGTTGTTTTTCGTACTCGTAATTTTCCACTGGTTCAAGTGAATAACACAATTTTCCATATCGGTGTCGCAGAGAACCACGTACCCACTGTGCCATGTGGGTCAGTTCATGTAAAAGAGTTAATGAATAAGTTTTCTCATCCATGTAAGTGTCAAGCTCAATCAGGAAATTGCGTGGTCTATGTGGATATTCTTCCACATCAGTCATCACATCACAGTAACCCAGAGCGTGTTCACGTTTCAACCCACGATGTAAAACTGTGACGTTAATTTTATGACGTGGAAAGAAGTTATTCACAAACCAAGAGGTAATATCCTCACAGAGGACTTTAGAATAACCGTATCCACAATGATAGATGTTAGACATGTTCCCCAGTGCATTAACCAAATAAATGATCCGACAAAGACAAGTTTCTCTTTAGATGTCATTTGACTCATCGAATGTAAAGGTAACCACCTGCCCAATCGGCACGGGAGAAACATTCCTCACGGGATGCAATCTCCAGAAGATTGTACCGAACAATCTTTGCAGGTGCTTTGTAAGATGCTGCCTTGTAAACTTCACCCGTTTTCTTATCAACAAAGGCATGAACACTACAGGACTGAGTGTTAGTCTCCATGATTAGTTTGTGATACTTACGACCAGACTCGATGTAGAACTTGTAGGGACCAGAATTGGGATGATGTGTCTTGAAATCAAGTTCAAGTGCATCACACAACATCAGTGCGTACTTACGGACATTAAGTTGAATTGTGTTTCGTGCGTCTTGTGTGGCAGCGAAATCAGCAAATTCAGTAGTCATGGTGTAAACCTGTGAATGAACTTATTGTAGGGGCACAGAGACGCCTTTTAGGGGGTCTGTGTGCCAGTTATGCAACTGTCTCTAACCGTACTTGACCATTTAGAAGCATTAGGTTCAAGATTGGGCATCAGATACCCAATCTCAGTGCCATACTTCTCTTCCCATGCAGTGCATGCACTTTTAATAAAACTTGCATGTGCCTGCCCAAAAGTATGTAAAGGAAACAAATAATGAATTAAATCTTTGTATCCATAAGGCATGTTCCGATAACCAAGCTCCCACCAGATAGAGAGAACATTTAGAACTTGATCAAAAACGATTTGGCGATTAAGTTTTTGCATGTTCAGTCAGTAACAGATCCAGCGGGAATCTCAACCTTCTCAGGTTGCTTATCATCATCAAATTGATTCATCTTTCTACAAACCCATTTGTTATTGACTGTCCAGATGTAAGCATATTCTTCGTTATTATCCTTTTCAAGGAAATCGAAGATGCTTTCATCATGTCGTGGTGCATTACTCTCCAAAGATTCACCACGGGAAGTATAGTAGAGAGCACCCATTTCAGGCAGAGTTTCATTACTCCAACCAGCATTTGTCCAGGTACAGGACATGTCACCACCGTCAATCAGTTGTTCCACCTTTTCCTTCGTATCGTAAAATTCACGAAGAACGCGACCGTTGAAGGAAGGATAACCATCGTAGTGGCAGTAGACAGAAAGAACAGAGTTGTCCTTAAGTTGGATACCGATGCGAGAACGAGTGCCCATAATAGAGAAATGTGTGTGAGAGGTATCGAATGTTTGTGTGCCTTTACAATCACGTCATGTCCCCGCTTCTAAGTCGGGGTAGTGATCAACCTCTCTGTGTGTTGTCTCGGGTCTCCCCTCGACTCCTTTAATATCGCACAAAAAAAGCACCCTGTCAAGAGTGCTGTGACAGTTGTCTAACTGTCCATGTTTTGATAGTAAGTGCTCTCACACTTGTAGTAAATTCGTAATTGAATGAACTTTGGATCTTTGTATTCAGTTTGTTTTGGTTTGCAGTATTGTCTATAAGGATTACGGTGGATTAAAATGTGATCGTATTTGTTTGGGGTCATAAACTACCTAAAGGCAGTTTATATATCACATCAATCGTCGTAAATTAAACACTCAGGTTCTGATGGATTTTGATCACAATAAAGTTCTAAGAAAGATGGATCATGATGATCACCACTCTCAATTTCCTCTTTGTGATGCTCTGCATACTCTTCTAAGTCATGCAGTTCTCCTTCAATATGACGACGCATTTGTGGAGATACTGTAGGATCATGAAGGATTTCTTTATCCTTCTCAATGTGTTTTTCTATACTTTCCATTTACAAATTCTGTAAAGCGATGTTACTATTTAGATCTCAATCCTCTAAAGGACCACCCGTTCTCCAGTGTTTACCGGCACCTTTCAAGCGAGAAACCAATTCTTCAGCAAACGCTTCCATCTTTTCAGGATGAATTTGCTGTATTCCTGCATCTTTCACAGCATTTTCAATACTAGAGACTTCATTTTTATTGAGTTTAGGTGCTTTGGATGGCAGTGTCATGGGTTTCTCCTGTTTTCGGTATTTTAGGGTATCCACACAAAATAATTAGATATTTAAGGTTTTCTTTGGGATTGAGTTATGGGAGTCAGGGGTTCAATAGAGTCCATTTCATTCCAAATGGTTTCAAAATCATCCTGAGTCCAAGTTTCGTATGCTTCTAAATCACTCCAAAAATCTTCCCAATCTTTGGCGGAATCAGTCACATCTTTGATTGCCATCAAAATCCTCCATAAGTGCCTGCTCTAGTATAGACTCGATTTCTTTGGATGTCATCCCATTCAAAAAATTCCACTGCGGATCTTCCTTATCCCATTCAAGGGTGAATGTACCGTCTTCATTTTGATTTACTTTTAGACTGTCAACACTCATCTTTCTTAAACTGTTTACGACATTTTTTTAGTTCTTTAAGTTCATTCTTAATCATTTGATAGGAATCTTCTGGAGAGATTTTTCTTCCCATTTCCATGGCAATTACAAACTCAACTCTTGTTCCAAAATGTTTTAGTGCTTCTTCAAAACAATTAAGTTCCTCATACATCAGAGATCTACCCTAGAACCACTGCCATCTATAACACGAACACTGTCCTGTGGCCAACCTTCCTGTTCACATTTAAGGTGCCATCGTGTCATCGTAATGACATTATCTCTAACGGCACCTGTCAACATTTGACGACCTTTAACTGTCATTGAAGAAAATAGTCCGAATCTTGTCTCCCAAACATAGAAACAATCATCAAATAATTCTGCACCGTCAGGTACAATTATTTCATCAGTTGCTGTCTGAATCATCACTAACCTCTGGTTCTGGTACTGGAAGTGTAACACCAGTTTGTGTCAGATATTCAATAGCACCAGTTACTTTGTAAAGTGTTTCTCTTGTGCGCTCTAAAGACCTAGTAAGTTCTTCTCTTTGATTGAGAAGATTGCTAAGGTGTTCTTGTTGCTCAGTCATCGTTGTTTTCCTCTTTTTTGTTAAATGCAAATTATCTTTTATTAAAGATTATATGCCGCCCACTGATCATTGGAATAAATTGCCACAGTTCCGGGCGGTGAATCCTCTGAAGATGTTAAAGTTGGTGCTCCATCTTCATTAACTTTTTTCTTAAATCCAAATGGACCTTCTTTATCATCTAAAGCAAGTTTGAGTGCGATACTACCAACTGCTTCCATCACTTTCAGAATGTCTTCTGTTTTGGCATTTTCGCCAAGTTCTTTTGCGATGTACCAATACTTAGGCCAAAAAGTTTCTCCTGCTTTTTGATAGTCTTCAAGTGTAAGTAGTTTCATTTTTCTATAGAATCAGTTGTAGGTCTCTGTTTTGGTCTCTTTAACTCAGGATGTGGAGCATACAGTGGTCCTTGATAATTTCCTGCAAATACAGGTTTATTAAGTTTTTTGAGTGCTTCAACAAGTTCTGGAGTTTCATCCCACTCAAAAGTGTCACCACTTTTATTAGTAAATTTTTTGGTAGTCATGATACACTGTTTCTAGCATTTTTTAGTGTGGTAAGCAAGTGCATGTTACCATGAAAGTATCCTAGCACAACAACGCTGAATGTGACAAGTAAAACAAATACAAATGATATTACATTTGCCCATGGTGTTTTATCGTCAAGCATTGAATCGCGAATACAAGTCGTCTAATTTTTTATACTCATCCAGAGATGCAACCATTTTGTCATTCAGGATGTCCATAATATCTGTGTAGATAGTGTCTACCTCCACATAATCATCAAAATACGCATCTAAAGCCTCTTTTAGGTATCTTTTACGATGCCATTCAGGCGAATAAGGTTTGTAGTCCATGATGCAATTTTATTATGATGTAGTATAGCACTATCTATTCTTTGGGTCAAGTCCCATATCTTCAAGATACTTTATCCACCAGTCCTGATCCTTAATATATCTCCAATTAGGAACAGGTAAATTATTTTCTACCACGTAATACTGATAGAGTGCATCATCTATAATCTGTGCGACTTGTAAATTCTTCTTCCTCCTCATCAACGTCTGCATATGGGTTTTCCACATATGGTCCATGTGGTTTTCTGGATTCTGCTCTGACATAATTCTGTTCGTCGTTAACAGCGGCAATCCATAATGAGAGTTTCATTACTATCCAAATTACTGCAATAGGAGAAAAACAAGCAATAAGGATTACAGGGTTCATAGTAGATTATTCTCTTGAAAGTAGTGTAAAGTATCTTTTAATCCACCAATATGTTTATATCCAATAGCAACTTGTGGATATTCTGCTTCTTCACCAAATTCTGATACAAATGATCTCTCTGTAAAATGATTACCAAGTTTGTATTCTTGAATTTGAACTTTGAGTGTTTCTAAAAGCGTCTTAGCACGTTCACACTCTTGATTTCCATTTGAATATAAAACTATTGGTCCCATTAGGTGTTCTCCTTGTATTCGATTACAATTTTATTACTTAATTCACCAGATTGTTCATAGATATTCCAGTGAGTTAGTTTTCCACCAAGCAATTTTGCCGCATTTTTTAGAAGTTGATTAGCAATAGTTTTGTCAGTTACTTTAATCACGTTGTCTCCAATCATCAGGTTTGTCACGTTGAAACCAATCAACTATTTCATCAGCACCATCAAACCCCATTTTATGATTGGACGGGTCGGGGTCACCTAATCCCATCCTATTCATAAAATCATCCATGCTACCTTCCTGAATATCAGGATTTGCAGCAGTTCGACGTGCTTTTCTTAACCACTCACGAGCGGTAGTATTTGCTTTGGACAACTTCTCTGCCCAGATCATGTCTTCAAGTTTTACCTCTTCATCATTAGCAATACGTTTGCAAATAAACTCCAACCGAAGTCGGTATTGTGTAGATAACATTAGTTTGACACAATCTACAGATATTTATCCAAACTCCTGATTTCTTTTAGTATCAAGATATTCAATAATTTCAGTTCGCCACTCCATCAATTCGTTGTAACATTCCTGATTGTGAGCGCACTGACGGAGTTGATGATCTGGTTTTAGTACACTTTCATAAAAGAGACCAAGAGCATCACGACGTTTTTCGCTTTTTCCGGACATTAGAACTCCTTGATTTGCGTTTCTTTGTTTTGAGTTGGTTGTTAATGAAGTCAACTGCTTGATTGTATGTATTGAGAGTTGTAACTTGGGTTCCTTGGTGAATAATAACATATTTTTTACTATTACCAAGGGGAATGGCAGCCCACATACCATCATTAGTAACGTAACCTAATGGATTTTTAGGTTTTGGGTCAAGAATGGATGGAAAGGGGATGAATGGTTTTAGAAATTTGCTCAAAATACTGCGGTCACACTAATTACAGTGGCACCAGGATTTCGTGCTAATGCCACTTCTTTGGCATCTTCATAGTCATTTGCAATAACGATTTCGTCAAAGACTTTGCCGACTTTGAACAGTTGAACTCGAACTTTCATGATTAGCGACGGATAGTAGAAATGGCGGGTTGACCCTGTTCAAATACAGTGTCTACCACTGTCTGAACGGACCTGGCGGTGCCTATGCCCACTTTATCATAGACAGGCACACAAACCAAGCCAAAGGTCTTGTGACGGTTTCCTAAGCGGATCACACGTCCAATAGACTGACTGATACCGATGTAGTCCATGTTACGCATAAACAGAACTGCTTCCAGTCCCTTGACGTTGATACCTTCAGAAAGGATACTATGGTGCATGACAACAAAACGAGTGTCATCAGTGCCCCACTGGTTCAGAGTTTTGAAGAACTCTTCACGGGACACTTTCTTACCGTTGATGATAGCACCAGTCTTGCTAGTGATATACATCCAGTTGTATCCACGTTGTTGCAACTCATAGCAGAAGTCGGACTGTGAAACAAGACGCACAATCTGTTTGGTAGAACGTGCAGCAATCAGAATCTTATTGAGCGAGTTTGCATCAATAGTATCCAAAAGGTTTCTCTCATCAGACTGCTTGAAATCACCCTGAGGTAATTCCTGAACCACAACCTTTGGAGGAAGAATATAACCTTCCTCAACCAGTTTAGGTGCAGGAACACTACAAATTACCTGACCATAAACCTCAGCATCATTCATTCCTGGTTTGAAGATGGTAAGAGAATGCTTAGGAGTAGCAGTAAAAAAGTAGCAACGATCAGCATCGTGAGAGAAATGTTCTGTAGCAGGGAAGAAGTTGCGTTGCACACTGTTGTGTGCCTCATCAAAGTAAATGGTGTTCACCTCAATATCTGCTTCTTTGATACGATGCAAAGAATGATATGTGGTAAAGATGATGCAATTTTCACCTGCTGTGCGAGCAACATTAGCAAACAAGTGAATTTTCTCAGGATTGGTAGTGTGAAAATACTCAACATCGCCACTATGAACGTGCATAATGTGAGTGTAAGTATCTGACAACACTTCAAGGAACTCTTTACAGAGTTGTTCTGCCAGCAGAATACGAGGAGCAACTACAACAATAGTTCTGCTATGAAGAAGATCAATACGGGCATCTTCAATCATGCACATAGTCTTGCCACCACCAGTAGGGATGATGACCTGACCTTTGTCATGCTGTCGCATGGCATCTAATGCTTTGCTTTGGTGAGGACGAAGGGTGACAGTCATCGGGTTTGGTGTCTTGCAGTTATTATAGCACGTCTCTACCGATGAACCCTATTGTGTTTTAAGCTCATGATGTTCCCATCAACCGCGACAAGGCACAGTCTAAAGTCTTTTGGGACTTTTGTCAAGTGTGCTTGCTTCCAAAGAAAGATGTGATAGAATATCTGCCATGCCCTTCAAAGTAATCAGAGTCTTCTATTGACACTTTATTCACACCATGTTCTACCCAACCAGGCATCATGATTAAAGAATTGTTATGACAACCAAAACTGTAATTGTATTTTGGAAAGATCAATTCACCACCATTAAACACTTTCGGTTCTTTGTGAAAGTATGAAAATGCTAAAAATTGCATGGATTTATCAATGTGTGGTTCATAGTATTCACCATTATGATAATATCTGACTTTGGTGCAGTCCCAATTAGAATATCTAGCAATAGAGCAGCAATCATGTAGTTCGGAAAATACATCCAAAACAGAACTATCAAACACTTTTCTGGTGACAGTTAGAATGTTTGATAATTTTCTATGTTCATCTGAATAGATGTCATCTAGTAGCAACGCATGCGAATTAGTTTTATCAACTACTCCACCATAATCCTTCGCTTCTAGAAATTTTCCAGGTCTAGTATAAAAATCTAGTTCTTGCCAAATTAAATCTAGTTCATCTTTGTTATAAAAATTATGAAAGATTACATGCGGGAATGGTTCATAAAATACCTCAGCTTCAATATTTTCCATCATTCAACCTCTATATCAAATTTTACGTCAACATATAAAAATTCCATGGTTGTGTTAGAATTATTAGCACCCTGATGTTCTTGTTCCACATTAAAAATTTCTGATCTACCTTCCTTCCAGTAAACTTTCTCACCAGTAGCAGTCCATTCAATATAACCATCTTCAACCTTTGTGGGTATCTGAATCCTTTTATATGGTTGACGATGTGGATTGTAGTCTCGATGTGGAGGTGCAATCATATTTGGCGGATAACTTAAAAAGTAAACACCTAGAATGTCTTCATTCTCAATAATATGAATCACTGGTTCAGATAATTCTCTATTTGGATATTGAATTAAATTAACTCCGCCCTTAATGTAACAAATTTTAAGACCATATCCCATGTATTTTGATGTAATACGCTCATTTCTTAATGGAAAATCAGTATTTTTTGCCCATTTATATAATGAATCTAAATCTTGTTTAGTGATCATATCTTTGTGAATACTCCCAATAAAGCATCAGCGACTTCAACCTCATAATCTTTATCTTCTAATTTTGCATAATCAAATTTTTTAACTATTTTTCCATTTATAGTTGCACTACCATCAAAACATATAATCCAACTGTTGCTATCTCCTTTGAAAGATGACGTTATTTTTTTAGCATCCCAATCCTGTGATGGTGTTAAGGGATTGAATCCATAAACTTCATAAAAATCTTCACCATCTTTATCAGATACAAGAACTCTATCTTTACCCAACACTGATTTACAATTAACAATATCTCCCCTACTACCATCAATCGATGTTGAATCAAAAGTTGTAATCAGTCTTCCTTTTCCTTTAACTATAATTTGAAATAGAGTTATAGAATTTTCTTTTGATTCTGCAAAAACTTCTCTTTTTTTATCTTTTGATCCACAAATGTAAAACTCCTCACATCTCTTAAAGTATTTCATAATTCAATCCTCTTCATTTTAATAGGATATTTGGGTCTGGAAAAATACTTGCCCTCTATAACTTTACCTACCAGATCTTCCAAGTTGAATTCATCATCAGAAATAGATTTTGAAATATTAGATGGATTTATTGTTCGTTTATTTATTTGTTGCTCAATAATATCCAATCCATGATTTCTGACTAGAGAGTCTGAGAAAAAATCTGAATCAGTCATATCTAAGTAATCACAATTTATTGAATATGCTTTGTAATTGTCAATTGGAATGGTTGACTTTTCATCGCAAAATTTTACTTCAATCCTATTTTCATCAGGATAATATTCAACTATTTTAAATATTACCTTCATCTTGTATGACTCCCCATGATGTTGCTATGTATTTTGTTCCTCCTAAAGGAGGATTTCCTCTATGAGTATGTGTAAATGAAGCAGGAAACATAATAACATCTCCTGCTATTGATTCTTCTCTTCTCTGTTGATATAAAAATTCTGTCTCACCACCTTCAAAGTCATCATTTAAATATAGTTGAACGACAAATTGTCTTGGTGCTACAGATAAAGCACCATTTTCATAATGCCATGCATGAAATCCTCCACCCGGAGGTATTTTTTTCAGTTTCAGATCATGTAAAAGAAATTTTCTGTTTCCCAAAATACTAAAAGTTTCCAGATATTCCTCTAAACAGGGTTTGAATCCTGGAAATATCATTGTGGATAATTTATTTGATGCTACAAAGTTATAGTCGTGCGTGACATTTATCGTCTTATGATCTTCTTTATGCAGACTACCTCTATCATAAGTTAAAATGTGATTATTTTCAAAAAATTCAATATAATTTATTATCTCCTTACATTCTTCTTTTGAAAAAGCACCACGATACCTTCGTATCAAATCAAACTCAGATGCCATAATAAAACTTCAGATGTTTTATTTATGCCACCCCTGTAGCACTCGTAGATCCCCTAATTGTTCCGTTATTTACTACTGATATTGTGACACCACTTTGTCTTCTTATAGCAGCACCATCTCCTCCTCCTGATCCACCGCTACCTGTTTCCTCTCCTGATCCTCCTCCACCATTATTAGCTCCTTCACCATTACTTCCACCACTTCCTCCAGCACCGCCTCTTGCTTCACCATCATTATCACCACCAGAACCACCTGACCCCGCAGAATTCAATCCACCACTACTACCACTAGCACCACTCTTATCGGATGAACCACCAGATCCACCACTACCTGCTGGGAAACCGGCACCACCGCCACCGCCACCTCCTGAGGCATTTCTTCTTTTATCAGACTTACCTTTCCCTCCTTCATCGAACTGATATGCAGCACCGCCACCGCCACCGCCACCAAATCCGGCAGAAATTGTTCCACTGTTGTTAATTACAGTGGTTCCATCAGAAGATTCGTGGTCAATACCTAATCCACTATTTCCATCTTCTCCGCCTGAACCACTATTACTACCACTATTACCACCTTTACCACCATTACCACCAGCACCACCGATATAACCTTCAGATCCAACATCAACCCTTAATAAACAATCAGAACCATATTCTCCAGTTCTTAGTGCAACTACATTTTTTGCTTTACCTTTTTCAGATTTAAATGATTTATTGACATTAATAATTACTTTAATTCCAGTTGGAGGGCTTGGATGAGACCTAAAACCTCCAACAACACTTACCTGATTGCTATTATATTTTGTTTTAGCATTTCCTCTCGCTTCTGTAGAACCAGAATGGCAATCAACGACTACATTCAATCTTCTACCGTAAAAATCACTAAATTTTATCTCACCCGTCTGAGGGATATTACTATCTAAAGGAATATTTGAAAGAGATCCATGATTTTCAGATACACGAAAAGCTCCTAAATTACTGTTACTAGGAGTTCCAAACTCACTAGTAATATTGGAAAAAGTAATTTGACCCGTAGATTGTAGTGTCATATGTTATTAGAAGCAATCGTTCCAGGATGAACCATTCCAAACTTGAAGTTTGTTGGTGGTTGTGTTGTAAATCATAGCACCTGCCTCATCAGTATCAAGTGCATTACCAAGAGTATCCTTCAAAGCATTTCTTTGAGTTGTCGTCACTCTAGGTGGAATCATATATGCAATAGTTGCCCTTGATGTGCCACCGTCGCCCACAACATCAACTACACTTGACATATCAACAGCACATTTTGGAGATGTAGTTGGACCAACAACTAAACCATGTTGTGCCTGAACATCTCCTCTGACATCAAGTTCCATGTCGGGGAGTATCGTATCAGTTTTTACACCAACATTTCCATTTTCGTCAACTTTTAATATATTCGAAAGAGCTGAACCCAAACTTACTATGTCTGTAGTCGTAATGCCACTTTGAGTATTGATGTTATTAGTGACAACTAAATTAGTAAAAGTTGAAACTCCTGTTGCCGCATTAACATTACCAGTAAGATTTCCAGTAACGTTTCCAGTAAGATTTGAAGAGAAACTATCAACAGTTAAGTTACCTTCAATATTAACATTACCATTACAATAGATATTACTAGTGAATGTGGAAATACCGGAAACACTTAATTTATGTGATGGATTTGTGATTCCTATCCCTAAGTTGCCACCATAGGTAAGTGACATTAACCTAGAAGTATTTTTTCCTCTGTGCCAGTGGAAATCACCTGTCCCTACACCAGCAGTTCCTGCCTCAAGATAGAAGTTGACATTACCCGTATCATAGTTAATAACGTCAAAAGATTTGGATGAACTATATGGGAAAGATCCTAGTGGGTTTCCGAATCTAATCGCTCCAGATGTGGTCTCTGTAGGAGCGCCGCGGCCAAGTGTGATGATGGAAGAATTATCTGCGCTTCTTAAGTGCACCGAAGATAATCCGGATGCAGTTCTAATCTCCAAGTTGGCATCAGGATTTGCAGCTCCGAATGCCGCTTTATTTTGTAACGCGGTGAACATTGTGCCACCAGCACCAACATTTAACTCATTCGTTGCGGTAATGATGCCCGCAGTTGGTAAGTTTAAGGAATTTGCTGTAATTTCTGTAGCACTGATTGTTCCAACCGTAATATTTGGGGTGCCTATCAGACCTCTAGCAGTTGTGGCAATACCAACAACATCACCAGTTACATTACCTGTTAGGTTGCCAGAAAAACCGCCACTGAAAGTAGTTGCTGTGATGACACCAAGAGTTGCAGTGATGTTACTACCAACTTTAAGATCAGTGAATGTAGAAACACCTGTAGAGTTTATATTTCCTGTGACACTACCGGTAAACTTATCACCTACAAATTGTGTAGCAGTGATAATACCAGTCGCTTTAATGTGACCAAGAGAACTAATACCAACACCACCAGGAACTGTACCAGTAAGTAATGGATTACCACCAACCTGGAGATTCATCCTAGGATCATTAGTGGATACTCCAACAAATCCCGTATTGTAGATACTTGTAAATCCTAAACCAACATCAATATCCACCCACTGAGATGTCGGAATATTTGATAAGTTAGAACCGTCACCAAAATAAGTGACAACACCAGACACGGCAGTGGCAATACCCGCAGCATTTACATTCAGGTTTCCTATAGAACCTGAAGTAATTGTGCTAACGCCAGTCACTTCCAAGTTCTTGATGATACCACTTGATGCAGTAACAAGACCAACTACTCTTGCGGTCCCTCTAACATCCAAAGACTCAGTTGGTACGGTCGTGCCTATACCAACCAAGCCATTAGCGTTTACAACTAAGTTATCATCGTCAACTTGAACACCATTACGAAAATTAAACGATTTTCTATAATTCGCCATCTCTGGATGCTTTTCTAGTTATTTATGGTGGTCATCAACTTTCGCATTAAGTTGTTTAATTGCCTCAATAAGTAGAGGGACAAGTTTTTCATAACGAACTGCCATATATCCATCATCTCTAGTTGTATAAAGACCTGGTAAATCAAGACCTGCAACTTCCTGAGCGATAACACCGATGTCAAGTCCTTCCTTATCAGACTTGTCATTCCATTCAAATGTATTGCCACTAAGACTCAAGACCTTAGCGATGGCATCTTCAATAGGTTCAACATTATCTTTCAATCTTTGGTCAGAAGTGGAGAACGCGATAAGATCACCTGTGAATGTACCAGCACCAGAAACCGAAAGGGCACCAGCAAATGTATGGGTGCCAGTTCCATTAACATCAAGATTATCATTAACAACAAGTGTTCCACTATTAGAATCAAGAGTTAAGTTTCCGCTGGTGGTAGTAACAGTGCTTCCGTCAATTCTTACATTATCAATATCTGCTCTGCCATTTACATCCAGTATTCCAGTTACAGTTGCTCCAGTTGTTGTTCCTTCAACTCTTACATCACCATCTGAATCATACAGTATTGTTGTAGTAATACCGGTCAGTGTAGATCCATCACCATAGAAGTTTGTGGCAGTAACACTCGTTCCTGCGCCAGTAGCAGTGATGTTACCACCAACATGCAGATTCTTATCAATACCAACACCACCATCTACAGTCAGAGCACCAGTTCCAACACTACTAGATTCTGTAGTATCTGTGATATTAAACACTCCTGTAACTTTAACAGAGGCATCAACATCAATATTTTCATTAAACTTCGTTTCACCATTAAAGGTAACAGGACCATCAAACTGAGAAAGAACAGTGCCAGAATTGCCACCCTCAACAATTAGTCTCTCCTTAACTATAACCTCATCAAACACTACACTGTTTACACTAGCATCTTCACCAGTTACAGTTGGGATAGGAATATCAAAGGTCTTCTCTTTACCAGTGGCAGAGTTAATCTTCTTGTTACCGATATAGAAGTCACCATCATTATTCATACCAGTGTAAACAACAATACCACAATTCTTCTCTTGTGCCTGTGCTAGAGTTTCCTCTTCTTCGTTCAGAGATCTTACTTGAACCTGAGGAAGTGCGGTAGAGTAGTTACCTGGACCATAACCAAGATACTCAAATGTATGACCAGATGCTCTCAAATACGTTGGTCTGTGGAACTCAATTGCCTTGAGATCAATCTTCTTAATGAGTGCTCCACCAGAATGATTCTCCTTAACTGTTCCCATAGCACCACGGATAACAGTCATCTCATTATTAGCAGAGCCTGAAAGAACATTACTGGTGACTCTCATAATCTCATTATCAACTTGGATATAAGATCCAAGTTCAAATCTAGCAGCAGTGGCAACACCGACATTTGTAGTCTTGACTTTAATCGTCGTTTCATTAGTAATGCTAGACTTTAGAATAGCAGTCTCATTACCGAAGAACGACAAACCTCTAGATCCTAAGTTCTCACCATTCTTATCAGATGTCAGATCATTAGCGGATAAACCATGCTTCAGCAGGAACTTAGGTCCATGGATTGTAACACCAACACCAACGTTTGCTGTGACTGTGGTTGTGGTAACACCAGTAACATCATAGTGTCCAAGATCAGCATCACTGTTGTTTTTAACGGTCAACCTGTTACCAACCACGAAACCGTGTGGTTCAGTTGTTGTAAATGTGGTAATACCAGAAGTAATTGTAGTGGTAGCAGTAGAAACTGTGATCTCAGGAGCGATATTGATAAGATATTGTCCCTGGATTGGTCTCGCATCAGTGTTACTGATAGCAATCGCAACTTGATTCTTACCAGGAACACCAGTAATTCTAAAGTGTCCACTGGTGTGGGTGCCAATACCAGTCAGTTGAATTGTATTGCCATTAACAGTAGAAATACCGGAAGTAGAAATAGTGACACCTGCACCAGTTCCACCACCAACTCTAGAAGTATCAAAGTCTAACTCTTCGTTGTTTGTATATCCAGAACCACCAGAGGTGATGTCAACATTAGATACTTTACCACCAGCGACAACAACTCTTGCTGTGGCACCATCCCATGTTGTTGTGCCGTTGTTGAACAGTTTAACATTATGGTAAGTGCCATTAACGTAACCAGAACCACCAGTCAGAGCACTGTAAGTTACAATACCGTTAAAGTTGTGGTTTTCATGGAAGGTAATCGTGGCAACACCAACTGTATTTGATGTGAATGATGTGGTGACACCAGAAATAGTAAGACCAATACCAAGTGTAGGAAGAAGATTGTCAATACTTTCTCTAGTAATACTCTTCTTCAAGTCACTTGTAGTTACATCACCTACTGGTGATCTCATCGCAAAGGATGCAGCAGACTCTGGATTATCATTCACATTATCCTTATCCTGCTGTGGATAAAGATCATCAACCTTTTGACTGTAATAGTGAGTGGTATATTCTGCTGGAATATCATTGTTTGCGTTCAGAACATAGAGATGATAGATACCATCACTTACATTTTCAACATATGGTGTGATAACTTCATTTCTATAAATGTAGAAGTTGCCCTTCCAGTCAGTTCTCTCAAATCTAGGTAGAGCAATTGTTCTAGTGCTTGTATTGTTGGTAAAACTACCACCATTATGAGTGATGTCATCAACATCAGTTGTGGAGTGAGTAAATGTCTTATCATCAGGAATAGACAAAACAGTGAATACACCATTATATCCTTTGTTCTCTGTACCAGCAGTATTTCCTGTACTGGTTACATTCTTAATTGTAATCTTCTCACCAACTTTAATGTTGTGTGGAATCTCAGAGATGACAGTTACTGTAGAACTTGAAGTAGAACAAGTGCTAATAAATCTTGGATTTCTATTAAAGTCTGGATCAGAAGTTGTGATGCCCGTAGCGGTAAAATCTGCATTAGATCTCAGTGATGTAGTGCTAGATTCCTGGATAACAAATCCTTCCTCTGGTTCCTTACAATTAGAGAGTTCCTTTGGAACAACAACTCTTAACTTATACAGTTTTTCATCAAGACTTCTGGAATCCTCTTTTCTTTTGATAAAACTGGTTGTTGTTCTAGTGCCAAGGGTTCCTGTTCCAAGAGTATTAAAAGCATTATAAATTGCGTTACCGGCAGATGACTTGACAAACCAGTTTCCATTACCTGCATCGAATTGAATTGGAGAACCAATTTCGCCAGAACTCTTTTCAGAAACTCTACTGCGAACTCTCAAACTTTCTCCACCATACAGTGTGATTGCCTCATCATTCTCAGCGTTTGTAATAGATGCTGCAACTTTAATAGTAGTGGCACTTGCCTTAATAGCAAAATAAACCTTGTGTGCTTCAATATTTTCTGGAAGATCTCCAGTGTCACTGTTAATTACAATTTTCTCACCAGTAATTATTTGATGCGACCCAATAGTAAAAGTGCTATTGGTTACTGAGGTTACTTTATATTCTTTGACAGAGCTGGTTTCCCCAAGGGCAGAAGTAGTGGCAGTAGTGCTTATTTCATTGTCAACCATCAGAACATCTGCAGTGTAGGTGGTTCCAGAACCTACAAAGGATAGTTTCTCGTTCAGTTTGGCACCAATACGATAACCTTGAATCTTATGTGGTGGTTTAATATTCTTGTTATTATATCCAAAGAGATATAGATGACTAGTAATACCGACAGAAGTTGTAAGACCAACATCAAGAGTTACCCAATCAATATCTTCTTCTTTGGTTACGACTGCTTTAGGGGTGATAACCGATGTGATATATCCTTTATTATCCTTATTAAATGCTGCTTTCTTAAATCCAACACCATTTAGAGAAATTTGTCCAAAGTTAGAGTTGGAGTTTGTGATGCTCATGTCAGCACCATTTCTACCATCAAAGTGATAGGCAAAACCAATAGCGAAGACTGAAACAATCTGTAAGAAGGAATCGTTTGAACCTTTGATATGAGAACTTTCCCATCCAATTCTATACTGCGCCTCACTGTCTAAGTGATAGACTTTAGTGGCATCAGTAGATGAAGAACCACTAGCGAGAGCAGCACCAGTTACCTTAGATACACTAATACCCTCATAAACTCTTGAAGATTCATTATACTTAACGAACGCTCTGTCATCCTTTTGAAGACCGACAGCGGTGAACTGGGCAACAACCATGGAACGGAATCCAGTTGCCTTTGCACCATCAGCATGCATACCGTTCATGCCAAAGACTGAACGTAGTGAGATATTAAAGATGTATGGAGAGGCACCCTGGACAGTATCAGTCTCAATAGTAACAGTAGAACCTGAAGCACTAGGAGATGCTGTCAGATTGTTTCTAACGAATGGAAGCAAGAATGTAAATGTTCTAGCATCAGTGACATTCTGAACTGTGGTAGCGATATTATAATCTTCTACACTGACACCTTTAATCTTAATTGGTGTCCCTGATGTCAGTTTGTGATCAGTGCTTGTCGTTACTGTGATAATACTACTTGGCGTAGATCCATCACCAGAAATAATAGTGGAAATATTGACAGGATCATCGGCAAATGCACCGACAATTTCAAATTCTGGACGCTTAGCAGCAAAACCAAGTGGATCTGCTGGCCACTTCTGGTCAATATTTCTTCCAGTTTCTGTATTATAAGCATTAGAAAGCTTACTATAATACATCGCTAAGTCAGAGATAGTATAACCTGTTGGAATGGTTACACCATCAGCGTATTCAAATACAGTAAGTTTGTGGTGAGAGAATGTAGGAGTAGCGGTATTAGCAGATGAAAAGTCCTGACTGTCAGTATAAACAGTTCCACTTTGATCACCATCAAAGATGGAGAATTGCCAGAAGTAACAAGTACCAGTTACTCTGAACAGAGCAGTTCCAGATAAGTTATCATCTGTTGGATTTGGTACATATTTTGGTCTCAGTTTAGTTTTTCTTAAGTCAAGACCAACAATAGAGGTTCCACGGGGAACAATAACACCACCGTTGATGCTGTTGAACTTGTAGAGAATATTATCTTCTTGAGTTAAATCAAATATTGAGTCTGTAGTTAATGTAAGAGTAGTTTGAGCACTTGTTGTTGCACCAGAGGGAGAAACAGCAGTTGCGGTTCCACTCACATCTTTAATTGCAAAACCAGGTCTGTTATCAATAAGATGTTCTCCTGGATACAGAAGAATGGTTGTTTTCTCAATAATATCATTATCACTTCCCCTCAAATAGGAGAATCTTGCTGCCTCTAGCAGTGCTCTTTGGACAGTTTTAAAAGGTTTAGTTAATGAGTTTCCCTGATTTTCAATCGCGTCAGTAGCATCAAGGTCACTAGGGTTTACATAAAGAATACGACCTTCTGTATTCTTAATGAAGTTTTCCAGCTTATTAAGAGGCATCGGATTATGACGACCATTAGATTTCTATGTTCTATTTATCCCCTCAAATCTTCCTCGTCAAAATATGGTATCAGATCATCTGGAAGTTCATCCTTGTTCTCAATATCAATCATATCAAAGCAGGGATGACATTTTTCAAGAATTAAATATTGTGATCCGACATAAACATCGTTAATATCATAATCTTTTTCTTTGTCTGCTTGTTCCACTATGTC
>Ga0208666_1000394_pt1 | contig 21105 bp, 26 predicted proteins | sample 5B_taG_FD_184078 | JGI IMG/M metagenome (GOLD analysis project Ga0208666, IMG submission 184078) | Marine viral communities from the Subarctic Pacific Ocean - 5B_ETSP_OMZ_AT15132_CsCl metaG (SPAdes) (version 2) | ecosystem: Environmental > Aquatic > Marine > Oceanic | place: Pacific Ocean...
AATCTGTTCCACTGTCAAAGGACTGGATGCAATCTCTTGCCGCAGCATCATGCCAAACATTGGATTCATGAGTGCTTCCACTTTTCTCTTTGCCCAATCCAAACAGTTCTGCTGGTTCTCAAAGTCAATGAAGATGTATTCTTGATGATTGTATTCCACTAAAGCTTGCCACACCCAACATCCATACTGGTCATGGTGGTAGCGTGACAACACACCCACTTTGCAACCTGCTATGTTGATTGGCATATCATCAATGCTGTTTCCAAACTTGATGCGCGCTGCAACCCTTCCATGCTCTTTGATGTATTCTCTGATATTTTTCATTGTTCACCTCCAAAAACTTCAATGATTTCAGCAATGGTCAAGATGGTTGAACCAGTATCAATGATGTCTGTGTAATAACTAAAGTCATCAAACTCATATGGGTGTTCTTCACAGTTGATGTCAATGTGAAACTTGATTTCACTTTCAGGATGTGTTTTTGTGTATGTTTCCCAAATACTGACAGATTCTTTCATTTCATGAAGTGTTCTGACTTCACGATATACACGATCTTCAGACCCATCATCATTGATTCTGGCCATTTCAATCCATGCAAATTCAGCTTTAGAAGCAAGATGTTCGATCACTTCCAATACTTTTTGATTTATATTTTCAAGTTTGTTGTTTCTCATTTGTTCTTTCCTCTCATTTCTGGTTGCACAATGATTTCATGGTAAATGTTCCAGTGCTGCTCCTGGGGATAGTGCAGCGTAATTTTGTTGATGATGATCATCACTTGGTTTTGGGTTAATGGTTCTTTTCCAGCAAAGTATTTTTCCAACAGTAAATGATGAATCAATGTTTTGCGTGCTAGATCAATGACAGACCAATCAAGTTCAGTCATGTATTTCTGGATTGTCTCTGGTGTGTTCATCATAACTCCATGGTGAACTGTTGGATTTGTACTTGTGTGAATGGTCTGTTTTGAATCAACCAATCTTGAAACTGTGGCCATGACAGTTCAGACAGGTCAAACAACTGGAGTGCATATCTCACTGCAGCTGCAAATGAATGAAACACTTTGGTTTCTGCATCAGTGAATGGGTTCAGAACCACAATCAGAATATAGATGATTGAAGATGTCATACTCCAGCCATCCAGCAAAGTGCTGCATACATTGCAATAATCAGGAAAAATCCACCGGTCACCATGATATGACCTGTGATTGTGTCTTTGGTGTGCTTGTTCATTTTGTACCTCTTTGAACATCTCAATCATGATTGATTGATGTTTATATATATACACCATTTGTTCACATTCATGCACAGTAAAATGAATATATTTGATGTTATACTGGTGCCATGAATGTAATGAATCGCAAAGACCGGATGACCTATGGTGAACAGAACTTTGAAAAGTGGATATTGCCATTGGTGCAGACTCGGTTTCCAGGTGTCTGGCACTCGTGCAATGGTGAACCGTTGGATTATGAACATGGCATTGATTATGTGATCACAAATGGAGCTGACACCACCACCATTGCTGCCAGAGTTTGGAAGGGGATGCCCAGACAACACTTTGCACTGAGATGGAAAAGGACCAGTGACCCTTTCAGGAAATTGGAGTTGGATAGCAGGTTGGATGCATTTCACTCTGGTGGTCTGTTGTCTGATTGGACCATTGAAGGATTCTTCTTTCAAGGAAAGTCATACATTGCCATGATTCCAACTGTGCAGCTGCTGACAGTTGTGGACCAGTATTTTGAATGTTTCCCAAGATTCATGGTTCAGAACAAGAATGACCACACCATATTCAAGAAGATTTCTTTTCTGGATTATGGATTGGATGAACACATAATCAAAATCATTGAATCTCCTATGTAAAGAAAAGGCTGATTCTTTTACATATCATTTGATTGAATGCTTGATTTCCTTCACATCATCTTTGATCACATCCACTTCACCACGCAAGCTAGTTAGGCTGGTTGTTAGTGTGGTCAATCCTTCTTTATAAACTTCTCTGTCCTGGTGGTGTGATTCCACAATGTTGTCAATCTGCTTCAGATGTCTGTCAACCCATTTTGGAAGGTGATTCGCCAACCATTTCCCAATGCCATAGATGGCCAGCAAACACAATGCTAAAGCTGCAACTGGTCCAGTCAGTGCTTGAATCATGATTTGTTCTGTCATTGTTTATGCTCCCATTTGTTGAGACCATGAGCCATACCAAGAGCAATCTGGGCTGCACCATAGGCATTCAACAAATCAATATGAGTATCCATGAAGATGGGTTCACAGCATATTGCAACTGGTCTTCCAACTCCTTTGATTGTATAAAAAGCGTTCTTTGTCCAGTCATCCGGTTTGCACTCTATTGATTTGAATGTTTTTATGGTCTTGATTGTGGAGCGCATTCCATCACAAAGTTGTTCTGCCAGTGCTTTTCCTGCGCTGCTGCGGCAATCATAAAAGAATGACCCATAATGACCACCACCAGCATTGAGATGCATGGCCAGATATACCATTGGTTCATTGTATCTGCTGGCATATTCATTGACCCTTGCATGCCTGGAAGCGTATGAACCATCACTGATTGGAATCACTTTGTGTCCCATTTGAAGCAATCTTTGTTCCAGTATCAAACTGATATAACCAGTCCAGTGCGCTTCTTTTTCATCACTGGCAATGTCTCCATCACCATTGATGTCCACAGCTGCACCACGGTCATCAATCTTGCTTGGTTTGCCTGCATGTTGTCTGTCAATGAATACTATCATGCGCACATTTTAACATCATTCAAGTGTCATTCATGCAAGTTGTCTGGCATTGACCATGGTGTTTTCTTCCATATGCAGTACAAATCTCCACTTTCCACCACTCCAGCTTTTTCCAACAATCTGGCATTTGTGTGCATCCAGTTGCAGATTTGTGCTGGTGAAGCTGATCACATCTCCAATCTGAAGGTATCCAAACTGAGGAAATGCAAACACTTCTACACCAAATGCACCCAATCCACTGATTCTGATTCTGTCTCTGGCTATCCTGTAGGCAGTATGCAAATCCCAAACAAATGGAAGTTCCATCACCACTTCACGCAATCCAAACCGACTGAAAGACAAATCACTGACTGGATCGCGCTGCACAAATGGGTTCTGATTTCCAGTGTGCTCTGGATCAATGGAGATGCTTGCAAGATAGTGATCAAGTCTGGCAGTATAGCAATATTTGATGGTCACTTTGTTGATTGGGTCAACTGGCAAAGGCTGCAGACCTGTCTGGACTTCAAACATTCCAGATTCCAGAATGTGGTGCTGTGGTCTGATTTGATCCTGAGTGAAGTACAGATTCAATCTTGGTTCAATACCCCGTTCACCTGGAAAGACTTCTATTGGAAGATTTTTCACAATGTTCTGTTTGTACCAATCCATAACCAGCACACTGGGATCATTCATGAACCCTGCAAACTTGTACCGGTTCAGCACTGGCAGCAATCCAATCCATGCTTCTCTATTATATGATAGTCCACTTCGCTCCAGACAAAATATGGAGAGATTCCCACCACCAGACAGACTTTGTCCGGTCAATGGGTCTTGGATGCCTTCTCCAAACTCTCCCCAGCTGCACCAAAATGTCTGGTCTTCATCCAGTCCAGGTACAAAAGAATTATCTTCAATGACATGGCCAACTTTGTATGTGGTGAATGCATACCGGTTGCCATCAGCATTCAATGCTGTGGATACATTGTTGACAAAGTTTCCACCGGCATCATCAAAGATTCTGATGCGACTTGCAGCAACTTCACCCATGGCAATGATCAAAGTGATTTCAATGGCTGCACCTGAACCAGTTGCATCAATGATGTATGCTGGTGTCACCTTGGCATCACTGATGGTCTCAAACCTTGCACTACCTGAAGACCTGAGTGGCCAGTTTCCAACCTGTCCAAATACAAATGGAACATATTGCCCAACTGGAACATCAATAATCTTGCCCAAAGTCGCTGCACGTTGGTCCAGTCCTGGAAAGACAAAAGGATCAATCTCAAATGAGTTGTCCAGAAGCTTCTTCTGAACCAGATTGGTGCTGTTCTCAATACTGAATATGATGTTGCCTGCTGGTTTTGTTGGAGTGCCAATGATTGGATCTTTGACTTTTCCCGTGAACAGCAACACTCGGTCTTCATGCTTGAACAGTGTGTTGCCATCTTTGACAATAATCATGGACAGTTCTGCATCAGCTAAATCCAAACTGCGGCCCTGCTTCCACTCTGCAATCCAATCAATGTCATTCCAAGTCAAGTCCAATGAAACACTGTTGCCATCAATGTTGAATCCAACAAACTCTGTCTGCTGGTCCACACTTGGATCACCAAGACCACCATTGTATCTGAATGTTTGATTGGTCTGTGCATCAATCAAATCAATGGGAACAGTGCTGAACCGGTATGTCATTCCAAGCCAGTCAACATCTAACAAAAAGCAGATTTCTCCACCTGATGCATCATCTGGATGTATCATTATTCAATCTCCACAAGATTCACTGTTGACAATCTGAACAGTTCATCAGTTTCTTCATCCCCAAGAACAGAATCCATTGTGACTGCTCCACTCATTCTGACCAGTGCTTGATTGTGGTATCTGTTGAATAGTTCACTGGCATCTTCACCAGTCTGCTTGGTCAATGAAGGCAAGTACACCATTGGTCTCTGCTCTGACATATACTGTGCTATTCCCAGCATACCAAAGACAGCATCTCCATAATGTGCAACTGGTCTTGCATCAGCACTTGTGGAGTATTGCCAATAGTCTGGATTCAGTGCCATTATATCTCTGGTGTCCACTGGTTCTGTCCATCCGATTCTAAAGCTTCGCCGGCCATCAGACATCTTGCGTGCATAGTATTGGCCATCATTGGTTTCATATGCTTGAACATTGGGATCAAAACTGACTGTGCGCCCTCTTTGATACTGTGGTGCCATGAAATACACATTGCCAAACACCATGCATCCAATCTGATAGTATCCTTCCAGTGTGCTCTGGTTGTCAATCTCGATTGCAAAAGCAAATCCACCTGCACCAACAGCATTCTGAAACAGGTCTGCAACCAATGTGATGCTGGTTGGCATCAGTTTCAGTGTTCCACTGGTTGGCAGTGTGCTTGGGTCAGTCAGTGCAGTGTCAATCACCAGAACTGTCTGCTTGGAGTCTGATGCATCACTGAAAAGACCTTCACTGTTCTGTTTGATTTGAACAATGTGTGTATCATCACCAGATGTCAGTTCTGCTCTCCATCCAGCAGCTTCATTGTATTTCAAATAGAAGTCCTTGGATGATGTGCTGGAATACAGCGTTGAACCACTGCGCTTGAAGTCACCAACCAGACCAGTGCTGGAATCAATCGTTGCAAGGTCATCCCAACTGGCTCCATTCCATGAACGCAGTTTTGCAGTTCTCCAGTTGATATTGGAAAGATGCACACCCACCACATCAGACAGGCCCAATGATTTGGCAGTTGCCTGCACAACTGGATCAGTGAAAAATGCAATGCGCTCAGCTGCTGAATCATCTTTGCTTCTCCAGACAACTCTTGGAGACAATGAGACATCATAAAAGATGTTTTCAACTGGGAAATCAAACCGCGGTTTGATGGTGTACTGGTCCTCTGCGCGCGCTGGACTGTCTTTGGCAGACAACAACAAACCTTCATCAATGTATGTGAATGAACCATAAGTTGGATACACTGCGCCCCGTGATTCTGTGTTTGGTTTGCCACTGGAGCCATCAGAGATATGCATTTCACTCCAGTATGATTCCATTGCAACTCCACTAAGTGTCACATGACCCCATTCCAGTGTTCCTGTTAGGCCTGCTGGCTGTGTTGCCAATGTCACTGCTGTTTCAGTCCATTTCTTTGCTTGCTTTTCATCCCATTCACGATGATACACTTTCACATCAGTTTTATTTTGAAACACCATGAACTCATGTGTTTTGGTCAAGTCCAGATTGATTGTGGCCAGTGCAGAAGTGTGATCACGCACAACAAACTGACTGGTTCCAAATCTCAGCTTTAGTGAATAGGAGTTTGCGCCATCAGTGTTCTGGATTCTCCAGCATATGTGATCACCAGTGACAGTGTTGCCGGTCTCCACTCGCATCTTGAATCTGTAGAACTGACTGAAAAAGATGTTGCCTTGATAGGTGTATTCTCTGATTTGTGTGGATGTGGTGCTGATTTGCAATCCTTCTTCTGCAATCGTTGCTGTTCCTGCTCCCAGTGTTGTATAGTCTGCACTGGTGTCTGGTGTCTGATTGTGTATCCAGTTGTCTTCAAATCCTTCATACTGATTGCGTGCTGGCTGTGTGACCAGTTCTGGATGCTGCACATTGGACCATCCACCAAACATCATTCCAGCAATGGATTGCTTGGTTGTGAGCATCAACATTGCACGCCCCTCCCAGACAACAGCCTTCAGATTCTTGATCAATGTGCTGGAGTTTGGGCCATACATCAAACCGGTGTTCACTCCTGGAGTGTTTGTCTGTGCAATGAACTCCCAAGTTTCTCCAAGGTCATCCGATACAAAACCATAGATGTCATTGTTGGTGTCTCTAGCTGCAACAAAGATTCTTTCATTCTGAAACCAAATGGCAACTGACCCATCCAGCAATGTGGTTCCAGTTTGGGTTGCAAATGTCTTGGCACCTGCTGAGATGTTGACTTCATTTTCTGTGGTGTATGTTCCTGTAGCTGCTGCGATACCTGGAAAGGGGACTTTCAAAAAGCTGATTGTGTCCGTTGCTGATACATAAGCAAATCCAATCTGTCCATCAGGCAAGGCACATCCAGCAGGGAATGCATGGTCTTCACCATGATTGCCCAGTGTGAAAAAGCTTGTTCCACTGTCTCTGGAGACAAACTGAACCATTGCATTTTTGCCAAGTGCAGTCACTTTGGAACGTGTTCCAACCATCAATGTCACTATGTCATCAGATACAATCAGTTGTGTGGTATCAATATGAACACCACTTGCACCAACCAATATATCATTGTCAACCATGGCCCTGCGGCTTACTTGGGTCCAGTTGTCTCCACCATCGTGAGACCTCCAAACAAACAAGTTCACTTGGTCCACTTGGGTATAATCAAAATAGCACACCAAAAGACTTCCATCCTTCAGTTCACAGATTGCTGGTTTTGCTGTGGTGTTTGGTGACCCTGATATGCTAGCAGTCAACAAAGTTTGCAACAACTCTGGTGATGCATTCCGTTTCTGCCTACGTACTGCAATGGTGTACAATCCACCAATCTCCAGTTCAGAGACCCAAAACAATGTTCCATCATCAGTTGTGCATGCACCATAATCATCAAAGAAACTGGTTCCACTTCCAAAACTGAAGTATTTCCAGTCAGTTATAACATTGTTACTATTTTGTCCTAACTTGATCGAGTCTGAACCAAACCAACCGAATGAAGCTTTTTCACCTGGTGTCCCTCCTTCGATGGTTTCAACTGTGATGGTTTCAGATTGTTCACCGGCCATGGCCAAAGTCAATCCAGTGAATGATTGAACCGGCTTGGCAACTCCTGCGCGTGGGTTCTGTTGGCTGAATGTGCTTTGTGCAGTCCAAATGTTATCTGATGTTATGTTGACAGTTGGCAGAATGAATCCGCGCATTTTGTCTGGTGTTGTATTTGTTCCCATTTTAGTACGCTCTCAATCCGGTTTGTATTGGGGCTCTGAAGCCTATTTCTTTTGCGAATCTGCCAAAGTGCTTGAATGGTTGTATCACAACCACTTTGCTATCTCCAATATTGCCTTCTTGAAGTTGCTGCACACCTTCTTCACCACCAATGCGCTGCACTGTTGCACGGTCCAGAACTGCTTCACCTTGAAGCACTCGTGCACCCATTTCATCTGGAGCCATACCACCCATATGCATGGATGACTGTGGTGGTTGTTGTGCCATCACCAAACCTGTCTGTGCTGCTGCTGTTCCCAAAGTCAAACCAATCTTTGCTTCTCTGAAACCTGGTGGCAATGCAGTTGCAGCCATCACTTGTTTAGCTGCTTCCATTGCGATTTCACCCACTGCAGCAACCTGAGACATTCTAAACAGCATTTTCATGGTTTTGCTGTTCTCCTTTCCATTCTGCTTTGCAAGTTCCATTGCAGCACTTGAAAATTGTCCAAGACTACTGAACAGTTCATCACCATGCTGGATTGTATCTTGAATCAGTTCTTTCATTTGCTTCTTTGCTGCTTTGAATCCAGCTTCTCTGACATCATTAATTTTTTGTTCAATCAACTCTCTTGCCAAACCTTGTTGACCACTTGTTTTCCCTAGTTCTTCAATGCGCTCAATCTCTCTTTGGAATGAAAGTTCTTTCATTTCAGTATCATTCAACAGAATGTCTTCTGACAACTTTGCAAGTTCACTTGATGCATTTTGTTGTTTTTCAAACCGTTGCATGTCTAGTTCAATAAGATTTCTTAAGTTGTCTCCTTCTTCTTCTTGCTTTTCAACAATCTTTTCATTTGAATCAACTTGAGATTCTTTGTGCTTCTTGGTTTCATTTTCATGCTCTTGAATCTGCATGGCCAAGTCAACAGCTTGTTCTTGATGACCAACAATGATTTCCATTCCTTTTTCTTGCTTGGCAATCTCATTGGTTAATGAATCACGTATTTTGGCCAGTTCATTGTTCAAAGACAAATCATGTTTTGTCAGGTCAATGGTTTTGTTCACACCTGATGTCAGCAGCTGCAGATTGTTCAACCGTTCTTTTTCAGTGTCTGATAGCAATCTGGCATCTTTGATGGAACCAAGATTTGCTTGCATCATGCTTTTGATCAACTCCAGTTCTTCTTTCCGGCCATCAATCACATTCTGCTGCTGTTCAATGTTGCTGCTGAACATTGCTTTGGTATTGCGTTCAGTCTGCTTCAGAGCCATATCATATTCACTGATTTGACCAGTTAGAACAGCATACTCATCTTGTATTTCACCAAGTTTGTTCAATGAATCATCAAAGTTGGCTCTCAACTCTTTGTATGAATCATTCAATCCCCTTTGCGCTTCTTTCATATCCAATGTTAGCTGTCTAGCCTTTTCAATCTCCTGCTGGTAGGCCATGTATCCAAGAGCTAACCCACCGACTATTGCTGTTGTAGCAAGCACAACAGGATTCAGAGCAGTAAAAGACATTGTGAGACCTTCAGTGACTGCAAAAGCATCAGCAATGCCATCAGCAGCTTCAGCCAACTGCGGATTCACTCCACGCAATGCAAGACCAATCGAACTGAAACCACGGTCAATGTCTCCACTGGATTCAGCAACACGATCCAATCTTTCTTCAGCACGCCTTGCAGAGTCTCCAAGTTCATCAAACTGGTGTGCGCCTCTTCTGGCTGCTTGGGCTGCTTGTTGGGCTGCCTTCTTTGATGCTTCAGATGATTTCTTTGCTGCCTTTTCAGCCTGTTTAAGTTGCCTGTCTAAAGCTGCAACCATCTTCTTGGCTTCTTGGTCTGTTACATTGGGTATGGTCTTCAGTTTTGCCAACAAATCATTCAGGTTGGCTTTATAACTAATTTCAATACTTTTCTTCTGTTCTGCCATGGGTCACACTCGCTTCATCAAATCATTTGCCAGAGCTTTCACAACCCTGTTTGCTGTTTTCCTGTGTGGTTTAACAAGGGTCTCATCAGCAACCCTGCGGCCAGTTGGTTGAATGATGTCTTGCCTTCTCCAGTTCTCAGAGTCCACACCATATCTGATCACATAACTGTATGGCGCAGTGTTCTTCAGAAACACAATGAAATTTCCATTGGCATCCACTGACATTCCACGCTTGAATCTTTTGTATGATTCCAGAGATGTTTTCCTTGAAAAGACCACATTGCCTTCACTATCTCTGCGAATCTGTGGTTTCCTTTTGGGCCATTCTCGCACAGCCTCTTTTTCAATGCGCTTCAGTTCTGCATCCATGATGGCTTCAGCACCAGGGGCAACAGTCTTCAAGAATCCCATGAACATATCTTGCATGTCTTCTTGAATGGTCACTGTTGCATTTCCTGATGTGTATTTTTTCACGGCTGAACCCTTTTCTTGATCATTGCTTCCATTTTAGCCATTTTTATGGCGTGTTGTCTATCCTTCTTTTGTTCTGGAGTCTCACAATGCAATCTATGTTCTGCCAATACTTTTACTTGTGTCGATGGTTCCAAGTTATAGAACCAATCTGGATCTTGATTCCATCTTTGGGCTATGCGCATGACCATCAAATCAAACGCACCCCACCGACTGACTAAAAATTTGCAGTGTCTTCCACTTCCTCTTCAGTAGGTATCATCGTACCCATCTCAACCAGCACTGCTGAACCTTGCTGATATATTTGTGCAGGAGTCATGCCAGCATCCAACATCCGATCCAAACACTTGAACCCAAATGTGATTGGGTCACCAGTGGCAACTGGATATGCTGGAAGACATTTGGCATGATTCACACCAACTGCAATTGCAGCTGCGCACAATCTTCCAAGTTGTGCTCTGTTTGGTTCTGAACCCCATATGCTGACAAAGTCAAGACATACAGCAATTGATTTTGGCAGAACAACTTCATGTTCTCCAAGTTTCTTCAAATCTACTTTCATTATTGCACCTCTGATTTTATGAAAGTCGGGCTATCCATCGGACAGCCCAAAGTTTATTGAAATTTCAGACTGTCGATTATGACAACTGAGACACGCCACCATAACAAGTGAAGTTCAATGTGAATGCACTTGGGTCACCTTCAGCAAAGTCCAATGCACAAACACACTTGGACAAACCAACAATGTGATCAGCAGTATCACCAAAGTCAGTTCCTTCAGCAGTGTAACGGATGTCAACACAGAAGTGCTCAACAAATGGTGTTCCAGCATCTCCAGTTGAGATGTTAGCAGCATATGCACCACTCTGATTGATGAAGTCACGGACAGAACCAACATCAGCTGAAGTGAACTCTCTGAAGTGGAAACTGAATGAACCAGTGATTGCTTGTTCATCTTGCTTGCGGATTGTAGCAAATGAACCACGGTCCATCACAACCAGTTCACTGAACTGCTGTGGTTGTGAGAATGAGAAATTACCATCTTCAAAGGCAACTTCAAGGACAACTGGTGAACCAGTTCCATCAATCAGTTCAATCTTTCCATCGCGTTTTGTCTTGGGTATATTTGAGTAAGCCATTTCAGCTCCTGTTTATTGTGTGTAAGGTTATGAAGTCGATGTATATTAACATATATTCTTGGGAGTCTGTGACATCACGCGTGCTGGATACGTAGCGCACAGTGAACTCATTTTTGGGGGATGAATAGACACCCAAGCATGCAGAAATGATTTCTTCTTCTTGGTCCATGGCCAAATCATAATCAGTTGGATAAATGTCCAAGGGTCGAAGCCTATATGAAAAGACCACTTGAACAGGTGTGCTGATATATTGTCCAACTGCACTGCGTTGCCGTTCTTCCATGGCTGAACTGGATGCCATTGATACTGAAAAAGCTAGATGTGCAACAGTGTTTTCAGTCCTTCCAAAGAAGTCTGGAGTGTGCTTGGACTCTTTGAATCCACTGATTGCAGCAATCTTCTCTGCAAATGCCTGTCTGATTTGGCTCAGTTTCATCTTCTTCTGCTACCTCTGAACCGGTAAAAGGTTCCAGGTTGTGTGGTGTAGATCACTGGTTGCTTTGCTTGTCTTTTGTTTGGTTGATCACTCTGGCCATCATGGTCATAATCATACACAAAGTTGATTTGTTTCCATTCATGTGTGTATTGCTTGAAGTGTTCACTGGCTAAATCTAAATATCGACCGTTGGACTGTCCCAGACTGGAGTGGAAGTCTCTGAAGATGTAGTACAAAGTCAAGTTCTGATGTGCAGACCGGAATGCTTCAGGAGACATCACCAAGTATTCAAGTCCACCACCTTCAGTCCTCATCTTCTGAATCATTGTGTACCATGCTTCATCAATGTATGTTTGATAACTGGTCAAGCTGCTTGGTCTGATGTCTGCTAGTTGTGAATATGTACTGGTCAAATCTCCATCACTGACAACTGGATACAATCTGCGCTTCACAATGGCTGCATTTCTTCTGAAGTTGTATGCTCCTCCAGAAAAGGTGATTTCCCATTCTTGCAAGTATCCTTCACCAAGATTCAGAGTGGATGCCAGATTGGATGAACTGTGTGTGAACTGGGAGATGTTTCCTGGAGATGTTCCAGCAGCTTCATCAACAATCTTTGTTCCATCAGGTGCAATCAGACTGTATCTGACATCTGATGGAACCACCAATGCACCATCTCTGAAGACTGGAAGTGTTGTCAGTTGTGACTTTCCACGTTCCAACAGTTCTGGAACCTTGATTTGTGGTGCATATGGTGTTGAATCACTCATTGTTGAAATCCTCGTATACTGCAAGGCCTCTTTTTTCATATTCAGCAATAAATGCTTTCATATCCTTTACTCTATCACGTATTATATCCAGTTTCTTCTTCATTTCTGGCAAGTGTTGCTGTTTGATCAAACTGTCAATTTCCCTTCCACTTTCAGTCTGTGAAACGGCCAGTTCCCAAAAGTGAACTTCTGGAACACCTAGAACATTGGATCTCAGTAGATTCACTGACCAAAGATGGAATCCAGCTGGGTCCATTTTTTCAATCAGTCTGTTTGCAATCACTTTGATGTTCATCCATTTTGGTACATGGTAACGACCACCGCGAACCGGATACACATGCATATAATCAAACTTTGATGGATCCAAATATACCCAACCTTGCTGCTGAAGTTTTCCGACTCTGGAACCTGCATTGCCAATTTCACCAGAGATTTGTTGGATCCCGTTCACACCTGGCACAACTCTTTCCATTCTGAGATGTGGCACAAAGAAACCTTTGCGTTTTGTAACTGTTTTAGCCTTCTCACCTTTGCCAGTAACAACTTTTACATCTCTGTAAATGAAATGCCAGTTTGTTGGGTGCCATTTGTAATAAAATGGATGATTGGGCTGTGCAGGCAGCAATGTTTGTGCCTGCTGGGTCATGGGTTGCCATGATGTTGGTGTGATTTCCATTGTTGTACCTCGTTGGAAAAAAGGTGGCAGCCTAGAAGACCACCACCATGATTTGATTGTGTTAGATTAAATCTTTGAGATCAAAAGACATCCACGGTCATCATCAAGTATTGACATTCCCAAGTATGCATGTCCAACAATACGTGTCAACGCTTTGTCAGCTTCACGATCCATCTCAATCATCACTTCACCCATTTCCATGGATTCAGCAGCACCAGGAAGTCCAGCAGGCATTCCAGTTGCAAAACCAATAGCACCAGCAGCGAACACAGCACCTTGGTGATCAGTTCCATCATTTGTGATGTATGAAGAAGTGTAGATTTCAACACCCATGAAGTTTCCTTTGTAGTGACTTCCTTTTGCACTGATGGCATCATAAGAAGCTGCAACAAACTGAAGGATACCAGTGGTCTGGCCCAAGATGCTATCTTGAAGATCAGCAAACTGCTTTGGATGCAATACAGCAACATAAGGTCCAGGGGCACCCTTTCCACTGCTAGCTTTTTCAAGTTCTTGGATTGCAAGTAAGAACTTACCAACATCCAAATCAGTGTTTGTAGTTCCTTTTACATTTGTGAAGCCTGCAACAGCTGCACCAGTCAAGTTTGCAAACAATGCATCATATGAAGCTGCGATTGAATCAGCAATGCGGAATGGATCGATGTCACCGCCACCAAGACCAGTCATAGAAGCCATATCAGAAATGCTGTAAGCCAAAGAATTTCTTTTGCAGACTACATCAACAAATGCATCAGTCAAAGCACTGTCAGAAACTGCACCGGCTTCAGTTGCACCAGTGAAAGCAGAAAAAGCATCAAAACCATCAAGGCCGGCTTTACGTACGCGAATGGTATCAGAACCAAGTCCATTGATGCTGCCAACAAAGTCAACAAATGGAGTGTTGCGAAGGTTAGAAGAGTCAGTCAAGAGCAATCGAATTTCTTGGCTGATCATTTTGGAAAGTCGGAGATCCTCGGTAGGATTCGACAAATTTCTTTGAGTAATTGTCATTTTAAACACCTAAATAGTAAAAAGGTTTTGTGGATTGGATTGGTTTGGTGTGGATCTCTGCTGTTTCGGGTGCGACCCTTCCACTATCAAGCTGTGTTTGTATATATTCTAAACGGTATATTCAGGTTATGCAAGTCGAAAAAAAACCCCACTGAGGACAGCGGGGAAAGGGAGGCACAACCTTTTTTTTGGGGATCGATTACAAAGATACTACAATCTCAGCACCAGACACATTGATGACTGATTTCACTTTGACATTGTTTGCATCAACCAGCTGAACATCCAACTGAACCAAGTTGCCACTTGAGTCATATGCAGACACATGCACAATCTTTTCACCAAGACCATGGTTCAAAGTTGCAAAGGTGTTTGCAGTCAGGTTCTGTGGTGCAAATGTTGAACGGAATGAAGACTTGGCCACCAATACTTGACCACTGGCAACAGTTGCCATGTTTCCAGCAGCAGGATCAGCACTGATTGCTGCTTGTGCTCTGGCTGTGGTGAAGTAAAGATTGGCACCCTCTGCGATATCATCAGTATCAGCAGTCAATGTGATTTGACCAGTACCAGAGTTGTATGCAAGTCCTGAAGCATCTACAGAGATAGCAGAACGAGCACGAGCATCAGTAAAATACAAGTTAGAGCCTTCAGATACATTTGAAGTGCTTGCATTCAAACTGTAGACACCATCAGCATATGAAAGACCAGTGCCAGCAGCAAACTCAGCAAAGACAACTGAAGCAGGCAATGAAAGTTTTCCAGTTCCATTGTTGTATGTCAACAACTGTGTATCTGGAGAAGAAACAGCAGCCAAAGAGATTGAAGCGCGTGAACGAGCATCAGTGAAATACAAGTTTCCAGATTCTGCAACATCTCCAGTGTCGATTGCCATTGAAATGACACCAGTTCCACTGTTGTATGACAGGATACTTCCAGAAACACTGATTGCACTACGAGCACGAGCATCAGTGAAATACAGATTTGATGAACCTTCAGAGATACCATCAGAATCAACATTCAACTGATATGTTCCATTGCTGGAGTCATAGGAAAGACCAGAACCAGCAGCAAACAAACCACGGATCTCACCTTGATCAGCAGTGAACTCACCAGTTGCACTGTTGTAGTTGATACCTGCAGAAGCAGACAAAGCAGCACGCACTTCAGCAGCTGTGACATCTCCACCTTCAATCTCTGCAAAGTCAGCATCAGTTCCAGCAGTTCCACCATTGTGAATGAAAGTCTGTGCACGGCCTGAAACACCAGTCAAGATGATGATGTCACCTTCTTGCTTTTCATCACCACTTGTATAGTTAGCAGAGATCCAGTTGTTCAATGAAGTCTGAGTGGTATCCACAGCAACATCAGTGATGGTCAATGGCTTCAGTTTCAGTTTCTTGACTCCACCTTCAGTAACCAGTTCAGCATAGTTGGCTGAATCAGTAGCGATTCCAACAACACTGTTGGTCTCAAGGTAAGCTTTAGTAACTGCATGGTTATCAGCTGAAGGGGATTGATTGAGTTGTACAACTCCTTCAAATACGTTTGTTGGTGCAAGGTATTGCATGATATTTTTCCTGTGTGGGAGTGGGTTAGATTGTGTTCAGTTGAACTGTTGGTATCTTATCTGATGAACACAGAACCAGTGGTTGCATTTGCGAAAGTCACCACAAGTTGATTCACAGAAACATGCTCCACATCAGCCATCACCAGTTCATTATTGATCAGCACTTGAACATTTGGAATATATCCAAGATTGTGATTGATGGTGACCTGAGTGGAGTTTGTAAAAGTGTGCTCCTTCGGTCTCGAAGGAAAGAAGACTGATTGTGCCATGGGTGCCCCTTGTTATTCTTCTTCAATGATTATGGTCACCTCTGCTGAAGCTGCAGACTTGGTTGCCACTTGAAAAGTGTTGTGTTGATTTGTTCCACGGCCCTTCTTGATAGCCAGGTATCCAGCAGTTTGAATGAATGCTTTGCCCACTCCACTGGTTGAACCGCCTTCAGTCCCTTCAACTGATACAAAAATATCAGCAGTTTCACAACCTATTGTGATTGTCCTTCCTTTTGATGGAATGGTGACATCAGTCCAGGTCTGATTCGCAGTGAAGGTCTTGATTATTGGAAATAAACTGATTGATTGATAGTTCTGTGCCATTATCGACCCCGACTAGGCCAAGCCTTTCTGATTGCATCTCTGTTTGCTTTGTAAAACTCGAAATCATCAGCACCACGGTTCAGAATGTTGGTGGATTGGACCGGTGCTGGAGATGTTCCAGTGTTTGTCTTGGGTGCAATCAATGCTGGTTGCTCTGCAACTGGTTCTGCTGGTGCAACTGGTTGTGTATCAGTGGCAGTTGGTGCAGCTGCTGTTTCAGTTTGGAGATGGTGTCTCAATGTCACTGGTGCTTTTGATGGGTCAGCCTTCATTGCTGCCAACCATTCATTCAATGCAGGTGCCTTGGCATCTCCTTTGGTGGCCTTCTCATATTGCCATTCAACCAGTTCACGCACTTCAGCATCCACAATACCCAAATCAGCCATTGCAGTATGTCTGGAATAACGATTATTGGCAGAATCCAGTTCTGATTCCAACTCCTGGACCCGTGTTGACAGTTTCTGAATCTTTTCCAGTTCTCCACTTTGATTGTCAAACTGTTCTTGAATCGCATTTGCAGCTTCTTCAGCTTGGATTGCTCGTGCAGACAACTTTTGGATTCTGTCCTTGAATGCATTTTCAATGTCTGCTTTCAAAACAAATGTCTGTCCTTCATGTTCTATTGTTTTCATTTTGTGCCTCTTGTGCTCTTTGTTGTTGGTGGTTTATATAATCCTTGAAGATGTCAAGTGCGACTGGTTTATTATCCCATTCCATTTCATCCACTATTTCCATGAAATCTTTCAGTGTCCAGAATGGCAACCAATGGTCGTACAATCTCATCATCTTTTGTGTGTTTGGGTGACTGAACTCATATTGACAATGTGGGTGCACAATCCTGATGGTCTCCACCAGACAAATGTTGTGCATGGTTGACAACCATTCCACCTTTGCTGTCAATGGGTCAAGACTGCTTCTGCATTGCTGGCATATGAGTGCTGGCATCATGTGAACTCCGCACGTTCTCTGCGAATCTGCAACAGGTATTCTCTGGCTTCTTTTGGATCCATGTCATCATACATCATCATGACTGCTGTTACTGGAGAAATCAAACCAGCATTCATCTTTGCAATGATGTCTTCTCTTTGTGCTTGCATCTCAGTTGGTGTGAGTGGCATGCTGTGATAGGAAACACGGTATCCATCTTCTGGAAGATTGGTGCCAAGAAATCTATTGGATAACATTGCAGTTTTTGCCAACAGTTCTTCATCAGCCATCCGGAATACTGGAGCAAACTTTTTCTGTGCTTCACGTTGGCCAGCTTTAGAAACTGACAAACTGTATCCACTTCGAGGATCTCCATTTGATCTGGACAGTTCTGCAGGAGACAACCCAGCAGCCATTGCAACACGCATTTCATACTTTGCAATAGATTCCAACAAATCATGTGGATCAGTTGCAATGCCAAATGAACCAACCATTGGTTGACCCTGCGCATCAGGATCTTGAGTGAACACCAAAATGCTGGATGGGTCTGTGGAGATGGATGCGCGCCTTGCAACACTGTTCTGGTCAATCTGACTGAGACCGGCCAAAGTCAATCCGGCTACATATTTCTGTGACCATGATGCTGACTTCACCAAATGAGTCCACATGGAATACAGGACTGCAGAAGTGAGTGAACCATAGACCATTTGACTTCCAAAATATGGATCCCATAAATAGCCAGTCTTTTCAGCATGATACATGACTATTGGAATGAATGGTGTGTTGTCTGCATCTCGATATGGGTAGCCTTCTCCTTGATGCGTTGGATGTCCCATGTACATTTCAGAGACATCTGCACCAAGTGTTCCATCCTGATTGATTTCAAACATTCCAAATGATGGATTGTCCATATCTCTGATGTCCAGAACATCAGCAACCCATGCATATCCTTTTGTTGTTTTGCGCAATCTGTATTCTTGATAGTACACTGGAACATCTGGTTGATCTGGATGTGCTTCACAATACACCATATCTGGAGTGACCAATCTGTATTGAATACCTGGCACGCGTGCTGGTGTCATTTGTGAATGTGGATTGACATCAATCCTGATGATTGCTTCACGCAATCCAATCACCATTTGTTGAGCACGCTGCATCAGTTGCCAAAGTCCAGCTTTAGTCACCAGTCCTTCACGGCCAACCAATGGATCCACTTCACCATTCATGTTTGTTACTGCTGGATTCTCATGGTACAGAACTGCAAGCTGTCTGGTGATTTGTTCAAATGGATTTGAACTCATGTCAGCTGGTCCCCATGCTTCGCGCCGGTCTGCTGGAAGATGTCTGGACAGTTCATCTTCCAAGTCTTGTTCCCACGCTCCAAGAATCATGCGCCTGCGCAATCCGGTGTGATCCCATCGGGCCTGCTCTCCTGCATTCAGTGCAAGTGGTTTCATTGGTTTATCATTGTACATATTCAGAACCTCAAATGACTTGGAATGTTGGTGAATCTTTGATTCTCGATAACAGGTGTAACACAGTAGCGCAATGCATCGACACAATGGCCCCACTCATCACGACTCCTGGCACTTTGATTCTTCTTCATGGTCCATCTCTGAATGGATTGGATTGTGCGATTGCACTTTGGATGAATAAAAAACTGTTTCCGGGCCATGATTGAATGAATCATTGCACTGCCATAGTATACACTGTATCTTGGCTTCTTGATAGTGCGTATCCTGAAGGGTAACTGTGGCATTCTTAAAATGTTTTCAAACGATCGCATCAATAGACTGTTTGACATCTTTCCAGACCCATTCTTGCCACTGCCAAAGTGCACATTGTCACCAGTCCACAAACATTGTGCAGGTTGAACATTGTTTCTTGCACACATCTCCAATATTGCTCTGGCATGACTCTCAGGAGGAGCAGCACCAGAGATGTATTCATCAAGAACATATACCCATGGATCCTGCGGATTTGCCACATTGACTGCAGACAGCAATGCAATCTGTGTGTTTGGCTGTGAACCGTGATCAATACCAATGGCCATTGAATAATTTGCCGGTGGTGGTGGAATACTGGAAATCATGGACTCTTCAAAGCAATCAAACACCCTTCCTTCAGGTATCCCAATTACAAAGTCTCCATTCAAACGCGCATTTCTGTCAATCGGCAAATATGTCTGGCTGATTCTGTCGATGGTCTCTTGTGTGATGGTTGGTTTGCAGTATTTTGGTGTGGTTGCATCCACTGTCAAAGGTGCTTTGGTGCAAGATATGACCCCTTCTTCCACTAGCTTTTGCATATATCGCACATCTTGACCAACTGGAGTCATTGTCACTGCAATGGTTCCACTTTTACCACCGGCTCCACCTCGAAGGGTTCTGGCAGCAATCTCATTCCAGACTTCTTGTGGCACTGGTTCATCAACATGCACAAATGAAGCTGTGAATGAAGCCAGTCCAAGTCCTTGGTTGGCCGTCTTGATGTATATGATGGATCCATTGTTGAATCTAACTATTGGATTCACTCCTCTGAAGCCCTTTCCAGGTACAAACTCACAATCTGGATGCAGTGAACCTTTTGGAGTCAGTGCAAACAGCTTTTCTTGGATGGTCACTGACTGTTGATGTGAATGTGTGATCAAGTATGCTTGGATTGGTGGTGGATCGGTCTTCAGATATGGATGTGTTCCAAGACATCTGTGCAGCAGTTCCACGCATCCACAAGTGGTCTTACCGACTTGATTACCGCCCAAAAATAATTTTATCTTGGATGGATCGCGCAACCATGCTTCTTGTGGTGGAGTTGGACAGAAGTAATCCAGTGGACTGTTGTTGGCACGCGCCTTCAGGCTTCGCATTTTCTTGGTTGCTTGTTTAATCGACATCAAAAGAGACCCCAATACAAAAAGCCCCTTCTTGGATGACTTCCAGGATTGGCCGCCCTTGCAGCTTCGCAATCACGCTGCAGGTCTTCAAGAAATACAGTGTTCTTGGAATGCTTCCGCTTCTCCACCTGCTGACCAGACTTTGATTGGTTCCGATCTCCCTTGCTAACCAAGCAAGTGTCTTGCCTTCCTTGGTCACACATTGTCTGGTCCACTCTCCAAAGTTCATCATTCATCCCGTGACAATCGCATGGATCACATTCACAACATTCACACACTTCACTTCTGTTCTGCTTGCTTGACATTCATTTTCCTTTTCCATCTGTATTCTGCATGGACCATCTCAGAACAGTGCATCAATGATTCAAACACCAACTGTCTTGGGCTTCGCTCCTGGGCAACTGCAAACACTTCACACAATCCAATCAAGAATGGTAACTTTGGCAAATGCTTGCCACTGAACCACCGGTCAATGCTGGTTGCACTGTATCCAGTTCGATCACTCAACTGTTCATATGTCAAACCACTTTTGTCAATCTGCAGTTCCAGCCAGTGTGCAAAGTATTCATTTCCAGTGTATTTCATTTGCGTGCATCCAATACTTCCAGACATTTTTCAATCTCCATTTTGTTTTCAGCACACTGTTCAATGATGAAAAAGGTATTGGCAATGTTGTTGATTTCTTCACACTCTGTTTGACTGGCTCCATCTCCTTCACGGGTCTGCAGTCTGCAGAACATTTCTCTGCATAGCATGTCTGTGTTGTCTTTCATCCACGCTTCAGAACAGGAGACTGAAAGCAAATCTGTGCTGGTCAACTCTTTTCTGATTTCTTGATCACCCAACTGCAGCTGTGATTGCAATGAAGACAACTGAAGCAGTGTTGCATTTTGATTCTCGATGATTTCAGATTGTTTGTTGTTCTTGGAGTGAATCCAAGTGGTGACTGCACTGGTTCCAATCGCACCAGTCAACAATCCAATCAGTATTGCTGTGGTTATGGTCATTCTGTCTCCCTGTTTTG
>Ga0208666_1000396_pt1 | contig 21051 bp, 17 predicted proteins | sample 5B_taG_FD_184078 | JGI IMG/M metagenome (GOLD analysis project Ga0208666, IMG submission 184078) | Marine viral communities from the Subarctic Pacific Ocean - 5B_ETSP_OMZ_AT15132_CsCl metaG (SPAdes) (version 2) | ecosystem: Environmental > Aquatic > Marine > Oceanic | place: Pacific Ocean...
ACACTACAGGAGCTGAATATAACGCTAGTGGACTCTACATAACTTCTTTTGATTCTAATGGTTTTACAGTTGGTGATAATTCTGCAGGTAACTATGGAGTAAATGGAAACGGAATAAACTACGTAGCCTGGTGCTTCAATGCTGGAACGGATGCAGCAGCTACTAATAACGATGGGGGCAATACAAGTACCGTAAAAGCTAATACAGATGCAGGTTTTTCTATTATTACATATACAGGTGATGGTACTAATAATTCTTCAGTAGGTCACGGATTAAATAGTATTCCTGAAATGTTTATATACAAGAGAAGAAGCTCTTCAGGTTCTTGGAATATTGTACATAAAGATGTCAACAACTATAAAGCTTATTTAGAATTTACTACTGGAGCTGCTAGTAATGATTCATCAATGCAGTCTCCCACAGACTCTGTAATTAGGTTTAACACTAGCTCACCATCTTTTAATGGCTCAAATCAAGACTGGTTAATATATGCTTTCCACAGCGTAGACAAAATACAAAAAGTAGGTACTTATACAGGTAATGGCTCTACTAATGGTACTATGGTTGAAACAGGATTCGAACCTGCTTGGATAATAATAAAAGGACTAGAGGGAGATAGATGGTTAATAGCAGATAATAAAAGACATGCTCCTGTAAATAATAATGCTTTTTTAGATGCACAAAGTACTCACCAAGAGTCAGCATTAGGAACAGGTAATGGAGTTACTTTTTTATCTAATGGCTTTCAATTAGCAACAAACGACAATGCTTTAAACGGTACTAATAAAGGATACATATACCTTGCTATAGCAGCAGACCCTGATACTACTACTCCAACTGTAGAGAATAGCTTTGATGTTGTTACTTATACAGGTAATGGAGGAACTAAAAGTATTGATACGAGCTTCAAACCTGACCTTGTATGGATAAAGCAAAGAACAGGAAGTGCTGCAAATCATTTACTGTTTGATTCTATTAGAGGTGTTCATAAACAGATTAACTCTAATCAAAGCTACGCAGAAACAGATAGGACTTCAATAGACAAAGGTTTAACTTCTTTTGATTCTAATGGGTTTACTGTGAAAGATACAAGTGCAGGGGATTATGAAATTAATGGGGTAAATGGAGGCACATATTCAGGAAATGGTACTTATGTTGCTTGGGTTTTCAAGGCAGGAGACCACGATGACAACTTACCACAGGTAAACACAGAGGGTAGTATTTCTTCGGTTACTTCGGTGAATGATGCATCAGGATTTAGTATTGTGAAATGGACAGGAAACGAACAAGCATCACAAACTGTTGGACACGGATTGAGTAGCAGCCCTGAAATAGCGTTCATCAAGCAATTAGATGGAGGTAGAGATTGGATAGTACCTTTATTTACAGAAACTTCTGGAGATTATATGGAACTAAATGATAATGCAGCTGAAGCAACAGACACTAATAAATGGAGTGCAGTTTCTTCAACAACATTCACAGTAGGTGCTGACCCATTTACAAATGGTGCAGGAAGTCCGTATATAGGATATTTCTTTAAATCTATAACAGGTTATCAGAAGATAGGGAGTTATACAGGAACAGGAAGTGCAGTAACAGTAACAACAGGGTTTAGACCGAGATTTGTAATACAAAAAATTGCATCGGCATCTGGTGATTGGGCGATGTATGATTCTGTAAGAGGTGGGAATAAAATTCTTTTTCCGTATTTAAGTAATGCGGAGCTTAATGATTCAACTTATGGTGTTACTTTCAACTCAAATGGATTTACTATAAATTCAGGTTATTCTTCAAATGGAAATAACTACATCTATTTAGCAATAAAATAATGGAAAAGAAGAAATTTAAAGATACCGGCGTTGGAAAATTTTTATTAGATAAAATACCTAGCGTCGTTGGGGCTATTGCTGGTGATACACCTGTTGGCTCTGTAATACAAGCTATAATTGGCGGCTCAAATATGAGCGATTCTGATAAACAAATTGCTCTTGAAAAATTAAAAATAGAACGTGCTGAAATAGATGGCACAACTAAAAGATGGGTGGCGGATGCTAGATCAGGCTCTTGGTTTGCTTCTAATGTTCGCCCTCTTGTATTAGTATTTTTAACAGTTAGTTATGTAGCGGGTTGGTATATGGGATATCCGTTAGATTCCATAACTGGACTTTTAACAATCGTAATTGGAGGCTATTTCGGATCTAGAGGTGTGGAAAAAGTATTTGGAAACAATAAACATAAATAAAAAATGGAAGATCTAAAAATATTTGGTCTTAATGTAGGAGCTTTACTATTTTCAGTTATACCTGATTTAAATCCTGCATTACAAACGGTAGTTTTAATATTAACAATAATATATACTATCTTAATGATAATTAAAAAATACAAAGAATAACAATGAAATACTTTAATGAATCTGAATTTAATAACTTTGAAAAAATGGATCCTAAGCTTCTTGATATGCTAGATAATCTTAGAGAAACATATGGATATCCAATTACATTAACATCAACATACAGATCGCCTCAGCATCCAATAGAAGCGCGTAAATCTAATCCTGGTGAGCATACTTATGGCGCCGCTGTAGATATAGCTTGTGTAGGGGGTGAGGCTACTTATAAATTAGTAAAAGCAGCTATTGAAGTAGGATTTACTAGAATAGGTATAAGTAGAAAAAATAACTTTGTTCATGTAGGAATAGGATATGATGGAGCGCCTCCTATTACAATATGGACATATTAAATAAATTAAATGAAATTAATTAGAAAAATAAGCGTAGGTACTGATTATAAAAATGAAGCTATGCATTATTCTGTTGGACAAGAAGTATATGGTGGACATAAAATATGTGATATACTAGAAGACGATGGAGGTTACAAAATTTATATAACAAAAAACAAAGAGGTATTGCCTTGGAAATTCTTTAATTCTAACATGGCTGTATCTATAGAATACAATCTGGACTATTAAATGAAATCATTATTCAATTATATTATATCTACTAAATCACGGTACAACAACAAAGTAAATGTTGATACAAAAGAATTAATATTAAATACAGAAATTACAGAAAGAGATTATGTATTTGTTAATAGAGTTGGGAAAGTTTTAAGTGAACCAGCTTATGGAATTACTAGTAAAACACCCCGTAAAGGAGATGATGTAATTGTTCATCATAATGTATTTAGGAGATGGTTTGATATTCATGGTAAAGAAAAGAATAGTTCTAATTTTTTAAAAGAAAATGAATTTTTTGTTGCCCCTGACCAGATATTTGCTTTTAATAGAAATAATAAGTGGCATTGCCCTGATGAATATTGCTTTGTTGAGCCTGTATATAATAGTAAAAAATGGGACCCTCAGGACGAAGAAAAATTAAAAGGTAAGCTTGTGTATAGCAACAGTGAATTAGACAAATTAGGGATAGCTATAGGAGACGTGGTGGGATTTACACCTAACTCTGAATATGAGTTTGAAATAGAAGGCAAAAAATTATATAGAATATTATCTAATCAAGTTACAATAAATTATGGACAGAAGAAAAAGAATAATAGAAGCTGCCGAAAAAGCATTAGTTGAACTTGAAAAAGTTATTAGACAAAATATTGATTTATCTGAACTAGATCCTGAAAAAGCAAAAACAGCAGCTCAAGCTAAATGGGTTGCAATAGAAGATTCGTTAAAAATTATAGAAAAAATTGAAGAGTTATCCGATAAAAAATCTAGCAATAAAGAATCTAAAACTTTTTTAGGTGTTGAAAATAGAATCAAATAATGTACAAACAAACGCTTTATAAAATACACAATACTCATTTATCCGATAAAAAAATTAAACATCTTAATAAACATAAGAAGTTTGAATATGGATATAATGAAGATTTAGACTGTGTTATAATAAGTAAAGATGGTACAATAGGTGATATATATGAAATACAAGGTCTTAAGGTAGCAATACCTAAAACTCCAAATAAAATAGATGGAGAAGATCTAAAGCAAACAGATCAATATTTTAAAATAAAAAATAAACCTGAATCTTTAAATAAAATAAAAAGCATATATGATTTCCAATCTTACCCAGAAGATATTAAAGAAAAATATTACAAGTATATTGATGATGAATTTAATTATCGTAATGATGGGTATTGGTTCATGTGCAATGGTTCCCCGAACTACGTTACAGGATCGCACTATGTCTATCTCACTTGGACAAAAATCGACGTGGGAGCACCAGATTTTAGACAGGCAAACAGAATATTTTATTACTTCTGGGAGGCTTGCAAGGCAGATAAGAGATCTTATGGAATGTGCTACCTTAAGAACAGACGGTCTGGCTTTAGCTTCATGGCATCCTCAGAGACTGTTAACTTGGCAACAACTTCCAAGGACTCTAGATTTGGGGTCTTATCTAAAACTGGAGCAGATGCGAAGAAGATGTTTACAGACAAGATTGTACCCATATCAATCAACTATCCATTTTTTTTCAAACCAATACAGGATGGGATGGAAAGACCAAAGACGGAGTTATCCTATAAGATACCGTCAAGAAGACTTACCAGAAACGCCATCAAAGAGACCTATAGTCAGGAGGAATTTGGGCAGGGGCTCGATACAACAATCGACTGGAAGAACACCGGCGACAACTCGTATGATGGGGAGAAGTTACAACTCCTCGTCCATGATGAATCCGGTAAATGGGAGAGGCCGGACAATATACTCAACAACTGGAGAGTCACAAAAACGTGCCTCAGGCTCGGTGCCAAAGTAGTAGGTAAATGTATGATGGGATCTACATCTAATGCTTTATCAAAAGGTGGAGATCATTTTAAAAAATTATATAATAATTCAGATGTCAAAAATAGAAACCGCAATGGCCAGACTACAAGTGGATTATATGCTTTGTTCATACCTATGGAATGGGGATATGAGGGATTCATTGATAAGTTCGGGTATCCTGTCTTCGACACTCCATCAGAACCGATTGAAGGAATTGATGGCGAAAAAATATATTCGGGCGTTATTAACCATTGGAACAACGAGGTAGAAGGTTTAAAACATGACAGTGATGCTTTAAATGAATACTATAGACAATTTCCAAGATCAGAAAAACATGCTTTTAGAGATGAAACAATTAATTCATTATTTAATTTAACTAAAATCTACGAGCAAATAGATTACAACGAAGAAATGGCCTTAAAAGGTTATGTAACAACAGGGGCTTTTAGTTGGAAAAACGGTATAAAAGATACTAAGGTAATATGGACGCCAACTAAAAATGGAAGATTTAGGCTATCTTGGATACCCCCAGTTTCTTTGCAAAATAATATAATTACAAAAAATGGTATTAAATTTCCTGGTAATGATGGGCTCGGAGCCTTCGGATGTGATAGTTATGACATCAGCGGTACTGTTGGGGGTGGTGGGTCTAATGGTGCTCTTCATGGATTAACAACATGGAGTATGATTAGCGATATACCTAATACTAAATTTTTTTTAGAATATATTGCTAGACCGCAAACAGCAGAAATATTTTTTGAAGACGTATTAATGGCTTGTTTGTTTTATGGAATGCCAATACTTGCTGAAAATAATAAACCAAGATTATTATATCACTTTAAAAGAAGAGGTTATAGAGGCTTTTCTATGAACCGTCCAGATAAATCTAAGTTAAAATTATCTAAAACAGAAATAGAATTAGGAGGTATTCCTAATACATCAGAAGATATTAAGCAAGCTCATGCAGCCGCTATAGAATCTTATATAGAAAATCATATTGGTAAAAAAGAAAATTCGTATGGTAATATGTTTTTTCAAAGAACTTTAGAAGATTGGGCTAAATTTGATATATCAAAAAGAACATCTCATGATGCTTCTATAAGTAGTGGCTTAGCTATAATGGCTTGTCAAAAACATTTATACCGCCCTTCGGCGGAAAGAGTAACAAAAAAAGTTGATTTTGGTTTTTCAAAATATACTAATTCAGGATCAAGAAGTCAGATAATAAAATAAATATGGCAAAAAATAAAGGGCAATCAATTCAATTCCCGAGTCAAGCTGTCTCAGATGCAACAAAACAATCTAAAGAATATGGATTATCTGTTGCCAGAGCTATAGAGCAAGATTGGTTTAATAAAGACAATGGAGCTGGTAGGTATTATCAGACAAGAGATGAGTATCATAGACTAAGATTATATGCAAGAGGCGAGCAATCTATTAAAAAATATAAAGATGAATTTGCTATTAATGGTGATTTATCTTATTTAAATTTAGATTGGAAGCCAGTGCCTATAGTTCCTAAATTTGTTGATATAGTTGTTAATGGCATGCAAGATAGGTTATTTAGCATAAAAGCTTTTGCTCAAGATCCTATATCTACAGGTAAAAGAACTAAATTTGTAAATAATATACAAAGAGATCTAGCTGCTAAAAAAATATTAGCTGATATTGAGGCTGAATTAGGTGTTAATGCTAGGAATGTTCCTGAAGAAGATTTACCTTCTAATACTGAAGAGCTGGAATTATTCATGCAATTAAATTATAAGCAAGGAATTGAAATAGCTCAAGAACAAGCTATTAATAATGTTTTTCTTTCAAACAAATACGATGAAATAAAAAGCCGCGTAGATTATGACTTGGCTGTTATAGGAATAGGTTGCGCTAAGCATTCTTTTAATAATACTGATGGTATAAAGTTAGATTATGTAGACCCCGCTAATTTAGTATGGTCTTATACAGAAGATCCTAATTTTCAAGATTGCTATTATTTTGGAGAAGTTAAAAAAATAAAAGTAAACGAGCTTAAAAAACAATTCCCAGAATTAACGGATGAAACTATAGAGCAATATACTAAGAAAGGTTCTAACTACGTTGATTACAGCACTATAGGTAATGATAGGGACAACGCTATTGATGACAATAATGTTGTTACCGTTTTATATTTTAACTGGAAAACATGGGAAAGTAATGTTTATAAAATAAAAGAAACTAGTAGTGGTGCAGAAAAAGCTATACAAAAAGATGATAGCTTTGATCCGCCAAGTGACAAAAGAACTAGATTTAAAAAAGTTGCACAGGCTAGAGAAGTAATATACGAAGGAGCATTTATATTAGGAACTTACGAATTATTAAAGTGGGAAAAAGCCAGCAATATGATTAGGCCATTATCTAATACTAACAAGGTAATGATGAATTATATTCTAAGTGCCCCTAGATTATATAAAGGCAATATAAATTCTTTAGTTTCTAAAATGGCTCCCTATGCTGATTTAGTTCAATTAACTCATTTAAAACTACAGCAGGCTATACAAAGAATGACTCCTTCTGGGGTTTATCTAGACGCGGATGGTTTAGCTGAAATTGATTTAGGTAATGGTACAAGTTATAACCCACAGGAAGCGTTAAATATGTACTTCCAAACAGGATCTATTATAGGTAGATCTCAAACTGTTGATGGGGAAATGAATCCAGGTAAAGTTCCTATTCAAGAATTACCAGGAGGTGGTGGTAATCAAATACAAATATTAATAGGCGCGTATAATCAATATATTCAAATTATGCGTGATGTTACAGGTCTTAATGAAGCTCGCGATGGTTCCGATCCAGATCCAAAAGCATTAGTAGGTGTTCAAAAGTTAGCAGCGGCTAATAGTAATACAGCTACAAGACATATTTTAAGTAGCAGTATGTTTATTACAACTAGCTTAGCAGAGGCTATATCTCTTAGATTTAAAGATGTATTAGAATTTCATCCTTCAAAAGAAGCTTTTATTACAGCCTTAGGCAGATTTACAGTGGGTTCTTTAGAGGAATTAAAAGAACTTCACATGCATGACTTTGGTATATTTTTAGAACTTGAGCCTGATCAAGAAGAAAAACAACTATTAGAAGCTAATATACAAACAGCGTTGGCTCAAAAAAGTATATTTTTAGAAGATGCTATTGATATAAGAGAAATAAATAATACTAAGCTTGCAAATCAAGTACTTAAATTTAGAAGAATTAAAAAACAACAAGTTGATCAACAGCAGGCTCAAGCGGCAAGTACAGCGCAAGCAGAAGCTCAGGGTCAAGCTCAGGTTGTTGTTGAACAAGCTAAAGCTCAAGCAGAACAGATTAAAACAGAATCTAAAATTCAAGTTTCTACTGCTGAAAATGAACTTTCAATAAAGAAAATGGAAGTTGAAGCTAGAACTAAAAGAGAGCTTATGCAATTTGAATATGATTTAAATGTTCAATTAAAAGAATTAGAATTACAAGCGCAGAAAGAGCTTGTTGATGCTCAAAATACAAGTAAAGAAAAAATATCACTTTCAAAAGTTACAGGTCCGGTTGATGCTGGCAAACCTAAAAAGTCCTTTGAATCAAAAGGCAATGATGTTCTAGGGGGTTTTGATTTATCAAGATTTGAACCTAGATAAAACTATTTAAACTATTTTATTATATACAATTATGGAAGAAACAATTAATGTTAAACCAGTAGAAGATTCTAATGAGCCTCAAACAACTCAAGAAAAAGAAGCTGCTGTTTTAGAAAAAGCCGTTGAAGAAGGAACCGTTGATAAAGAATATGGTTTACAAGAAGACGGTGTTTATAAAATTAACTTAGATAAACCACCAACACCAAAAGAAGATGCCGTTCAAAAGCAAGAAACAGAGAGCGTATCTGTGGGCGATGGAGCCGGCGATAGCGAAGAAGTGGACAAAGAAGTACGGGAGCAAGATTCAAAAGAGCCCGAGCAAAAAGAAGAAAAAGAAGAAGAAGAAATAAATGAATCACCTTTAGAGCTTGTAGATGACAAAGAGGAAACTAAAGAAATAATTAAAGAGGAACCTCAGCAAGTAATAAAAGAAGAAAAAATACCTGAAGCACCAAAACAAGAGCTTCCGGAAAATATAGAGAAGCTTGTAAAGTTTATGGATGAAACTGGCGGGTCTGTTGAAGATTACGTTAATTTGAACAAAGATGTTTCAAAAATGGACAATACTACATTGCTTCGTGAATATTATAAGAGTACAAAACCTCATTTAGATGCAGATGATGTTGATTTTTTATTTAACAAAAATTTTGCATATGATGAAGAGGCGGATGAACCGTCAGACGTTAAAGCTAAGCAATTAGCTTTTAAAGAAGAATTATATAATGCTCAAAATTATTTTAATAATGCTAAGGAAAAATATTATGCTGATCTTAAGTTAAGAAAGCAAGAAAATGTTTCTCCTGAATATATTGAAGCTATGGAGTATTATAAAAATTCACAGCAACAATCAGAAGAATACAATAATCTTCAAAAACAGTTTATTGAAAAAACAAATAATGTTTTTAATGATAATTTCAAAGGTTTTGATTTTAAGGTCGGAGAAAACAAATATAGGTTTAAAGTAGATAATACTGAAAAAGTTAAACAATATCAATCAGATATTTCTAATTTTGTTAATGAGTTTTTAGGAAAAGATGGATCTGTAGCCGATGCCCCTGGGTATCATAAAGCTCTATTTTCAGCTACAAACGCAGATAAGATTGCAAATCACTTTTACGAGCAAGGCCGTGCCGACGCTATAAAAGAAGCTGCTAAACAAGCTAAAAATATTAATATGGATCCTAGAATAGATAATACTACAATAAAAACCAATCAAGGAGATAAAATTAGAGTTGTATCTGGTAATTCATCTGATAAGTTGCGCATTAAATGGAATAATTAACAACTTAAAATCAAACAAAAATGGCTTTTACTAGTGGCATTCCTGCCGCATTACAACCAACCCAGTCTAAAACATTATATTCTGGGAATTACATTGACTTCACTGCTGCGGCACATGATCAATGGACACAACAATTTTTACCCGATGTATACGAAAAAGAAGTTGAAAGATACGGAAATCGTTCAATCGGATCATTTTTAAGAATGGTATCTGCAGAGATGCCTTCAACATCAGATCAAATCATATGGACAGAACAAGGACGTTTACACACTCGTTACGCGAATGTACTCCCTCAGGGGACTGCTGCGGCGTTGCCGGCTGTTGGTGCGGCGGCTGTAATTGCAGCTGATGCTAATGCTGGAGGTAGATTAAATTTTACTATTCCCGCTCAACCAACTAGCGTAGGTTTAACTTCAGCAACTACAGGAAACTGTAATTTTAAAGTTGGCCAAACAGCTATGATTCAAGTTCAAACTAGCGCAACTTCTGCGGTAGGAGGTTCTGCTGCGGTAATCAAAGGTGTAGTAACTTTAGTTTCTGACACGCGTTTTCAAATTAAAGCTTATAAGCCACACGCTGGTGTGACTGCTGCTCAAAGAGTAACTGCTTTAGTTTATGGATCTGAATTTGCTAAAGGTACTGGAAACTTTACTGAAAAGCTAGATCCTAGCTATGCTACATTTACTAATGCTCCTATTATTATGAAAGAGCATTACTCAATTAACGGATCTGACACTGCTCAGATTGGTTGGATTGAAGTAACTTCAGAAAATGGAGCAGATGGTTATTTATGGTACTTAAAATCAGAGCATGAAAACAGACTACGCTGGGAAGACTACGTAGAAATGGCTATGGTTGAAGGTGTTGAAAAAACTGCAGGCGGTGCTAATATTGCACTTGGAACTTATGGAGGTAGCTTAGCTGCACAAAACGCACGTGGTACTCAAGGCTTCTTTGACGCAATTGAAGAAAGAGGAAATGTATATTCAGGCTTTGGCGCGCAAGCAGCTGGAGGCGGCGCGTTAACTGACTTTGATGCTGTGCTTAAGCAATTAGATAAGCAAGGTGCTATTGAAGAAAACATGCTTTTCTTAGATAGAGATCTTTCTTTAGAAATTGATGACATTTTAGCACAACAAAATGGTGGTTATGCTGGAGGTACTTCTTATGGAGTATTTAATAACAGCGAAGATATGGCTCTTACATTAGGATTCACTGGATATAGAAGAGGATCTTATGACTTTTACAAAACTGACTGGAAATATTTAAATGACTGGTCAACTCGTGGAGGTTTTGGAGACATAGAAGGAGTTTTAGTACCAGCGGGTACTTCAACTGTTTATGACCAACAACTTGGGACAAATATTAAGCGTCCATTCTTACACGTAAGATATAGAGCTTCTGAAACTGACAACAGAAAAATGAAATCTTGGATTACAGGATCTGTTGGAGGACCAACTAGCTCAGATATTGACGAAATGAGAATGCATTATCTTACTGAAAGATGTCTTATTACTCAAGCAGCAAATAATTTTGTATTATTTAAAGCTTAATAAGTTTTTTAACTATAGGATACAGGCCCTTCGGGGCCTAGTATTCTTATTTTATATTATTTAATTATGACAACAAAAACAATTAGTACCCCATCTATAGAAAAAGGATGGGAAATTAAAGACAGAACATATATACTTACAAACAACAGGTCGCCAATATCGTGGACTATACAAACAAAACATACCGCTAGAAAACCTTTATTATGGTTTGATGAAAAAAACGGTGTAAATAGAGAAATACGATATGCTACAAATCAAAAATCGTTATTTGTAGATGAACAAGACGGCGCGGTAACATTATCACATGCTGTATTTTTAGATGGCATAATGTATGTTCCAAAAGAAGATCAAAATTTACAAAAATTACTTTCTTTATATCATCCACAAAAGCAAGATTTATGGCAAGAAATAGATGATGTTCAAGAAGCTGCGGAAGAAATTGATGTTCTTGAATTAGAGCTTGAAGCTTTAAATTTAGTTAATGAAATGGATATAGAACATTTAGAAGCAATAATGAGAACAGAAATGGGATCCGGTGTTTCTAAGCTATCTTCTAAAGAATTAAAAAGGGATGGTTATAAATTTGCTAAATCTCAACCTATTCTATTTTTAGAGTTAGCTAATGATGAAGATATAAAACTTCGTAATTTAGCTAATAGAGCTGTTGAAATTGGTATATTACAATTAACAGATGATAATACTGTTTTTAAATTTGCTAATGGCAAAAAAGTTTTAACAGTACCATTTGAACAACACCCTTATGCTGCATTAGCGCAGTATTTTAAAACTGATGAAGGCGTAGATTTAATGAAATCTATTATGAAAAAGCTTTCATAAATACTTGGTATAAGGTGAGAAATCAACCTTATACCGTCTAATAAAAACAAAAATCAATGGTAAATATAAATGACGTTTACAACACCGTCTTAGTTATAACTAATAAAGATAATCGCGGATATATAACACCAGAGGAGTTTAATAGATTAGCAAATCAAGCTCAAAATGAAATATTTGAAAGCTATTTTAGAAAGCAATCATCTTATGAGTTAAATGCAAATTTAACAAGTGATTTTGCTGATCCTATATTAAATACTTCTGAAAAAATTAATGAATTTTATGCTACAAATAATCCAGCAAAAGCAAATAATATATTTGCATATCCCACAGATTTTTATAGATTAGGTGTTGTATCTGTTGATAATGTAACTGCAGATTATGTTTCACACGAAGATTTAAAATATATTAATTTATCTCCATTAACCGCTCCTGTAAAAACTCAACCGGTTTATGCTTTAGTTAATGCGGGTGTAAAAATATTTCCTGATTCAATATCTACAGGAGTTACTTTAGAATATTTAAAAAAGCCTAATAGACCTAAATGGGGTTATGCAATGCCTACTGCAGCTCAAATTGCAGCAGGAGTTCCTAATAAACCTATATATGATTCTACAGCTTTTGATCCATCTACTGATAGTTATGATACTCCAGCTAAATCTTATAACTTTGAATTACATTCGTCTGAAGAATATGATTTAGTAGTTAAAATATTATCATACGCTGGAGTTGTAATTAAGCAAGCAGATGTAGCAGGATTTGCACAAGGTAAAGAACAACAAATAGCAGCAACTGAACAATAATGGCAATATCAAGAAAACCTTTAGACGTAGATAATTATTCCGCATTAGATGGTGGAACAGGATTAGCTATACCAGGATATTATAGAAGAACTAATTTAAATGATATTATAAATAACTTTATAGTTGGTTATATTGGAGACGGAAAAGTTTTAACTAAAGTACCTAGGTATGAGGTTGCTTTTTGGGCGCAAAGAGCAGTACAAGAATTTAGTTATGATGTATTTCATTCTGAAAAATCTATTGAAATTGAGTTAAGCTCAACTAAATCAATATCTCTTCCTTCTGATTACGTAAATTATATTCGTTTAGAGTATAGTGATTCAGATGGTATAATGAGACCTATACCAATAAGCTCTACAACAAGAGCTAATAAAGCTGTAGCTCAGGATGAGGATTATAAATATATATATGATCAATCTGGTAATATAGCTTTTAAAGAAACATCAGAAACTTTAGAAAAATATCAATCTGCTGAAAAAATATTTGATGTAGAAAGAACAAAAGATTATTATAATGGATATTTTGATACAGATGATTTTCAATATTATGGACAAAGATACGGTTTAACACCTGAATTACAAAATATAAATGGTAGTTTTGTACTAGATTTAGAAGCGGGTAAAATTTATCTTGATGCTGCTTTTCAACAAAACAATTTTGTTACACTAACATATATTTCTGATGGCTTAGGTAATAATGATAACTTTGATAACGTTTTAGTTCCTAAGTTAGCAGAAGATGCTGTATATTCATCTATACTTTATAATCTTTCCAAAGTAAGAAGCTCCGCTGCGGGTGCAGCTGGTTTATACAAAAAAGAAGCTTCAGCTAAAATGCGAAATGCAAAGATAAGACTTTCAAACATGAAAGTTTCTGAAATGTCTCAAGTATTGCGCAATAAATCAAAATGGATAAAACACTAATAAAATTCTATGCCAGAAATTAAACGACTCTTTAACGCGAGCAAAATGAATCGCGATTTAGATGATAGATTAGTACCGGCCGGTGAATATCGAGAAGCTTTAAATATAAACGTAAGTAAATCAGAAGGTTCAGATATGGGCGCTGTTGAAAACTTATTAGGAAATAAACTTATAAACACTACTCTTGTAAATAATGCCACTGTAATTGGATCTTATAAAGACACAGGTACTGAAAAAATTTATTATTACATTACATCAAATGATTCTTTTGATGAAAGCAATACTGGGTCACACCAAATTATAGAATATGATCAAAAAGCTGAAAAAAGCACTATATTAGTTAACTGTGCTGCCTTAAATTTTCATAAAAATTATCCTATAACTGGTATAAATATAGTTGATACTTTATTATTTTGGACAGATAATAGAAATCCGCCTAGAAAAGTAAATGTACAAACAGCTTTAAATGAGCCTGGATACTATAATATAACTGATGTTGATGATTTAATATCTGTAGCTAAATATAATCCATTTGAAGCTCCTGAAATACTATCTGTGGGTGCAAATGATGAAGCTGGAAACCCAATTACATCTAACTTTTTAGAAAATAAATTAGTTAGATTTTCATATAGATGGCAATATGAAGATGGAGAATATAGTACATTAGCTCCATTTACACCTATATGTTTTTCAAGACTGGGTAATATTGATACTATATCTTCTTCAATAAGTGATTTTGGAGAAATTGAAACTTTTGTAAATGCAATAAAATCTGTGCAATTATCTATTCCTACACCGTCGGGTTTTGGTATAGTAAATGCAGAATTAATATATAAAGAAACAGGATCTAGTACATTATATGTGGTTGAAGATAAATCTATAACAACAGAAACTAGTGTTAACTTTTTTTATAAGTCACAGGATCCATTTAAAACATTACCGCCAGATCAACTAACTAGGGTTTACGATGCAGTTCCTAGAATTGCAAAATCTCAGGAGCTTGCGGGCGGAAGACTTATATATGGTAACTTTTTACAAAATTATAATATACCTGATATAGATTTTACTGTAACTAGAACAGGAGAAGATTCAGCAAGATATACACAAATAGACAGTTTGTCTGTTAAATCAAGAAGAACATATCAAGTTGGTGTTGTATTAGCGGATAAATATGGAAGACAATCTCCCGTTATACTATCAAATTCTGGAGGTGATACTGTTTTTGTTGATGCAGGAACAGGCGAAGCGGACTCAACAACAGCTTTTAATGCTTTGCGTATAGCATTTTCTCAAGCTACCATAGATACATTACAAAACTTAGGGTGGGCTTATTCTTATAGAATTGTTGTAAAACAAAGAGAGCAAGAGTATTATAATTGGATTTCAATTGTTAATTCTCAAGATACTGTTGCAAGACTAGGTGATAGTATTAATAAAATACCAAGAGATCAAACTGCTGTTATACCCCCTAGTACATCTTCTACAATATCGCCTACAAATATTTCTGTATTTCCAAAAGTTCTTTCTGGTTCAAATCAAACAACTACAACATTAACTAAAGTAAGATCTATATCAAATCCTACAGGAGATGCAACAGTTTCAACAGGATCAGCTACATCTGGGTTAGCGGTTTTTGAAACAAAACCAGTAGAGTCAGATTTAGATATATTTTTTGAAACATCAACGGGTGGGGAAATTTCTCAATTAACAACAACTGCTATTGATATAGAATTTTTTAATTGTTATTTGTTAACTTTTCAATCGGGTACACATATTGAAACAAATAGATTAAGAGCTGGATTTAACGAAACAGCTTTTGATGTAGGGGTTAGAGCTTTTGTTGTTCAAGAAAATTTTGCAGAAGAAAGAAGATTTAATACTTTAATACACTCTAGTGGTCTTTTTAATTCAAGAACAAATGTAAATTATATAAATCAATTTAATGAATCTGAGGGGGGATTAACAATATCTTTAGATCCTCATGATGGATCTGTACAAAAGCTATTTGCTGATGATACTCAAATAGTTATTTTTCAAGAAGATAAGGTTTCAAGATCACCTATAGATAAAAACTTTATATATGCCGCAGAGGGAGGAGCTATTCCTGTTACTAGTAATACACAATTTTTAGGAACAATAGCCCCATACGCAGGTGAATTTGGTATTTCTAGCAATCCTGAATCTTTTTCAACATTTGGTTTTGTTAAATATTTTACAGATAAAAACAGAGGAAGCGTTTTAAGATTAGCACAAAACGGTATTACAGAAATATCAAATTTTGGAATGAGTGATTTTTTTAGAGATTCTTTAAAAGGTGCAACTAAAATTATAGGTTCTTACGACGAGTATCATGGTTTGTACAATTTAACTATCACAGGGGAATCATATTCAAGCAATATTGATACTAATGTAGCTACGTCTAATGATAATTATTTTACAATATCTTTTGATGAAAATGCTAAGGGCTGGACAAGTTTTAAATCTTTTCAAAAAGAATCAGGAATAAGTTTAAATAATACTTATTATACTTTTTATCAAGGTAAATTATGGCAACATAATTCTGAAGATGTTAATAGAAATAATTTTTATAATTTAGGAACTCAAGAATCTTATATAGAAACTATATTTAATGATGCTCCTTCTTTGGTTAAACAATTTAATACTATTGGCTACGAAGGAACAGAGGGTTGGAATGTAAATTTTATTGATACTGACATATCTAGCGCTGGTGTTTTACCAACAACAACACAAGCTTTTAATACAATATTAAGACTTCAAGGTGTTTCAAACAATAGTATATTATCAGGAGAAAGATCGATAAATGCTATTGCAGGATCTTTAATTAAATGGATTATATTTGTTGAACCTAAAAGCTCAGACTATAAATTTAATAGTATTAATGATGTCACTCTTTCTGGAAACAATAATTTAACTGTAACTAATCCATCTGCTATAGTTAATAATAAACTTGCTTTTTTAGTTGAATATACTGTTGGTACTTCTGATTCTATACAAAATCTTAATGTAGGCGGCACAGGTGCTTCGTTAGCATTTACAGTAGCATTATTAACAATTAATACAGGTGATTCTGTTAGTAATGCAAGTGTTAGCCCCGCTGTTCAAACTTTTACTACAGCCGGTTTAAACACAGCATCTTTTACTATAGACGCGGAAGATGGCTACTATATTGAAGAAGGAGATATATCTATAAACACATCAGGATTATCTACATTAAATAATAGTAGTATATCAGGGTCTGTAAATAAAACTATAAAAGTTGTAAATTATACAGAAGGGAATAGATATACCGTGGATGATATAAAACAAAATATAATAACTTTTACAGTTGGTAAAACTTATATATTTGATCAATCTGATTCAAGTAATTCTGGTCACCCTATAAGATTTAGTACTACAAATAATGGAACTCACGGAGGTGGTTCTGAATATACAACAGGTGTTACTTATACAGGAACTCCAGGTCAAGCAGGGGCCAATACATCGATAGTAATAACAAGTACAACACCAAATCTTTATTACTACTGTAGTAATCATAGTTTAATGGGGGGTTCTACTAATATATTGCTTTTTGAGCATTCTAGGTCGTTTGACAATGTTCAATTTTCTATTCCAATAACCGTGCCTTCAAATCCTACAAATAATACAATAGGGGTGAGTGGGCCGGCTAAAGCTAAGTATGATGTAACCTGGACGGCTCCTAACGTAGGAACTTTAACGCCTCCTGCGGGAGTTACCACGGGAGTTGTTTTTAAAACTTTTCCGTATGATTCTCCAGCTACTAGACAGGCTAATATAAGGATTACAGCAAGTGCTACTACTAAAGTTCTTTTAGAGGACGCTTATGATCTATCTATGAACGTTTCAGGATTTACTTCAAGTAAAACATTATCTAGTTTGCAAGATACTTTAGATATTTCAATACAAATTTTGCCTGTATATCAATCCAATTTAATACAATCAACATTAGCTGGTAACGGAGAAGTTGATGCTGCCTTAGGAGTATATCCATCAGCTCATACTTTTACTACAACCTCAGCTGTTAATTTGATTATTGGAGATGTAATAACAGAGCAAGCAAATGTAGATATATTGGTTACGCCTAGTGATTCATGGATATTAATAAATGGAAGTACAGGTGCACAACCAATAAATAAATTAGGACAATTTACAATTGGGGCATCTGATAATGGAACTGGCTCACAAAGAACAGGCACTGTTGTTATAAGTAATAACAACGGGAGAGTAACTGGCATTTCTAATTCAACTATTAATATAACACAATCATGAGCGATATAATAAATTTTCCTTTTGAGGAAAAAGAAGGCAAGTATTTTGCACCTATAGTTTCTGAGCAAACTACATATAAAGTTGTTAATGGTGCTGTAGTTGTTGATAGTAAAGAATTAGTTGCGGGAATAAAAGGTGTTTTCGCAAGAGTAAGATTAAACTTGCCTATTAATAAGGCTATAAATAAAACAGAGCTGTTTGCGGTAAATTCGGAAGCAGTAAATTCATCGAATTAAATTATATGCAATTACAAGTAAGAAAATTACAAGAATCCGATTGGGATTTAATACCAAAGTGGTGGGAAGCTTATGACTCTGAAGGTTTCCCACGTGACTTTTTACCCGGTGCATTTCAACTAGGTGATAAACAAGAAGAAAAAAGACAGGGCTTAGGTGGCTTTATGGTGTGCAAAGGAGATGATCCTATTGCAGCTATGTGGCTATGGATGACAAATAGTAAGATGGCAATTCCAGCTGTTGTAGTGAGTGATAAATCTTATCGTGACACTGACAGAAGTGATGCATTGCAACTCTTAGTAGATTTTACAACTGATTTTGCTGAAGACTTAGGTTATAAATATGCATTCGCATGGGCAAAACCGGGTAGATTATTAGAAAAATATAAAAAAGCGGAGTATTATTGCGATGAAACTCCGTCTTACGAATTAATACTAAAATACTAATGGGAGACGTAGTAAAAGGCGTAGCATCACTTTTCGGAGGTAGAAAAAGAAGACGTGAACAAAAAGCAGCAAATAAAGGTTTAGACCAAGCAAGAAGAAGACAAGATGCGTTTAATTTACAAAATGTATATGCGGGTATGGGTACTCCAGATATTTCAATGTCTGGCTATGACCCTTCCCAGGCACAAGTGGGCCAATTAGGGCCAGCACAACAAGCTCAGTTAGCGCAATTAGCACCTTCACAAGGCTATGAAGCGCAAGGTTATGATCCAAGAACAACATCTATAGGCGGATTAGCTAGAGGTGCGGATACTGGATTAACCAATACAATGGCTAATCTTCAAGTTTCAACAGCTGCTGCAGATATGCAGGCTAGAGAAGCTGATCAAGCATTAGCAGCATCACAAGATTTAGCTGCACAAGCAGGTACAGGGGCGGGAGGTGCTACAGCACTTGCAGCAGCCGCTGCAAAATCAAAAGCTGGTGTTGCTGCATCTATAGATCAACAGGTTAAAAGAAATGAAATGCTTAGAGCTCAGGGAGAAAGTCAATTACAAAGAGCTCAACTTGCTCAAGGTAATTTAGCTTCTAAATTTGATTTAGGACAAAGCCAGTTTAATGTTGGTGCTCAAAACAAAGCGGCGCAATTTGGCGCGCAAGCTCAAAACCAAGCCGCAAGATTTGGTGCTCAATCTGCTAATCAATTTGCGTTAGCTCAGTTTGGTGCAGAAAATAAAATGAATCAATTTAATGCTGGTCAGCAAAATCAATTTGCAAGAACACAATTTGGTGCAGAAAATCAATTTGCATTAGCCAATCAACAAGCACAGAATCAGGCTGCTAGGTTTGGAGCGAACGCTTCTAATCAAGGTGAAATGGCTAATGCTAGATACCAGTTCCAAACAGATGTTATGGAAAGAGAAGGTGAAGCGGCTATACAACAATTTGATTTTAATAAATTACAAGATCAAACAGGTAGAGCAATGGCAAGGAGTAATGCTGCTGATGCGGCAAGAGCAGAAGCTAAATCAGACCTTATTGGCGGAATTGCTGGAATAGCACAAGCGGGCTTAGCCGCTGCGTCAGGTGGTTTATTTGGAGAAAAAGTTTCAGGATTTATGGAAAAAACAGGCTTTAATAAATAATAATATGGCAAACTATAATTACGACTTTTGGTCAAAAGAATTTGAATATAAGCCTGGTGGTGCTAAAAGCCAACAAATGATTGGACAAGCTATAGACGATTCTATAGAAGAACGCCGATTAATGGCCGACAGAGCTGAAGCTAAAAGAGATAGGCAACTTAAAAGAAATATTTTAAATTATAACTATGCGCAAAAGATGGCGCAAGATATGGATGATTTAAATATTATGCCTACAGCCGGTGTGCAGGGAATGGGCGAAATTATGACTGCCGCTGGAAGATCTATTGCTGATCAAGCTGCTTATTTAAATAAAGAGCTTAAAAGAACCGGGGATATGACATCGTATTCTGCAGCTATGGCTAAGTTAAAAGGAGAAGTTAGCAGTATTAAAAACATGGATAAGGAAGCTAAAGCTTTTTTAGGCGGTGTAAATACAGCTATAGAAAACGGTACATTTTCAGATTATAATTCACCTGAATTATTGGGTATGGCTGAAGATATGCGAAGAGGATCACCTAAGGGTAGATTTGAAAACATTAATGGAGTTACTACTTGGGTATCTGAGACTGTCGACGGTAAACCATATCAGGTTGCCGCAAGCCAATTTAGTGAGTTATCTAAAAAACTTCAAGTTAAAGACGATGTAGATACTATATTAAAGTCATCTATAAGTTTAAACCAAGGACGTGACGGTAATATATTAGGTTTTAATCAAAGTCCATCAGGCATTGGCGGTCAAGGTTTAAGTGCAGCTGATTTAGCGTCAGATAGTTTAACTGATCTTATAAACACCGCTGGACCTGGCAATAAGGAAAGAAAAAGCGCAGCTTTGTTAGTTGATCATTTTGGTGTACCTTCAAGAAGAGCTAAAGAGCTTATGACTCAAGTTATTGATGAAGATCAATTAACACCTCAAGAAAAAGCGGATGGTATTGTAACAGAAGGCGATAGGCTATTACAACAAAAGTGGTTGCAAAAAGCAGAGTCAATGTATGGTATTAACCAAAAAGCTGTTAGTACTGAGCGTAGAGCAAGAAAAGATAATTTTGAAAGATATGTAGACATAGAAAATAATAGAAAAGATGTTGCAAACACTCAAGCTAATTTACC
>Ga0208666_1000398_pt1 | contig 20939 bp, 10 predicted proteins | sample 5B_taG_FD_184078 | JGI IMG/M metagenome (GOLD analysis project Ga0208666, IMG submission 184078) | Marine viral communities from the Subarctic Pacific Ocean - 5B_ETSP_OMZ_AT15132_CsCl metaG (SPAdes) (version 2) | ecosystem: Environmental > Aquatic > Marine > Oceanic | place: Pacific Ocean...
ATTGTCCCCCCTAAAGTGTTGTAACTATGTAAGCACTACTCACACTCTATGACCTCAACTTTCCAAACCACAATCGAAGACACAACATACAATGGATGGGCAAACTATGAGACCTGGAATGTTGCTCTATGGATTGGCAATGATGAATATCTTTATAAGTCCGCAAGAAAGTGTTATTCCTACAATAACTTTGTAGATTACATGATGTTTAATGATGGAACAACACCTGATGGAGTAAAGTGGAATGATGTTAATCTGAACACTGTTGAACTCGATGAAATGTTAGAAGAACTTTGATACTTAGCAGCGGGGCAGTTCTTGACACTTTGCCCCAAATATGCTAAAATTAGATATCACTCCGAACAGCAGTTGTTGCGGTTCGTTGTTATTATGCGCGGGGCGCGATGCCGTATATAAAAACGCTTAACTACCCTAACCTACAGAGGTGACAATTCGCGAGTGATATATAATGCAACTTTCGATTTCATGAATAGGAAAAAAATTTGCCCCAAAAAATTTCTATGGAAAAGGTCTATCACATCTATGCAAGACAAGAGTGTATATACAATAATCTAACAGAGACACAGTTTACGAATACATGGAAAACCCTCAAGGGAATGGTTGGTCTAATGAAGACTGATTATGAACTTGAGGATTTGTCATATGAGGAAGTATATTCGCCCCTTGGAGGAGGTTCAGGAAATTCCAATGATCCACCTGGGTGTGATTCATATTGACTTTATACATACTACATGTTATAATTGATCTGAAGGTTAATTCAAACTATGGCTAAAGGATTCACTGTTAAAGCAAAAGCACCCACGAAGAAAGAAGAAGAGTGGGATATTCCAGCAATTAAAGAAAGGATGAAGGGTAAGACGATTGTCTTCTGTTTGCCCGGTCGAGGTACTTCATATGTTTTTCTGAAAAACTTTGTACAACTCTGTTTTGATATGGTACAAAGTGGTCTGAGTATTCAGATCAGTCAAGACTATTCTTCCATGGTAAACTTTGCTCGTTGTAAAGTTCTTGGAGCAAATGTACTGCGTGGTCCTAAGCAGATTCCTTGGGATGGTAAGTTGCAGTATGACTACCAACTCTGGATTGACTCGGATATTGTCTTCGACACAAATAAGTTCTGGCAACTTTGTGATCTTGCCTTCCCTGCTGATGGTGAAGAGAAAGAGATCGTTGGTGGGTGGTATGCTACAGAGGATGGCACGACTACCTCAGTAGCACATTGGTTGGAAGAAGATGACTTCCGTAACAATGGTGGAGTGATGAATCATGAAACTGTTGAGTCAATCTCAAAACGTCGCAAACCATTCACCGTGGACTACACAGGTTTTGGATGGGTATTGATCAAGAAGGGTGTCTTTGAAAACCTTGAGTATCCCTGGTTTGCTCCTAAGATGCAAGTTTTTGAGAGTGGTAAGGTACAGGATATGTGTGGAGAAGATGTATCATTCTGTCTTGATGCCAAGGAAGAGGGTTATGATATCTGGTGCGACCCTCGGATTCGTGTTGGTCACGAAAAAACTCGTATTATCTAACCGCGTTGCTCGGTACAAATTACAAGGAGATTAATTATGGCAGCTATGAAAGATGGTGGTTACGTTGTAGGAAAACCAAAAAAAACTCGTCAAGGGGAGGGGAAGCACACTAAATTATCCGCGACCTCTCGTAATGGAGCAAAGAAAAGGTATAGAGGACAAGGTAAATAGATAGTAAGACTCGTGAAGTTTTTCTATGGCTTGTTTGATTGCTAATCTACCTTCTCAAGAGGTATGGGTCCGTAAGGAATATCTTACTGATCATCAGAGTGGACATGGTGAATTCGTAAAAGGCGTCTGGGTATCGGTTAAATCGATCCCTGGGCGTGCTTTTTATTTTGAGACTTATTTACCTGAATATGCGGCAATGTATGATAAATTGCCAATTAGTGCTTTTGTATCTGAACCAGTAAAACCAACTCCTGATCTAACTTTACATAACTTGCAGTTTTGGAACTGTATGGACTACGGTGTAACTGTAGTTCAAAAGCAGTTTATCGGTTCTATGCATTATGAAGTGTATACACGCGATTTTGGAACACAAACCGGAACTTATATCTGTACAATTGATAACTATCACCAAGATCCTGACGCAGTTGACTATGCAACCAGTGAAAACCCGTCAGAACATAAGTCGCATAACTTGATTGAACTTGATAATGGTCAATTCTGTCTCTATCCTAATAATAGGACGCGCATTTTTGACAACTCATTGACTCCAGAGACACCAAAAATTCCCGATTTCAAAGTTTCAACCGTATATTACCAAGTTGAGAACGGTCATGACCGCGATGGACTTGGAAATGATGAGAATTATTTCTGGAAAACAGCAAAAGAACGTAAAAATAACGAAAATTTACCCGAATTTTAGAAAAATGACCGATTTTTTAGACAATCTGGGCAATCATCAGCACCAAAAGATGCTTCGTGAGATCTCAAATGACGATAAAACGCCAAAAAAACGCGATTCTTTGAAAGAAACTGAGATTTTTGAAAATGAAGAAGAATTTACAGTGCTCCCTCCACAAACTTTGAACGAATTTTGATTTATACCTTAATAAATAAGATATAATCGCTGTATTTTTGTGCCTCTAGAAAGGGTAAGTCAAGGTTTTAAAGATGTTAGCATGTCATTTCTGAGTAATCCTCTGAATGATGACTTAATTGCTCTTAAAAATGAGCAAGCAATTGCTCGTTCAATTAGAAATATCGTTTTTACCTTTCCTGGAGAAAAGTTTTTTGATGAAAGTTTCGGATCAGAGGTCTCTAGATCACTTTTTGAAAATATTGACGATCTCTCTGCCGAAACAATGAGAGATCAGATTGAGGAATCAATCAATCGCTTTGAACCAAGGGTCAATCTGAGAAAAGTTAAAGTATTACCAGACTTTGATAATAACGCATACGAGGCGATCGTAATTTATAATATTGTTGGAATTGATGTTCCGGCACAAGAATTAGAATTCGTTTTGCAAGCAACTAGGTAACAATGCCACTAGTCAATTTTTCAAATCTGGACTTTAACCAGATTAAAACCACTCTTAGAGACTATCTACAGTCAAATTCTAGTTTTACCGACTATGATTTTGAAGGGTCTAACCTTTCTACGATTTTAGATGTCCTGGCATACAATACCTACATTACCTCATACAACGCAAACATGGTTGCGAATGAGGCATTTATTGATAGTGCTACTTTGAGAGAAAATGTCGTAGCATTAGCAAGAAATATTGGATATGTACCACGCTCTAGAAAGGCATCCAGAGCGACTATATCGTTCTTTGTTGACGCTTCCGATATAACACCCCCTCCAGTCTCTATAACCCTTAAGAAGGGTCCTGTAGCGGCATCTGCGGCTGCCTTTGGCAACTCGTCCTTTGTATTCTCAATTTTGGATGATGTCACTGTTCCTGTTCTTGATGGAGTAGCAACATTTGACGATCTGCCAATCTTTGAAGGCACTTTATTAACCACAGAATTTACATATAGTGCTAGAAATCCGAATCAAAGATTTATTCTGAATAATATTGGTATTGACACTGATCTTTTATCGGTCACAGTAAAGGCAAACGAACAATCAACACAATCAGTTAAATATTCCCTTCAAGATAGTCTGTTTAGTGTAAAATCAGATTCCAAAGTTTATTATATTCAAGAAATCGAAGATGAGAGATATGAGATCTTCTTCGGAGATGATGTTTTTGGTCAAGCACTTGAAGAAGGTAACTTTATTACCGCAAATTACATTGTAAGTAGTGGAGATAGCGCAAACGGAGTTAATAACTTTGCTTTCTCTGGTAAATTAACTTACACAAGAAACTCTGTTGAGTATACTGTCACAGATGGCATCTCTTTTGTGTCAACAGGTCTTAATGCATCTGGTGGAGAAAGTATTGAGGCAATTTCTTCAGTGAAAAAATATGCTCCTCGCATTTACTCATCTCAAAACAGAGCATTAACTGCTGATGACTATGAAACTCTGATTCCTTCAAAGATTTATCCAGAAACTGAGTCAATTTCCGTATTTGGTGGTGAGGACTTAATTCCACCACAATATGGAAAGGTTTTCATTAGTATCAAACCTAGATTTGGTGATTTCTTACCAAACCTTGTAAAACAGAATATCAGAAATCGTCTTAAGAAATATGCGGTTGCTGGAATTGTTCCAGAAATCTTAGATTTAAAATATTTGTATTTGGAAGTTGATTCTAAGGTTTACTATAACTCAAATTTAGCACCAAGTTCAGCATATGTCTCTAGCACAGTCCAAGACAATGCAAATAAGTATTCTGAGTCATCAGAACTGAACAAATATGGCGCTAGATTCAAATACAGTAAATTCTTGAAGATTATTGATGATAGTCACGAGTCAGTAACCTCCAATATCACAAATGTCCAAATGAGACGTGACTTGAGAGTTGTTACCAATACTTTTGCTGAATATCAAATTGGTTTTGGTAATGAATTCCATATTAAGAGAATGAGTGGATATAATATTAAATCCACAGCGTTCAGAATTGCTGGAAACCCAAATAGTGTATATTTGGGTGATTTGCCTAATACAAATAGAATTGATGGATCATTATTCTTCTTCACAGTTCCCTCTGTTAATTCTAATAGCGCAACAATTCTCAGAAGAAACGTTGGAACGATTAATTATAAGAAAGGTATTGTAACAATTAATCCAGTCAACATCTTGGCAGGAAAAATCAAAGATGGTCAACCAATTATTGAAATTTCTGCTTCTCCAGCATCAAATGATGTTGTTGGATTACAGGATCTTTATTTGCAACTAGATATTAGTAATAGTACATTCGATACAGTAGTGGATAGTATATCCTCTGGTCTTGATCCATCAGCGTCTACTTACATTTCATCTTCTAGTTACGCTAATGGAGCACTTGTCCGTGAGACGGGTGATCTTGGTACGGTAAATACAGATGGGTTATCAACTAATGTCACTAACAGGACTATAGCAACAACCACTACTACAACCGCCACCAGTGCTACAGGAACAACCACCACGACAACCACTACCCCTTCATCCACTGGATCTACTGGAGGCGGTGGAAGTGCCTCTGGCGGAGGTCAATCTGGATCAAGCGGCGGATCTGGTTCATCCGGCGGCGGATCATCTTACTCTTACTAAGAACGTAAAATCATAAAATGGCAGAAAAGAGAATTCAGTTTAACAACGTAGTTCAGAATCAAGTTCCTGCGTATGTAAGGGAAGAGTTTCCTCGTGTTGTAGAGTTTTTAAAGCAATACTATATTGCTCAAGAGTATAAAGGTGGTCCTGTTGATTTAATTCAAAATATTGATCAATATTTAAAATTAAATGAATCAACCAATTTAACAGAATCTGTCATTTTAGGATCTGATATTGAAATTTCTGATTCTACTATTTCTGTTGATCTCACAAAGTCTCCAACAGGGACAATTGGATTTCCAGATTCTTATGGATTAATCAAAATTGATGATGAGATTATCTCATATACAGGCAAAACCTCATCATCATTTACTGGATGTATAAGAGGTTTCGTTGGAGTTTCTTCTTATAGGGACAAGACAAAACCAGAACAACTTGTATTTGAAGAATCAGAAGCAGATTCTCATGTTGATGGTGCGACTGTAACAAACTTAAGTGTTCTGTTTTTAAAAGAATTTCTTACAAAAGTAAAATATCAATTAACACCTGGATTTAATAATAGAACTTTTACTGAAGATCTTAATCAAAACGTCTTTATTAAACAGTCAAAGGATTTTTATCTTAGCAAAGGAACAGATAGATCTTTTGAGATTTTATTCAAAGCACTCTATAATGAAGATGTAACAATAGTAAGACCAAGAGATTTTCTTTTTACGCCATCTAACGCTGATTACAGAATCGTTAACGATATCGTTGTCGAACCTGTAGAGGGAGATCCTGCTAATCTTCAAGAAGCTGTCTTGAGACAAGATGCATACAAAGATATATTCACAAAAGCATATGCTCCTATCACCGCAGTCGAGAAGGTAAACGTTGGTACAGGAGAGACCTATTACAAATTAAGTATTGACTCTGGATACTCTAGAGACATTGGTGTTGATGGTGCTTTGTATGGTCAATTCTTTGCCCATCCAAAAACAAAAGTCATTGGGCAAGTCGCTGCTGGTTCAACAATCATCGATGTTGATTCTACAGTCGGATTCCCTACTGGTGGAGAGTTGTATGTAAATTACACAAACCAAACTGTTGGGGTTGTATCCTTTAAATCAAAATCATTAACGCAATTCTACGATTGCTCAAACATCACTTTGACAATCTCTGATAAGTCTAATATTGGTATTAACACTTATGCGTATGGAGCATCTTTCCTAGATCAAGATGAAGAAATTAAAGTCAGAGTAAATCATGTATTGAGTAATCTGTCTGTTGATAATACAAGATATCTGGCAAAAGATGACAAATTAAAGATCAAAACTTTAGGATCTAATGCAACAGATGCTGTCTCAAAGAATTGGTTATATAATGTTTCTTCTGTATATGAGGTAAAGAGTTTAGAATTAATTGATTTATCTGACCTTACATATTCAATAGTTTTAAAAACGGATCACTATTTTAAAGTCGGTGATACTATTACAGTTATCGAAGGTGGATCCGAAAAAGGATCTACAATTATTTCTATTACTGCTGCTGACACAATTACTATCAGAGGACAGGGGCAATTAAATACAAACTCTTCTTTTACGATCAGAAGGAATATTCTCAAAGGGAATTCTGAAGTATTAAAGTCTGCAAATAATTATTCTGCCAACATTCAAAATGTGTATGTTAGTTCTATTCAATCTAGAACAAAACAGGAAAAACTTTTAGTTTCATCACCATCTATTCCTTTTTATAATGCTCAACCCATAGAAACAACAGATGGTTCTATTACTTTCTCCGGTACATTTACTGCGGATGAAACTCAATTACAAATAACCTCAGTTACTGATCATGGTTTCTATAGTGGAGATGCTGTTTATTATCTACCAGAAAAAACATCTGAGAAGTTTATTAACGAATCAGGAGAGGTGGATGAAAGAACTGTTGTAAGTTCCTCTATCCTTACTGAAGGTCTTTATTTTATAAAGAGAGTTAGTTCCACAACAATTCAACTTGCGAAGAGTAGAACTGATATCTACAACTCCACATTTGTTTCTCCAATTGCCGATGCAACAGTAACCAATAATGTCATTAAAAGATATGATCTGAGAGACAGATCTCTTGAATCTCAAAAATTATTAAGAGAGGTTAAAACACCCAATATCGATGGAACTGTTCACCCAACTGAACCTGGTTTTACCGGAGTTTTAGTTAATGGTGTCGAAATCTCAAATTACAAGTCAAATGATTTAGTATATTATGGAAAGATTAATGACATTGAAGTTCTCGCTCCAGGTAGTGGATATGATCTTATTACTCCACCTCTACTCAGCATATCAGACACGGTAGGAACAGCTGCGACCGGTTATGTCGCAGTATCAGGAGAACTTGAAGAAATAAGAGTTATTGATGTTGGATTTGATTATGAAGCACCTCCAGTCGTAAAAATTACTGGTGGAAATGGAACTGGTGCCGTAGCATTGGTGAACATGAAACGAATAACTCATGAGATTTCATTTAATTCACAAATTGAAGGTAGTGAGGTTTCTATTGGAGCAACTTTATCTACAATCGGAATTGGAACATATCATAAATTCAGAAATGCTGAAAGGGTAATTTATGATCCCGATGGTCAAAGAGCAATTAGTGGTCTGACAACGAATAGTGAGTATTTTGTTTCTATTGTTGATAACACCACAATCAAACTTCACCCAACTCAAAATGATGCGATTGTTGGTATCAATACAGTTGAGTTTGGTATTCATGGACTTGGAAAACAAAAAATTAAGTCTTATAATAAGAAATTAGTTCTTTCATCCATTACCGTCAATAATAATGGATCTGGATATCAGAACAAGCAAAGAACTGTTACTGCTGCAGGAATCAATACAGCATCTAACCAGATTACAATCACAAGTCATGATTATCAGTCTGGAGAAATTTTAAAATATACTGCTGGTGATACTACCATTGGTGGATTAGTAAGTGAAACTGAATACTACGCGACTAAGGTAGATGATAACAACTTTAGACTTTCTAGAGTTGGACTTGGTTCTACGAATAAAGATTACTACTATCAAACAAAACAGTATCTTGATTTTTCCTCTACTGGATCAGGAACACACTCATTTAACTACCAAGACATTACTGTTTCTGTAGAAGGAAAGATTGGTATCTCTTCCATTGGGTCAGAGACTTTTGAAGCACAAATTCAACCAATTTTTAGAGGAAGTGTAACCTCGGTTCATCTTTCAAATCAGGGTGTTGGTTATGGATCTTCTGAAATTGTTAATTTCAATAGACCACCAACTGTAAGATTAGTATCTGGGAAAAATGCCCAGTTGTCACCAATTATTTCAAATGGTGCGATCACAGATGTTATCATCTTGAATGGGGGAGCTTTATATAACTCCTCTCCAGATATAACTGTGACGGGTGATGGAATCGGAGCAGTTCTTACTCCCATTCTTTCTGATGGCATATTAACCTCAGTCAAAGTAGTTTCTGGTGGAGCTGGTTACACCAATGCTCAGACTTCAATAATAGTTAATTTTCCAGGAGCAGGAGCAGAACTATCTGCAAATCTTCAAAACTGGAGAACCAATTTATTCCAGAAACATTTTGATGGATATACTAATGATGATGGTTTTATTAGACTTGGTGTTAACAATAATTATGGATCACAATATTCTCATTTATACGCACCAAGAAGTTTAAGAAAAGCATTAAATGGAGTTGATCAAACTGGAAAAATTCTCTATGGAAACGCTGACTTAAAAATTGCTAACAATGTAGAAATTGAATCTTCTGACCACTCTCCAATTATTGGATGGGCGTATGATGGACACCCAATTTACGGACCATATGGATATGTAACCAGATCTGGTGGTGTTGTTACTCAGATGAAATCTGGTTATAAACTCGACTTAAAAACCAATAGACCACCAACATCAGAGTTCCCAGAAGGATTTTTTGTTGAAGACTACAATCATCAAAATCTCTCTGATGAAACTGTTCTTGATGAGAACAATGGCAGATTCTGCGTTACTCCAGAATATCCAAAAGGAACGTATGCTTACTTTGCCACTATTAATACACTAACTGTTGATTCTTCTGGACCTTTCTTAAATTTCAAGAGACCAGTATTTCCATACCTTGTTGGAGCAAACTTTAAGGGAGTTCCTAATAAATTTAATTTTGATCCTGGATCAAATCAAGATTTATTTGATTTGAATTCTACAGATTATTTTAGAAATGTAGCTCCATACAATTTAATTCCAGGGAATAGCAAATATGAATATCTTTCTCTACCTAATGATTTAAATCAAAATGTTGATATTACATCTGTAAGTCCAGGTGTTCTTGAAAATGTTGGTATTATTACTGGTGGTAATAATTATAAAGTTAATGATATTATCGAATTTGATAATACTCAAACTGGTGGAAATGGAGCATACGCAAGAGTCAGTAGAATCAGTGGAAAACCAGTTACTAGTGTAAGTTTTGCCACCAGTTCTATTACTGGTGTGGAATTTTCTCCAATTGGAAATAAAGGAGCATATGTTGCTTTCTCTACAAATCCACATGCATTTGAGAATAATAACACTCTGACTATTTCTGGTTTATCAACAACTTCATCTCTCTTGGAGGGATCATATAAGGTTGGTATTTCTAGTAACATCCTGAGACTCGCTGGAGTGGGGACTACCTCATCTGGTATTGGAACTGATGGTGTAACTGGAATTGTTACTTATCTCTCAGTAACTGGAGATATTTCTTATCCTACCATTGCCGAGAATGATATTCTTGGTATTGGAACAGAAAAAGTTAAGGTTCTGAATGTTGAACCAAGACTTTCTAGAATTAGAGTTATCCGTGCTGTTGACGGCACGGTTGCTGTTGCTCATACCGTAACAACAAAGATTTATGAGAATCCCAGAAAACTAACAATTAATTCTGGATTCAAGACTGATTATGAATACAGAAGAAATAAACAAATCTATTTTAACCCAAGTGAAACCGTAGGTCTCGGAACAATCGCTGGAGTTGGCATTGGATCCACATTGTCCTTCTCTAATCCAGGGACTGGAATTAGTGAGAAATTTATTCAAACCAAAGCATTGTATCTTCCAGATCATGAATTAAAAACAGGAGATCAAGTTACATATTCTCCAGGGAATGGAAGTGGTTTGGTTTACATTGAAAATAGTGTAGCGACTGCCAAAACCCTTTCTGATGGACAAAACTTATTCGTTGCTAGAATCACAGATAGTTTGATTGGTCTGGCAACAGTTCGTGTTGCGTTAGGCAGCACTGGAAACTTTGTTGGCATAGGAACCACCACAACCTCCTCTAACACTTTGTTCTTTAGTGGCATTGGAACAGGATCATATCATAGCCTCAAAACCAAGCACATCTCCATCACTGGAGAACTCCGAAGAAATGAAGTAACAGTTGCTGTAGCAGAATCTCATGGTATTGCTGGAGAACATGTTGTCTTTATGGATGTAAATCCATCTCTAACAACATCATTCACTGTTAAGTATAATGACTTCAACAGAAGAGTTCTCATTGATCCTAAAGACTTTACCGCTGCTGGTGTTAATACCACGACCAATGCGATTACTATTGTAGATCATGGTTATGTCACTGGTCAAAAAATCCTTCACACTGCCACTGCCGTCGCAGAAGGACTTACGAACAATGAGATGTATAACATTGTTCGTATTGACGACAATACATTCAAACTGTCAGAGGATTACTTTAATTCCACACAACTCAAACCAGCGATCGTTGGTATCACTAGTTCCTCTGCAGGAACTCTGTCTCTGATCAATCCTCAACTTTCTGTATATAGAGATTCTACAGTTGAGTTTGATGTAACAGATTCCTCACTGGCATATGTTAAGCAGGCATCTTCTTATTCTGCCTTTGAACTTAATTTTTATCGCGATAAGACTTTCACTCAAATTTATGATAAAAATGAATCTAGTTCTACATTTGATGTTGTTAGAACCGGAACTGTTGGTATAACCACTGATGCGAAGGTTACTTTAAAAGTTAATAAAGATACTCCAGACACCCTTTACTATCGTCTTGATGCTGTTTATGAGAGTGATGTCCCAGTAGAAAAACAAGAAATCATTTCGGACAGTGATGTAATCTCTAACAATGAAATTGATGTTCGTTCTAGTGTTTACAGTGGAGTCTTCCCTCTAGGACTTGGTGGAACAAACACTTTCACCTACACCGTAACAGAGACTCCTGAGAAAGTATCTTATATTTCTTCCACATCCAGTCTTTCTTATGAAACAAATTGCACTCACACTTACGGACCAATCGCTCAGGTTCTCATAGAGAATGGTGGTAAGAATTATTATTCTCTCCCAGGATTCTCAACAGTAACTGCCGGTCTTCCAGGAAGTCAGATTGGAACCACTGGAATCGGAACTGGCGCAATCTTAGAAACATCTAGTTCTTCTATTGGAAATATCAAAAATATTAGAATTGAAGATATTGGATTTAATTTTCAGGTAGATAAGACTATTCGTCCAAGTGTCTATCTTCCACAAATTGTAAAGGTTGACTCTCTCGCTTCCTTTGATTCTATTGCCATTACATCAACAGGTAAGGGATATATTAGAGCACCTAAGATTTTGGCGTTTGATGGAAAGACTAATGAGCGTATTTCTGATGTAGACTTACAATATAATCTTGGAGATGGTCAACTTACCATTCTCAAGAATACTTTTGGAATGAATAATACCGCTCCAAAATTCATTCCTGTTCAGAACTCAAATGGAGTTGGAATTAGCACGATCGCATATAATTCCAATACCATGGATGCAACAGTTACTTTGGCTGTTGGATTCTCCACCATCAACTCCTTCCCATTCTCCGTTAATGATGAAGTATTGGTAGAGGGTGTTAGTGTTGGTGTTGGATCAACTGGAAAAGGATTTAATACAGAAAACTATAACTATAAGCTCTTTACTATTAAATCAGTAACGGAGAATCTTGGTGGTATTGGAACAGTTTCCTTTAGTTTAGAAGGTTTCGTAAAGAGTGGAGAATCTGTTGGTGACTTTAACGCTGCTAATTCCACTGGTAGAATTGTAGCATCGAAAAACTTCCCAATTTTTGTACCAACACTTAAAAAGATTGGTTTCTCTAAAGGTGAAACTGTAAAGTCAGACTCTGCCACTGGAACTGTTCTTGGTTGGGATGAAAAAAATGGATTTATCAGAGTGTCTTCTACTGATGATTTTGTCGCTGGTGATCTTATCGTTGGACAATCATCCAAGTCGCAAGGTGTCGCATCTTCAGTATCTTACTTTGAATCATCTTTAAATGTTAATACACTTTCTAAAGTATCCAAAGGATGGCAAACAAACTCAGGATATTTGAATGATAATCTACAGAGAGTACAGGATAGTTTCTATTATCAAAACTTCTCATATTCTTTAAGATCAAAAGTTGATTATGATACTTGGAATGATGCGGTTGGATCTCTCAATCATACCTTAGGATTTAGAAAATTCTCTGATTATCAGATGGAATCCAAGTTACCAGAGGGTTCCAGAAATGCCATGGTTGTTGGTGTATCGACGGATTTGACTTCAGTTAATACCGTCAACACGATTGAAAGATTTATTGATCTTAATTGTGTTAATGATTTTGATCTTGTCAAAGAAAACTCCAGATCTCAGACAAGCATTGTTTCTGATCAAATAACCTTCGTTAGTAGAATTCTTACCGACTTCTCAGAATCCGTTGGTAACAGAGTTCTGTCCATTGATGATATTAGTAGCACATTTAATAGTAACCCTAGACCAACTGCTTTCAGTATCTCAAATAGTTTTGATACTACAGAAGTCAGGGCACAAAAGTATATCACATATGTAAAGGATAGAAGATTTACTGCCCAACGTCAGTTGATGATTGTTGATCTTCTCCATGATGGTGCATTTGGTTACATAAACCAATATGGTCGTGTTGAAACAACCTATGACCAAGGAACTTTTGACTTCACTATTTCTGGTACAACTGGACAACTTCAGTTCTTCCCAGAGAAATCCTCAGTCAATGATTATGATATCACAGTTCTTTCTTACAATCTTGATGACAATCTTCTTGGAGTAGGAACAACTGGAATAGGTCCTGTCCTGATTGATACTAAGAGTGTTGCTCTTAATTCAGGATCAACATCAAGTCTTGTTTCAATTGCTAAGACTTATAGTTCTGTCAAGTTGATGGTGGAAATTACCCCAGATATTAACAGAACTGAATTTGCATATGACAACATCAATATCGTACAGGATGGTACAAATGTTTCTGTTCTCCAATATGGAGATTTGACAACCACTCTTGGTGGAGGTGCTTATGTTGGATACGGAACTTATCATGCATATATTAGTGGTGACTCATTAAAAGTTGATTATATTCCAGGTTCTGATGTTGGTGTAGGAACAACTGGTGTTCTCAACGCAATGGTGATTGGTGTTGGTAATAGTGAAACCACTGGTATTGGAACATATGATCTGAATCATGCCAGACTTGAGGGTAGAAATACCACTATTTCATCCTCTGGATCTCCTACTGAAAATGTAATTGGAAGTTACAATAGCGGCGAATATGATGTTGCTCACTTTATTGTTCAAGTAACAGATGTCACCAATAATCAATATGCTCTATCCGAAGTCCTTGTGGTAGACAACTATCTCTCTGATGATGCTTCAGGTGATACTTTTGATACTGAGTTTGGTGTTATTGAAACCAATGCTGGACTTGGAACAATCGGTACAAGACTCACTGGTGCTGCTGTTGGGGTTGCTGCAACTGTAGAGTTGGTATTTACACCACCCGCAAGTGTTGCTGCTCAAGCAAAAGTCTTCATGGTTGCTCTGAGACATGCAGATGATGATAAGAGTGAAATTGATTTTACCAATGGATCTATCGAAACTCGCTTTACACAGTATCAGGGAACTGATAGAGATGTTTTGAGAGCATTTGAACTGAAGCATAGAACTGATCCAATCTTTGAGAGATACTTCCTTGGATCTGACTCTAGTATCATTAGCGTTGCTGACAATACTATTAGAATTCCAAACCACTTCTTTGTTAGTGGAGAGCAACTTACCTATGTTCATGCAGGTGCTGCATCAACACAAGCGATCGGAATTACTTCTGCTTCATTCGTTGGTATTGGCACCACTGATAAAGTTCCAGGAACTGTCTTTGCTGTTAAGGTTGACGACGATAAGATCAAACTGGCATCCACCGCAGAGAACGCTCTGAAGGGAACACCAGTGGTTCTGGACTTCACTAGCGTTGGTATTGGAACATCCCATAGATTTGTATCTACAAATCAAAACGCAAAAGGTATTATCGCTATTGATAATGTTATTCAGTCCCCTATCGTATCAACTTCACTTACAACTCACCTCGCAAAAACCGCGACAACTAGTGATGATATAATTCGTGTCAGCACTGGTATTAACTCAATCTTTGGTGGAGATCTTCTCAAGATCGAAAATGAGATCGTTAAAGTTACTGGTGTCGGTATTGGTTCAACAAATACTATTTCTGTTAACAGGCAATGGTTGGGAACAACTCTCGTTGGACATACAACTAATAGTCTTGTCACAAAGGTTGTAGGAAACTATAACATTGTCGATAACATTCTCAACTTTGTTGATCCTCCAGTTGGACAGACTCCGCTCGGAACATCAACAAATCCACCTGATGAGAGAGATTGGACAGGAATCGCAACTGGATCTTCGTTCCAAGGAAGGATCTTCTTGAGATCTGGTGTTCAGGATACAACAAATGAGACTTACTATAAGAACAGAGTTCTTGATGATGTTTCTGCGACCTTCAATGGGACCAATAAATCCTTCACTCTTCTGAGTGGTGGTGAAAATGTTACTGGAGTTTCGACAGAAAATGCAGTTATTCTCGTTAATGATGTATTCCAAGGTCCTGGTGCTACCAGTGATTATACGATTGAAGAAGCATCTGGAATTAGTTCTGTCACATTCGCAGGAACTGCTACTTCAGTTTCTTATGATGTCAACAGTTCTAACCTACCTGTTGGTGGTGTTATCGTATCTGTTGGTATGACAGATAGGGGACTTGGATTCCAACCTTTGATTTCCGCAGGAGGAACCGCTGTCATCTCAGGTCTTGGAACAGTTTCCTCTATCAGTGTTGCAAATACTGGATCTGGATATAGAGCATCTAGCACTTATGAAATTGCTGTTGATACATCAGCTGCTGTTGGTGTTGGATCAACTGTCATCTATCTTGAGAATACTAATAGCGTATTCAGTCTTCTGAGTCTTCTTAACACAGGAACTAACTGCAGTATCGGTGTTGGAACATTCATTGGAATCGGTAGTGTAATCGCATCTGTCGGATCTACTTTTGTTCGCATTGGAACTGGAGCAACTAGCATCCATGAAATTCCCTCTGGAACACAGGCAGTTGTCAAGATTAGTGATCCTCAAATTGGCATTGCGAATGTTAGTGTTGCCACCAGCACAGTGGGAGTTGGAACATTTACCCATGTTGGTTACTCTACGATTATTGCTGGCAGCATTTCAACTACAGTAACAATCACAAATGCTGGGTCTGGATATACCACATCAACTCCTCCTTATGTTGTGGTTAGTGATCCATTGTCTTACGCCAACATTGGTCTTGAATATGCTACTGTTTCTAGTGGAGTTGGAACCAATGCCAAGATTGATATTGTTGTTGGTCAAGGTTCTAGCATTATTGACTTTACAATTTCCAATACTGGATATGGATATGTACCTGGAGATGTTCTGACGGTTCCAATTGGAGGATTAACAGGAATCCCAACTACATCTTCCTATCGTGAGATGTTACTTGATGTTAAGAAAACGTTCACTGATGAGTTCAGCGCATGGACTCTAGGTACATTACAAGTCTTGGATAATTTGGATGACTTGTTTGATGGAGACACTGTAGTCTTCTCACTGAGACAGTCTGGATCTCTTGTTTCAATTAGAGCAGCAAAAGGTTCTAAGATTAATGTCCAGGACGTCCTGCTCGTATTCATCAATGACACATTACAAGTTCCTGGTGAGGGATACATCTTTAATGGAGGTTCTACATTAACATTTACCGAAGCACCTAAGGTTGGTGACACTTCTAAAATTATTTTCTATAAGGGAACTGGTGATGTTGATGTTCTTGATAGAGATATTATTCCTCCAGTAAAAGTTGGAGACACACTGCAGATTAAGTCTGATACTCAATATCTCACTGAAGATCCAAGATCCGTTAATATTATTAATTCTACTGATATTGTCACTACAAATCCATATTATGGACCTGGAAATACTAATGATGAAAATCTAGAAAGACCAGTTATTCTGTGTCGCCAAACAGAAGATATCATTCTTGATGAAAAAGTTGTAGGAAAAGATAGAGAATTGTATGAACCGGGAATTCAACCAACTGCTTATCTTATCAAGTCTGTTGGTATTGGTTCTACTGTAGTTTATGTTGACAACCTCAGACCATTCTTTAATTCTCAAATTGAAAATGACACGGTTCTCACATTCCAAGACAAAGTAACATTTGTTTCACAGGACACAAAAACTGCTGCGGCAGCAACAGCGATTGTATCTGGACTTGGAACTATTTCTTCAATCTCTATATCCTCTGGTGGTGCTGGTTACTCTGCTGCCCCAACAGTTAGTATTGGTAATACTGCTCAGGCAGTTGGTCTTGGAACCACTGCCACTGCAACAGCATCTATAACCGCAGGCGTTGTTACTTCTATTACTTTATCAAATGCTGGAACTGGATATACAAATACAAATATTCCACAAGTTCTTATTGCTCCTCCTGCGTGTCCAGTAGAAACAAATAGTGTTTCTTCATTCTCTGGAGATAATGGAATCGTTGTTGGATTTGGAACAACAACTTCTGGATCTGATCTGCAGATTGTTCTTGACCTTCATGTCCCTAGTGGATCATTCATGAGAGATGGTTCTCTCGTTGGAACTGCTGTAACTCTCAGTGGTGTTGCTGTAAATGATTACTTCATGATATTTAATTCTAATATTGGAGTTGGATCTACTTCTATCACATCCAAAGATGTGGGCGGAAACACGATCGGAATTGGAACAAGTTTTGTTGATAATGTTTATCAAGTAGCATCTGTATCTAATGTAGAGTCAACCATCACTGGAATTGGCACAACCATCGTTAGAAGAGTTCAGGTAACTGTAACTGGATTTGGAAATACAACTGGATCCGCATACACTACATCAAATTATATGGGCGACTACAGTTGGGGTAAAATCCAACTTGCAGGTAGAAATGAAAGTAATACATTCAGTTTCTACGGAGAAGATGGTGTTGGTGGTATTTCTACTTCCGCACTGGTTAGAAGAACCAATCCTCTAAAATTCTCCAATTATATAGTCTAAATACCTTTGATGTGTTTCTACACCACCAATAAATAAGTAAAAAGTCTCCTTCAAATGGCTGCTATTATAACTGATCAGATCAGGATATTAAATGCGAAGAATTTTGTTTCTGACGTAGGTATCAATACATATTATTCTTTCATTGGATTGCCTAATCCTGCTGATTATCAATCGGATTGGAATAATTCCCCTCCATCACCGAAAGATAATTTTGATCAAGAGAATGATTATTGGGATACAATGATCGCTCTCAAAAAAATCACTACAACTGATATAAGGCAAGTTGTACCCAAGACCTCTTGGTCATCTGGTACTACTTATGATTTTTATCGTCATGATTATAGCAGAACAAACACTGCGAAGGTGTCTGGTGCAACTAACTTATATTCTGCCACTTATTTTGTAATTAATTCCGAATATCAAGTTTATATCTGTCTGCAGAATGGAACTGATCCAGACAACCCAAATGGTCGTCCTTCTCTTGATGAACCAACCTTTACAGATCTAGAACCAAGATCTGCTGGAACGAGTGGTGACGGTTACATTTGGAAGTATCTTTTTAGAATCAAACCAAGTGCAATTGTAAAGTTTGAGACAACAGATTTTATTCCCGTTCCCTCTGACTGGACGACTGGAACAGATAATGCTCCAGTTAGAGACAATGCTGTTGATGGATCTATCAAGATTGTAACAATTACTGATCGTGGTGTTGGACTGGGAACTGCAAACAGAACTTATAGCAATGTTCCAATTAAAGGAGACGGAACAGGTGCTACTTGTACGATTGTTGTTAACAATGACCAAAAAGTAGATTCAATAACTGTTTCAAACCAAGGTTCTGGATATACTTACGGCAACATTGATTTAGTTGGAGGTAGTGTTCCCACTGGAACTTCAAGACCAACATTTGATGTAATTATGACACCTCAGGGTGGTCATGGTGCTGACATTTATAGAGAACTCGGTGCATATAATGTTCTCCTATATTCTAGAATTGAAAACGATAATGAAAACCCAGATTTCATTACTGGAAACCAAGTTGCCAGAATTGGAATCGTTCAGAATCCAGAAGAGAGTGTAGGAACGATCTTATCGTCAGATAAAGCAAGTGCTGTTCCTGCTTTAAGACTTGTTGGGGCAGGATATAGTTCAGCAACTTTCACTGCCGATTCTTATGTAACCCAAACTGTTTCTACTGGAACTACTGCTGTAGGTAGAGTAATTAACTATGATCAAACTACAGGTGTTTTAAAGTATTGGCAAGACAGATCAGTATCTGGATTTAATACAGTCGGAACTGCTCAAACACAACCAACATATGGATTTGATTTGACGGAATTTACTTCCGCTCCATCTACCGGTGGAAGTCTGACAATTGTTCCATCCACAGGATCAAACTTGGCGATTGATACCTCTTTCACGGGTGTCAGCACTGTAATAAATAATAGGACATATTACCTTGGTCAAACATTTACTAGTGGTGTTGCTGAGCCAGAAGTTAGACAACATTCTGGAAACATCATTTACGTAGATAACAGACCTTCGATTACCAGGTCATCGAACCAAAAAGAAGATATCAAAGTCATTTTGCAGTTCTAACGGATTATGCCACAGCAAACGAACCTTAACGTAGCGCCATATTTTGACGATTTTGACGCGAATAATGACTTTCATAAAGTGTTGTTTAAGCCTGGATATCCTGTCCAGGCTAGAGAATTAACAACACTTCAATCTATCTTACAAAATCAAATTGAAAAGTTTGGCAAACACTTCTTTAAAGAGGGTGCCAAGGTAATCCCCGGAAATACTGGATATAGTCAATATTACTATGGTATTCAATTAGTTAATAATTTTAATGGAGTTCCTGTTGAAGCATATGCAGATCAACTTATAGGAACTAAAATCACTGGACAGACTTCTGGTGTAACGGCATTTGTAGATTCTGTTCTTGCCCCAAGTGACTCTGAAAGAGGGAATCTTACTCTTTACATCAATTACTTATCATCCAACACCACAAATAATGCAACTCAAACATTCTCTGATGGAGAATCTTTGACATGTGATACCACAATTACTTCAGGACTTCTTGGTAATACTACTATTGAGATTGGAGCTCCTTTTGCTAATACTTTACCAGCAACTGCAGCAGTCACTGGGTCTTCTTTCCAAATCCAAGATGGTGTTTATTTTATAAGAGGTCAGTTTGTAAATGTACAGACAGAAACTCTTATCCTTGATCAATATAATGCTAACCCATCTTATAGAGTTGGACTGTTAGTTACAGAAGAAATTGTTACAGCAGATCTTAATGAAACCTTAAACGATAATTCTCAGGGATTTAATAACTATGCTGCTCCAGGAGCGGATAGATTAAAAATTAGTGCCAGATTATCAAAAAAACCAAATGTAGATTTTCAAGACGATAATTTTGTTGAACTTGCGACTATTTCTGATGGAGTTTTAAGATCTCAAGTAAGAAACACCGATTACTCCTTTGATTTCATGGACATCCTCGCAAGGAGGACGTTTGCCGAATCTGGAAATTATACAGTTAAAGATTTTGATATTAGCGTTGAAAATGCTTTAAACAATAACGTTGGAAATAGAGGTTTATTCCAAGCAGGACAATTTACACCTACAGGAACACCAGCAACTGATGCCATTGGTCTTTACAGGGTTGGACCCGGTAGAGCATTTGTCAAAGGTTATGAAGTAGAAACTGTAGGACCCACTTTCCTTGATTTTGAAAAACCAAGAACTACCAAAACGATTGAAGATCAATCAATCATTTATAATACTGGACCAACCATTAGAGTCAATAACGCTTATGGTGTTCCAAAGGTTGGTCTTGGCAACACATTCACAGTAAGTTTGAGAGATACCAGAATTGGTTCTGCCTCTACGATTGCTGCTGGTACAGAAATTGGTCTTGCTCGTGTATATGATTATGCTTTAGAGTCTGGATCTTATAATTCCACAAATGCTGCGATCAATGAGTGGGATGTTTCTCTCTTTGATATTCAATCATTTACCACAGTGACTCTGAATGAGAATCACACTTTGAGCGTCCCAACCTTTGTTAAAGGTCTTCAAACTGGAGCAACTGCTTTCTTGAGAAGTGCTGTAAGTGCATCTAAGTCACTTACACTTTATGAAGTAGAGGGACAGTTTAATGAGTTTGAACCACTAGCATTCAATGGAGTTGATAGTGGATATATTGGCGTAGCAATTACTAATTTTGGAATATCAGATGTTAAGTCTGTTCACGGAGTTGTTGGTGCAGGATACACG
>Ga0208666_1000402_pt1 | contig 20749 bp, 25 predicted proteins | sample 5B_taG_FD_184078 | JGI IMG/M metagenome (GOLD analysis project Ga0208666, IMG submission 184078) | Marine viral communities from the Subarctic Pacific Ocean - 5B_ETSP_OMZ_AT15132_CsCl metaG (SPAdes) (version 2) | ecosystem: Environmental > Aquatic > Marine > Oceanic | place: Pacific Ocean...
TCAATCTTCTTTTTCAATAGCTGGTCGTTCTTTATCAAGAATGTCAGTAGATGAATTATTAACTTTTAGAGATAGATACAAAGTAGAATATTTAGAAGAAATTAAAAAAGCAAGAATTAAAAATAAACAAAGGTCAGGTAACACTATAGAGGTTAAATTCTAATGGCTTGGTACGACAGATTTACAAGAAAACCGAAAAGAAGAAAAACTCTTAATTTAAGAAAATACAATGGTGCAAGTACCAGCAGATTATTTTCTGATTTCTTACAAACATCAACATCTGCTGATGAAGAGATAAAAACCAATTTAAGATTATTAAGAGACAGATCAAGAGACTTAGCAAGAAATGATAGTTATGTGCAAAGATATTTGAATCTGATGCAATCCAATGTTGTTGGCAACAATGGTATTCGTTTATCAATGAAAGCAAGAAACGATGATGGTAGTTTAGATTTAGTAGCAAACAGAATCATTGAAGAGAAATGGCATCAATGGTGTCGTTTAGGTAATTGCACAACGAATGGCAGATTAACCTTTATAGACTGTCAAAAATTATTTATTGAATCTTTAGCAAGAGATGGCGAAGTATTAGTTCGTCATGTTAAGTCAAGAGATTCAGAGTTTGGTTATCAGATAGAGTTTTTAGAAGCTGATCATTTAGATGAAACTAAAAACGACAATCCTGAAAAGGGTGGTAATAAAATAAAAATGGGTGTGGAACTAAATGCAAGTAATAAACCTATTGCTTATTATCTCTTCAAAAATCATCCATTTGATAACCAATACTACGCAAGACAAAGCCACATCAGATTAAATGCTGATGAAATGATTCACGCTTACATACCAAACAGACCTGAACAAAACAGAGGTGTGCCATTCACTGCATCCGCTATGGCAAATATTAAAATGCTTGGTGGTTATCTTGAAGCAGAAATAGTTTCTGCAAGAGTTTCAGCAAGTAAGATGGGATTTTTTACAAGTCCTGATGGTGATAGTTATGTAGGCGATGGCGAAGATGAAGAATATGTACCAATAATGAACGCTGAAGCTGGAACATTTGAACAGCTACCAGCAGGAATGGATTTTAAATCTTTTGATCCTGACCATCCTACATCTGCTTTTGAATCATTTAGCACGCAAGTTTTAAGAAGTATTGCATCAGGTTTAAATATTTCTTATCACGCTTTAACCAATGACCTTAGTTCTGTAAATTACAGTTCCCTAAGAGCAGGTGCATTAGAAGATAGAGAGATGTACAGACTGTATCAAAGATTTACCATTGACCATTTCGTTAGACCTGTATTTGAAAGGTGGTTAGAGATGTCAATATCAAGTGGTGCTATCTCAACATCTCCAAGTACCAACCAACCTTTGCCAATGAGCAGATACGATAAGTTTGCTAATTCAGCAAACTTTATACCAAGAAGTTTTTCGTGGGTTGATCCACAAAAAGAAATGATGGCTTCTATAAGTGGTATGCAGTCAGGTCTAGTAACATTTCAAGATGTTCAAGCAAACTATGGTAGAGATGTTGAGGAGTTGTTTGAGCAACACGAAAGAGAACAGAAGTTAGCAGAACAATATGGTGTGAAAACAGCTTTCCAACCTTTTGGTATGAAGATGCCTGTTGAAGCTGACATACAGGGTGGCGAGGGTGGCGAAGATGGCTAGACCGAACGAAGGCATGAAAGTCGAAGCACAAAAAGGCTTGGATTGGCGAGAAGAATTTGGTCGTGGCGGAACTAGAGTAGGTGCGGTAAGAGCAAGACAGATAGTAGCTGGTGAAAATCTATCAGACGATACTATCAAAAGAATGTTTAGTTTTTTTAGCAGACACGAAGTCGATAAAGAAGCTGAAGGTTTTAATTCAGGAGAAGATGGCTATCCTTCAAATGGCAGAATAGCTTGGGCATTATGGGGTGGTGATGCTGGTTTTACTTGGTCAAGAAGATTGGTAGAAAAGATGAAAGAAGAACGACAAACATATAACGAAGAAGAAAATCAAACAAGACAAGAAACTATTGAATACGAAGTAATTATTAAAGCTGGTGATAATAAATATGGCGAAGGTAATAAATTTTATTTAGATGGAGAACTGTCACCAAAACTTTCAATGATTATAGATAATACTTACAAATTTGATTTATCTGATGCTTCTAATAAAACACACGCTTTAAGATTTTCTATTACAGAAGATGGTGTTCATAACGAAGGTGAAGCGTACACAAAAGGTGTAGAAGTATCAGGTAAGGCAGGTGAAGAAGGTGCATTTATATCAATCACAATTAATGAAGAAACACCTGATCTTTATTATTATTGCGTTAATCATTCAGGCATGGGTGGCAAAATATCAGTCATGAATGAAGAAGAAACCAGAGCAGTATCAGGTAAGGCTCTTAAAATGATTCAAAACAAAGTAGAAGAACATAATGAAGAAGTAGGCGATGTAAAATCTAAAAGAACTACTGTCGGAGTATTATCAAAAGTTTATGAAAGAGGGATTGGTGCTTATAAGACTAATCCAGCTTCTGTAAGACCTTCAGTAAGTAGTCCAGAGCAGTGGGCATCGGCACGAATAAATTCGTTTCTTTACTGTCTCCGCAATGGTCGTTTTCGTTCAGGAAAACATGACACAGACTTACTTCCTGAAGGACATCCTTTATCAACCAAAAACAAAGAGGATAAATCTATGGAATATAAAGAAGATAGACATATCCTAAATGTTGAGGAAACAGACGATACTTATGTAGTATCTTTTGCTAAACATGAGGATATGGAAGAAATGGAAGATGATGAAAAAGATATGGAATCTCGACCATTTCATTATGATGAAGAAGATAAAGATGAAGAAGAAAGACTAGATAAGTCCGATATTGTCTATCGAACTCTAGACCTTTCAAGAGCATCTTATATCGATGAAGAAAAAAGAAGAGTGAGAATCGGAGTTAGTTCCGAAGAACCTGTTGAAAGAGATTTTGGCATGGAAGTAATCTCACATTCTGAAGAGGATATTGACACTAGCTTTATTGGTAGTGGTAGAAGTCCTTTACTCTTAGATCACGACATGACTAAACAGATTGGTGTGGTCGAAAGATATGAAATTGATTCTGCTGAAAAAAGTGCGAAGGCAATTGTTCGCTTTGGTCGAAGTGAACTCGCAGAAGAAATTTATCAAGATGTCAGAGATGGTATTCGTCAAAATATCAGTGTTGGCTACAAGATAAATGGCATGGAACGTATGCGTGGCAACCAAGATGATAAGCCGATGTTCAGAGTATCAACTACACCTTTAGAGGTGTCAGTTGTTTCTGTACCAGCAGATCAATCTCAAGCTGTCGGAGTAGGACGTTCTGAAGATAAACAAACAACCATAAAGGTAAAAACAATGACTGAAGAAGTTAAAAATGAAATAAACCTTGATGAAGTTAGGCAAGAATCTGTTGCTGAAGCTAAAGCCGAATTCGTTAGAAATTCTAAAGAAATTATGGACTTAGCTGTTAGACACAACAGAAGAGACTTAGCTGACAAGGCTATTCAAGATGGTAACTCAGTAGAAGAATTTAGAGGAATCTTATTAGACCAAATAGCGACTGATAAGCCTTTAGAAACTCCTGAGATTGGCATGAATAAAAAGGAAGTACGTCAGTTTTCGATTATGAAAGCAATCAATGCTTTAGCTAATCCAACTGACAGAAAGGCACAAAGAGAAGCTGAATTTGAATTTGAATGTTCAGAAGAAGCATCTAAACACTATGGCAGAACTGCACAAGGTATTATGTTACCGCCTGAAGTTATGGCTAATTGGAACACTAGAGATTTGAACGCATCTGACGATGCTGGTCTTGTTGGACAAGATTTCAGACCTGAGAGTTTCATAGACGTACTCAGAAACGCATCTGCTGTAATGCCATTGGCTACAAACCTAAATGGACTATCTGGCGATGTTAAGATTCCTAAGAAAACATCTGCTTCTTCTGCATCTTTTATTAGTGCAGAAGGTGGTGCATCTGGTGAGTCTGAAATGGTAATAGGTTCTGTAACTATGTCTCCAAAAACTGTAGGTGTACACACAGACGTTACTCGTCAATTAATGCTTCAATCATCTTTAGATGTTGAAAACTTAATTCGTGATGACTTAGCTAAATCAATGGCAATTGCAATTGATGATGGTGCTTTAGAAGGTAGTGGTTCTAGTGGAAATCCAAGAGGTATCACTAACACTTCAGGTATCAATACTGTTTCTTTAAGTAGTGCATCTGCACCAACTTTTGCAGAAATGGTTTCAATTGAAACAAGTGTTGCTGTAGATAATGCTTTAGTGGGCGATTTAGCTTACATCATTAATCCAGCTAACTTTGGTACGCTAAAAACTACTGCTAAAGATTCAGGTAGTGGTTTATTCGTAGCAGAAAATGGACAAGTAAATGGCTATCCTGTAGTTGTTTCTAATCAAATTACTGCGAATAACTATGTGTTCGGAAACTTCAATGACCTATTAATTGGGTTCTTTGGTGGTTTAGACATTACTGTTGATCCTTACTCTAACTCTACTTCAGGTACAGTTAGAATCGTTGCTCTACAATCAGTAGATGTAGCTGTAAGACACGCAGTTTCTTTCTGTAACGCAAGTTAATAGATGGTATTAACAACTGAAAAGGCAGTAGGGGTTTTCTCTACTGCCCTTTCTAAAAACAAGGAAGGCAAAATGAAAGTTTTAATTCTTAGAGATACAGTTGCTGATGGCAAAAAAGTTTCTGCTGGTGATGTTGTCGAATTAGATAACGATACTGCTAATACTTTAATGAGTTATGGCAAAGCGGAAGCATCCGATGGCAAAGTATCTGAAAAAAAAGATAGAAGTGTTGGTTTAGAAAAATCAGAAGTCAAAGTCAAAAGGAGAAAGGAAAAGTAAATGGCTTTAGAATTTGATGCTGATTTTGATGGCTACTTTGATGATTCTTATGGACATGGTGTATCTGCTACTTATACTGTTAGCGGTGGTTCTGCAACAACTATCAAGGTTATCCTTGAAGATGAATATTTATCAGTAGATGGTTTAACTGTTGGAGTTGAGAGTAGTACACCTGTCGCATATTGCAAAACCAAAGATGTACCATCAGCAGGTCATGGTGATACTTTAGCTTTTTCAGCATTAACAGATTTAGATGGCAATACTTTAAAAGGTGCAAAAACTTATTCTGTTATAAACGTACAACCTGATAATACAGGTGTTACTGTTTTAATTTTACAAGAACAATAATGGCTAATCACATCAGACAACAAATAAGAGAAAGAGTAGGTACAACCTTAACAGGTCTAACTACTACAGGATCAAATGTTTTTCAAAGCAGGGTTTATAATTTAGAAAATGCTAAATTACCAGCAATAATAATATATACAAAATCTGAAGATTCAGAATTACTAGAAATGGGTTCAAGTAGAACAATGCAAAGGAATTTATCTCTAGTGGTTGAAGCGTATGTAAAAGCTAATAACAATTTTGACGATACCATTGATACGATTGCTAAAGAAGTTGAAGCGGTTATGGGTGCGGATGTAACTCATAACAATTTAGCTAGAGATTCTTTCCTAGAATCAACTGAAATAAATTATAATGGCGAGGGTGAACAACCTATTGCCGTTATGACTATGGTATATAATATAGGTTATCAAACTACAGAAGTGACAGCAGATGTCGCTTTATAGAGGTTTTTATTATGGATAAAAATGTAATGGTTTCTCCTGATGGCAAAAGCAAAATTACTGTTTTTGATTCAGAAGTAGAAAATCTAAAACAAAACGGGTGGATTCTTGAAGGAGAATCTAAAACTAAAACAAAATCTAAAGAGGATTAATAATGGCAACATTAACAGGTAAAGCTGGTGTAGTTCAAACAGGCAGTAATGCTTTGGCAGAAGTTAGATCTTACAGTATCACGCAAACAGGCGATACTACAGAATCTACTTCAATGGGTGACTCAGCAAAAACATTTGAAGCTACTTTGACTGAATTTTCAGGTTCAGTAGATGTATTTTTTGATGACACTGATACTTCAGGTCAAGTTTCTTTGACTATAGGTTCTTCATTCACTATGAATTTAGCACCTGAAGGAACAGCAAGTGGTGCATACAAATTGTCAGGCACAGCTATCGTAACTGATGTTACTAGAAGTGCATCACATGATGGATTAGTTGAAATGTCGATTGCATTTCAAGGCACAGGTGCATTGGCTATTGGTACTTACTCATAATGACTAAAGCGATTGATAATGTCGTTGCTCACTTTGACAGTCAAGAAATTAAAAAAATTGAAGTCAAAGAATGGGGAACAGAAGATCAACCTTTAGAAATTTTTACCAAACCATTGACATTACAAGAGTCTAAAAAACTCTACAAAATGGCAAATGGTGGTGATTTAGAAGTCATGATTTATGCAATCATTACCAAAAGTCTTGATGCAGATGGCAATAAACTTTTTACATTAGCTGATAAGGATAGTCTTATGAATAAAGCTGATGTAGAAGTTTTGTCTAATGTTGCATCTGAAATTTTAGGTAGTGTTACATCTGAAACAGCACAGGAAAAGTAAGAGCCGATTCTGATCTATTTGCTATGTTTGCTCTTGCGGACAGGCTCGGCATGACAGTTGAACAATTGCAAAAGAGCATGACAGTCGAGGAGTTTGTTTATTGGTTGGCATATTTAGACGAAATGAATAAAAGAATGGAAAGAAATGGGTAACTTAGGAAAATTAAACATTGTCATTTCTGCTGTCAATAAGACGCAAAAAGTATTTAATACTGTCAAAAAAGGTTTAGATGGAGTCAAAAATGCAGTTGGCAAAGCACTCAAAGCCTTCGGTATGCTTACCGCTGGTATTGGTGCTGTCGCTGGTGCATTAACAGTTCTCTTTAAAAAATCTTTTGATTATATAGATGTTATAGGCAAGATAGCATCTCGGACAGGTGCAACGACCGATGTAATTCAAGCCTTTCAATTATCTGCAATTCAATCAGGTGCTTCGATTGATACTGCAAACAAAGCAATTCAAAAATTTGCCAAGATGGTCGGTGAAGGTCGTAAAGGCTTAAAAACTTACACAGATATTTTTGATCGTTATGGTGTGTCTTTAATGACTGCCACAGGCGAAGAAAAAAGTTTCAACGAAGTTTTGTTTCAAATGATGGAAGGTATGAAACAAAGCGGAGATATATTTCTTAGAAATGCAGACTTAGCTTTGTTATTTGGTCGTGCTGGTCAAGAACTTACCAATACTATTTTGATGGGTGGAAAAGCATTTGAACTCTATGTGGAAAAACAAAAAGAATTAGGTTTAATTTTAGATGGCAAAACAATATCAGCAACAGAAGCATTTAACGACAGATTATCAAGAATAGGTTTTACTTTTAGAGTTATTAGAGATGCTATAACAACAGCTTTTTTACCTGTTTTAGATAAATTTGCAAAATCTATTGAAGATACTTTGGCAACAAAGAACGCTAAAAAATTAGGTCAAGATTTTGCTTTACAAATTATAGATGCACTTATAAACATTTTAAAAGCAACAGATGATTTCAGGATGGCTTTCGAGCAAAATTTCTTTAAAATTTCTGCACCTGTTAATAAATTAGTTGCTAGTTTTAACAGTTTAGGAATAGCAGTTGCAATAGTTAAATCATTTTTTTCAGACTCTAAAGAAGAAGTTGATAAGTTAATGGCATCAGCACAAGGTCTTGTTGATGCAAATGATGAAATTTTAGAGCAGATGTCAAAACCTATTATACCAAGTGAAAATATAGCAAATGCAGTATCAGGTTTAGAAAATGTAAAAAAAGCTATGAAAAGTGCTTTTGGCGATGAAGAAGGTGAAGGCGGTAATTTCTTTGAAGTTTTTGGCAAAAAGACAGAAATGTTCAATCAACAAATGGCTAAGATGGTTGCTGATATACAAGCACCATTATTTACATTTGGCGAAAGTTTTAAAAGCACAGGCACTATGATTGGCGATACCATAGTTTCATCAATGAAAAAATTTGAAGATACTATTGTTGATGGCTTAATGACAGGTAAATTATCTTTTAAAGATTTTGCAGATTTTGTTATAAAAGAATTATTAAGAATAGCTATCAGGAAATTTATTATTGAAAGTATGTTTAATGCAATCACAGGTGGCTTTGGTAGTCTTTTTGGCGGTGCAAGTAAAGGAATGTCAGGTTTTAGAGGAAGCATAAATACTGCTGGTATGCCTGTAGCAGAAGGCGGTGGCTTTACAGGCTTTGGCTCAAGAACAGGTGGTGTAGATGGCAGAGGTGGCTTTCCTGCAATACTACATCCTAATGAATCTGTAATAGACCACAGAAAAGGTGGTAGAGGTGGCACTCCTATTAATATTACTTACAATATTCAAGCCTTCGATTCTAGAGATACACTTCAAGCAATAACAGAAAATGCACCTACTATATCTGCCATAATAGAAAGTGAATTTAACAAGAGAGGTAGAAGAGGTTTTGTAACATGAGTGGCAGTTTCCCAACATCACCTTCAGCAAGTAGCGTAAACATAAAATCTATAGAACCTACTTTAGTTTCTGTCACACAAAATTTAAAAAGACAGGTAAGAAGAAGAGGCGGACAAAGATGGTTGTTAGAAGTGGAATTTCCACCAATGACCAGATCAGAGTTTGCACCTATCTATGCTTTTGCTATGAAGCAACAAGGTCAGTTTGAAACCTTTACTTATGTACCGCCTGTAATAAGCACATCGCAAGGCGATACAAGCGAATCTCCTGTAGTTGATGGTGCGGTGTCAGTTGGTGCAAATTCAGCGACTATAGATGGTCTTACAGCTTCAGAATCAGGTATTATAAAAGCTGGTGATTTCTTTAAATTTAGTGGTCATTCAAAAGTGTATATGGCTACTGCTGATATGGATGCAGATGGTACAAGTCACGCTACCTTAAATTTTGCACCTAATCTTTTAAATGCAGTTGCTAATGATGAAACTATAGTTTTTTCAGCAGTACCTTTTACAGTTTCTTTTGGTGATGATATTACGCAATTTAATACTGATGTTAGTGCTTTATATGGTTTTAGTATGTCATTGGTAGAAATATTTTAATGAGATGGATAGAGGAAGCACAGGTGCATTTCAAACAGAGATTGTTAAATCTGCAAACAAACCTTTTCATTTAGTTAAATTATCTTTTGATGATGTCAGTTATTTTTTATCTGATGCTTATATTCCTGTAACTTACGATTCAAATACTTATACACCAACAGGTAGTTTTCTAGCTTTTTCAGATATTGTTGAAACCAATGAAGCAAATATTGAAACCATAAGTATTTCTTTATCAGGAGTTGATACAACATATATAAATTTATTTTTGACAGGTGGTTATTTAGACAGAACAGTACAAATTTATAAAGCATTTTTAGATAGTAATGATGCTTTGGTTTCTGATCCATTATTAATATTTGATGGCAGATTAAATAATCCTGTCATTCAAGAAGATGTTGATGCTGGAACAAGCACAATAGCAGTACAAGCAAGTTCATTATTTGTGGACTTTGATAGAATCAATACAAGATTTACAAATAATGAATCTCAGCAAAGTTTTTTTTCAGGAGATACAGGCTTTAGATTTAGTTCAGTTGTAGTTAAAGAATTGAATTGGGGAATGACCACAGGTGCTACTGCATCAGGTGGTGGTAGTTCTAGTGTATCAACACAAGGTTCTACAACATCACCAATCAATAATACTTCACCAGCACAAAAAAGTATTTTTAGAGAAATAAAACCAACCAATCCATCTCTTACTTTGCAATCAGGTTCAGTAAGAATACACATCAATTATGCAAATAGAAGCACAAGTAATTTTTCTGTAGGACAACAAGTTAAGATAAATGGTTTTGAATCTAAAACATTTGATGATGGTGAATTTATTTTAAGTTCTGCTATCAATTTTTCAGAAGGTGCTGGTACTCATGCAATAACTTCAATAGATTCTGATGGCTTTGGTTTTACAATTGCAGTTCCAAATACAGTAACATCTGTAAAATCAGGAAAGTTTGGCGGTAGTGAAGTCACAGTTGATGATGAATTGGTTACACCTGTATTGATACAAACTACATCAGGCTCTAATTTAATCACAGTCAATGCGGATAACTTTGCTAAAACAGGAGAGGCAGTTTCTTTTAATTTAGAAACAACATCTGTTGGCGGTATTGAAAGCAGGATTCTTTCTTTAGATCACAATATAACAGCAAGAACTACAGATACACTTACAGTTGCAGTTACACAAAAAAATATTGTTCTAGCCAATCCTTTAAAAACTACATCAGGTTCAACATCTTTAGTAATAGATTTTGCAGAACATAATATTGCTGTAAGTGATTCAATTACTATTTCGGGTGCAACAGCTGTTGGTGGTGTACCAACTTCAGATATAAATAAAGCACATACTGTTACAGCCATAACAGAAAACACAGTTACAGTTGTTGTTTCGACAACAGCAACAAGTACCGCAAGAGGCGGTAGCGATGCAGTTCGTTTAGATGGCTTTATTATTAGAACGAATCCAATAGAAACCACAGCTTCTTCTGCTACTGTAAAGGTACATTATAGAAGTCATGGTTTAGCAAACAGCGACACAATAACTTTAGAAGGTTTAGATGATGTCGGTGGCTTAGATCGTAGTTTATTAAATAAATCACATACTGTAGTTGATGCTTCCAATGCAGATTATTTTACAATCACTCTTTCTGAAAGTGCTACAACTACAGAATTTGGTGGTGGTGGTGATAGTGTTTTAGAAAGACCTGTAAAAGCAACATCAACAGTTAATTATGGTTCATCAGGTAGTAGAATAAATCTACCAACAGAAATACGATGATAGATAAATTAAAAGCAAATAAATACATAGAAGCTAAATTAAAAGAGCCTTTTGCATGGGGAACTAATGATTGTAATACGTTTATTGTTGAATACTTTGATAAGGTATTAGGTACAGATTTACTAAAAATAATTTATCAAAAATATTCTACTAAGGAAGGTGCAATTGAATTTCAAAAAGAATTTGCTCAAAGAATATCAGGCAGGTGTTTAGAATTAGGCATGACAGAGTATCATCCAACAAAAGCTATATTTGGCGATATATTAGTAAAACATAATGAAAATTGGGATTCATGTCATATTTGCATTGGTAGTAAAATGGCATCTGTAGATGAACAAATAGGTACAGCAATTTTGCCAATATCTGATTTTAACGATTTTGATTCTGCATATAGATTTAACAATGAAAATTAGAAACATAATATTTTTTATATCAGCTTTATTTTTTACAGGTAGTGTTTTTGCTTTACCAGCTTTAGCACCTGTTTTCGCTAAGATTGGTGCAGGTTTTGTTGCAGGTCTTACTGCTGGTACTGTTGCAGTTGCTGGTGCTACAGCTATAGCAATTGGTGTAGCTGTTGTCGTAGTTGGTGCTTACGCTGGTACTCAATTACTAGGTGCTATGAACATGGACTTTCCTGATAATATGTCCGCACAAGCACGTTCAGCTTTATCCAATCAACAAGGTTCAACTAATCCTTTACCTGTAATTTATGGAGAAAGAAGAGTAGGTGGTACACCAATTTTTTATCATGTATCAGGAGATGATAATGAATTTCTTCATGTGGTTTATGCAATTGCAGAAGGTGAGATTCAAGGTGTAAGCCAAGTCTATTTAAACAATGATGAAGTAAATACCACGCCTGATTTATACGATACATCTCTAACAGATATAATTATTAATGAAGGAGAAGGTGGTCTTATTAATAATATGTCTGTTTTCGGCTTGGAGAATATACATAAACCAAAGTATGAAGGAATAGTCAAATATGAAATATACAATGGCACGACAACACAAACAGCAGATCAAGATTTAATATCAGAAACCAATGGCACTTGGACAGCATCAGATAGATTGCAAGGTGTTGCTTATGCGGTTGTTAGATTTAAGTTTGAACCTGAAGTATTTGGTAATACAGGAATACCACAAGTAAATTTTGATGTCGTTGGTAAAAAAACCAGAAGCACTACTTCAGGTGGAAGTACTTATAAAGTGTTTAGTAATAATCCAGCAGACTGTATAGAAGATTATTTAACCAATACCATTTATGGTAGGTCAGTTCCAAGTTCACAAATTGACACAACATCATTTACTACTGCAAGAAATATTTGTGATACCGAAGTTACAGTAGGTGGTAAAACTCAAAAAAAATATACCTGTAATGGCATATTAAATACCAATAATAAAGCCTTAGATAATATTGAAAAACTGCTTACATCTTGCAGAGGTTCAATAATATTTTCAGGTGGTAAATATAAATTGTTAATTGATGATACAGGTACAGCAGTACAAAGTTTTGATGAAGATAATATTGTTGGTGCTTTTGAATTATCTTTAGGTGGTAAAGAATATAAAGCAAATAAAATCAGAGCAACTTTCTTTAATAAAGAAAGAGATATGCAAGGAGATTTTGCCATTGTAGAAAGCACAACATTTAAAACAGAAGATAATGGTTTGAGTCTTGAAAGAGCAATTGAACTACCTTTTACAGATCAAATGGAAAGGTCACAGATGATTTCTACAATCAACATGAAACAATCTAGGCAGTCATTGGTTTTTAAATTTACATCAACAATTGAAGGACTCAGAGCAGAAATAGGTGATGTAGTTTTTATTTCATTGGAATCTTTAGGTTGGAATACGCTTAATTCTAATCAAGGCAAGAAGTTTAAGATTATGAGACTTGCTATAAAAAATAATGATGAAGTAGATATTACCGCAAGAGAATACGATGATGATGTTTATGATTTTGGTTTGATACAAGCAGAAGATACATCGCCTAATACCAGCTTACCTAATTTTTCATCTGTAGATAAACCAACAATAACTACACCTTCTGAAGAATTAATAGCGATACCGCCAACATTATTTAACAGGGTTACTATCAATTGGACTCAACCAAATAAATCTTCTGTTGAATCTTATGAAATAGGTATCAACAGATTAAATTCAGTTCGTTTTGAAAATAAAGCTAGTTATGATTTTGAAGGCAGAAGTGTCACCGAAAGTTTTACTATTGATAAATTAGAAGCTGGTCAATACTTTGTAGCTGTTAGAGCAAAAAACAGATTAGGAGTTTATTCTGATTTTGCTACAGAAATATTTGAGGTAGAAAACTTTGGAACTTTGCCTAATGTAAATACACCAGCAATTAATTCTGTAACAGAAGAATTGTTTACTACTACACAAGGTTCAGGTGTAAAAGCAAAAGCCATATTAACTTTTGGTGCATCAACAAACACAGAATGGGAAGATTTAGGTGTAACCATTGACCATTATGATATTGAGTTTAAAAAATCTACAGAAGCTTCTTTTCAAGGTGCTGGAACATCACAAGGAACTAATTTTGAATTCTTTGATATTGAACCAGCTTTGTATGAATTTAGAGTAAGAGCAGTAAATACTGTTGGTGTGGCATCAGAATTTTCATCAACTACACAAAGAATCTATGGATTAACTGCTGTGCCAGCAGATGTCAGTAATTTATTTTTGAGGGCAGATAGTAATACTGCAAGTTTAAATTGGACACCTACAACAGACTTAGATGTCAAGATTGGTGGTTTTTATGAGATAAGACATTCATCGCTTACATCAGGTGCAGTATGGCAACAATCTACTCAAGTAGGGGAAGCTGTATCAGGTATAGCAAACTCAACAGAAGTACCATTATTGGTTGGTACTTATTTGATAAAAGCTGTTGATTCTATTGGCATTAAATCTGCTAATGCCACAACAGTAGTAAATACAGTTACACCTGATTTATTTCAATCAACACAATTTTTAACAAGAACAGAAAATCCATCTTTTGCTGGAACTAAAGCAAATATGGTTGTCATAGATGAAAAATTAAAACTAGAAGCAGATACTTTATTTGACTCATTAGGATTGATTGATGAAGTAGGATTGATAGATTCAGCAGGTGGTGTAGATTTAGCAGGTACTTATGATTTTGCTAATGTTATTGATACAGGTATTGCACCTGCTTCTTACAGGCTTACTTCTGCATTTGCTTTTACTACTAATTCAACATCGGACTTTATAGATACACGTTCAGGAAATATTGATAGTTATGAATCTTTTGATGCAAATACTTATGATGATGTAGAAGTTCAATTGCAAATAGCGACAACCAATGATGATCCTAGTGGCTCACCAACATTTAGTGATTTTCAAAACTTTAGAATTGGAAATTATTTTGGTCGTGCTTTTAAATTTAGATTGCAAGTCACATCAGGTGATATTACACATCAAGTTTATATCACATCATTGTCTGCAACTTTAGAAGCGTTCCAAAGATTCGATACGCAACAATTAACATCAAGTACAAGTGCTTTAGGTGTTACTTTTGGTCAAGGATTTTTAGTTACTCCAAAAATTGCTGTTACCGCACAGAATATGGCAAGTGGAGATTTTTATGAAATAACAAGTGTGTCTAGCACAGGTTTTACAATTACTTTCAAGAACAGTAGTGGTACAATTATCGCTAGAACATTTGACTATATAGCAAGAGGTTTTTAATGGCTCAACACGATTACGATATAGCTAACCAATCAGGTGCTAACTTTAGAGCAGACTTAAATAATGCTTTAGATGCAATAGTATCTAATAATTCAGGTTCGTCAGAACCATCTACAAAATTTGCTTATGAATGGTGGATTGATACTTCTAATAATTTATTAAAGCTAAGAAATTCTGCAAACAACGCTTGGATTACTTTGCCTTTATCAATCACCGCAGATAATGCAACATCAGGTGCTTTAACAGTAAATGGTAATTTAAGCACTACAGGAACAGTAGATATTAATGGACAAGAATTAATTTTAGATGCTGATGCTGATACATCCATAACAGCAGATACAGATGATCAGATAGATTTCAAAATTGGCAATGTAGATGTCGCAACTTTAACAAATAGCAATTTAGTTCTTAAAGGCACAACACCTTCATTAACAATTGGAGATGGTGGAGAAGAAGATACTAAAATTGTTTTTGATGGTAATGCACAAGATTTTTATATTGGTTTAGACGATTCTGCTGATGATTTAGTAATAGGTACAGGTTCTACTGTAGGCACAAATGGTCTGGTAGTTATCGAAAATGGCGGTAATGTTGGTATTAATACTTTAACTCCAACTTTTAGATTAGATGTGAATGGCAGTCTTTCTAGTAATGGTAATGAAAATGTAATGAGAATTGCTGGTTCAGATACTAATAACGCAGGGGGTATTACTATAAATAATGTTTTTGGTGCTAGTGCTTCTTCAAGAGTTTCAACCTTATTTAGTATTGATGGTCAAGATCAAGCATCACCACTAGCATTTGGAAGTGGTACTAGTGAAGTTATGAGAATTACCAATGACTCCAAAGTTGGTATTGGTACTACAAGTCCAGATAGAAATCTAACAGTTTTTGCTACTAATCCTATACTGAATATAAAAAATTCTAATGCAAATTTACATTTAGAAATGGCTGGTGAAAATGGCTACATAGGAAATAATTCTTCTTCAGGATTTATACAAATTTTTACTAATAATGGAAATTCTACTTCGCAATTTAATTCTAATGGTGATTTTTTACATGGAGGCACTTCATCTTTTGCAACAGGAGTTACATCTTTTAGAAGCAGAACAATAAGCAGTAATGATTTTGCTGAAGTAGCTTGTGGTGGAGAATATGCAACTACAGATACTTTTTTAGTGTTTGACACAACAAATAGTGTTACTAGATTCAAAGTCAATTATCAAGGAACAGTTTTTGCAACCAGCACATCAATTTCATCATTATCTGATGGTAGACTAAAAGAAAATGTTAGAGAATTAGACAAAGGCTTAAATGACATACTTAAATTAAAGCCTGTTAGGTTTGATTGGAAGGCTATAGAAGGAAGCAATAAAAAAGACATTACAGGATTTATTGCACAAGAATGCGAAGAAGCTGGTTTTGAAGAATTTGTAGATACTTACAAATTTAATGATGAAATTGAAGATGCTAAATCATTTGGATATAGTGGTTTAATACCTGCACTTGTAAAAGCTATCCAAGAATTAGAAGCAAGAGTAAAAACATTAGAGGAATAATATGGCAATAAATTATACTTGGAGTTGCAAAACTGTAGATGTTAAAGAAATAGACAGCAACGTTGATACTGTCTTTAACGTGCATTGGCGACTAAACGCTGAAGATGATGCTAATACTGTAAAAGATATGCGAGGTAATGATGTACCTGCTACTGCTACAGTATATGGCACACAAGGTTTAGACACTTCAGACTTATCAAGCTTTACCGCTTTGACAGATTTAACTGCAAGTGATGTACAAGGTTGGGTTGAAACAGCTATGGGTGAAGATAAAGTTACAAAATTAAAATCTAATTTAAGCAATCAAATAGCAGAATTAGTGACACCAACACAAGAAACAAAAATAATAGGAGAATAATATGTCAGATATACAAGTTAGAAACGATAATGGTGATGTAGAGGAATACAACAAAGAAGATATGACTGACGAACAAAGAAGTTTGTTTAATGATGTCTTAGCCTTGCAACAAAGGTGTATTGAGATCGAACCAATGGCAAGAGAATTTACTGATAAAAAACAATTGGTTGATCTTAAATCTAAATCATTATTAGAAAGCCTTAGAGGTATAGGAAATGCCAAAGAAAGCGACAGCAAAACCAAGACAATCGACTAAAAAGCCTACTGTTGAACAAGTAGCAAATGCCCTTGATAGGCATGAAAAAGTTTGTGTACAAAAATGGAAGGAAAACTTCCGCAGATTAGATTCAATTGAATCGGATATAAATACTACCAATAAAAGATTGTGGCAAATAGCAGGAATTGTTATTGGGCTATTATCTTCTTTAGTGATTAATGCGTTCTTCATGTGAAATGAACATTGAAGAATATTATATTGAAATCTCAATATTTATCGCAAGTGTTTTAGGCGGTCTTGCTCTTAAAGATTATTCAGTATCTTTTATCAAAGGTCTTAAATTTAAACTCAACTCACAATTCAACGAAGGCGATAAGGTCTTATTAGATGGCGAACAAGCCATGATAATTAAAATAGGCATGGGTACTACTGTTTTTGGTGTTTATGGGCGAGATGGCTATACATGGCGATATATCAGTAATACTAAGATAGAATCCCTTAAATTAGAAAAGATAGTTGATAAAGACTTACACCAAGATTCTGCTTATGAAAAGCGACAAAAACTAAAAGACATATTAGAGGGCAAAGACAATGATTGATAAATTTTTTAAACCAATAAGCGATTTAATTGGTAAAGCCATACCTGATAAAACTAAGCGTATGGAATTAGAAGCAAGTATAAAATCGCAAATGATTGATCTGCAAAAATCACAAAATGAAATAAATCTAGAACAAGCAAAACATGGTTCTATCTTTGTAGCTGGTGCAAGACCTGCCATCATGTGGATATGTGCATTGGGATTAGCATGGGCATATTTTTTAGCACCAATACTTAATTGGGTGGTATGGACATTTACCATTGATATTGTGCCACCTGATATTGATACTGAAGGTCTTATGACTTTAACATTATCAATGTTGGGTTTAGGTGGTATGCGAAGTTTTGAAAAATTCAAAGGTGTTGCAAGAAACAACATGAAAGAAGAAAATACTAAAGATTCATATAAGCCATAATGGAAACAGGTGTCACTAAAGAACTGATTGATGATTTAAAAGAAATGCTTATCAAGAATGAAGGCATGGAACTTAAAATGTATCGGTGTACAAGTCAAAAATGGACAATTGGTGCAGGTCGCAATATTCAAGATAATGGCATATCTGTTGATGAAGCAGAGTTAATGTTAAAGAATGATATGGATGGTGTCTTTAATGATCTTGATAGAAACATACCTTTTTGGCAATCTATGCCTTATAACATTAGATTAGTCTTAGCAGATATGTGTTTCAATCTTGGGATCAAAAGATTATGTAGATTTACTAAGATGCTAGAAGCTATGGAAGAAAGAGATTTTGAACTAGCTGGTGAAGAACTATTAGATTCTACTTATGCGGTTCAAGTAAAAGGACGAGCCAAAAGAAATTTTCGACTCGTCACAGATGGGGAGAATTAGTTATTTTTTCTTGACAGGCTTTCCTTCTCTGTAAAAGCCAAAGTATTTATCATTATCACTTTGTTTGGCTATAGCAGTAAAAGTTATTCTGCCATCTAAGTCTGTTGCTTTATCCATTCTTACACCATAGTTCCCATAAAGTTTGAATCCCCTATCATCTTGAAAAACCATTTTAACTGTTCCCCCCCAATCATTTTCTACAAATTTAGTTCCCAAAACTTTTCCTGTAAATGTGTTCTTTCCATTAGGAACTTCTTCTCTGAAAGCATCCCAAGATTCATTGATTGTTTCAGATATTGCATTTTGTATTTTATTTATTCTATTTCTTTCAAGCCTAGCTTCTTCGTTTATAGATTCATACCAATTGCCACTACCTGATCCCCAATCATTAGTTTCTTTATCAGAATTTGCATAAAGTGGATAAGGAGAATCTTTAAGCCATTCTTTAGCTTTTGCTACAGCAATATCATAATCAGTTGATAGGCTTCTGCAATAAGAGATTTGTTCTCCTATAACACCTGTATAACCAGCTTGTGTTCCCCATTTTTCATCTACAAAATAAAGACACCACATAATGTTATCTTTACCTGTATCTAAAAAATATCGCTTTTGTACCTTTGCCATAATTTTCTCCTTAATTGTTAATTACAACTATTATCTTAATGATATTTACAACTATTGCAACAAAAACTTAATCTTTTTTTGGTAATTCTTTGATACTAAATCTTCTTGATGTATAGGCTTCTTTTGCTGGTACTAGCTTCTCAGGTTGTGCTTTGTAATTAATAGTCTGCCAGACTGCCTTATGGCTCTCAGAATAGCCTTCTTTGGCTTCTTTCATAGACATCATAATGCTTTTCTTAGCTTCTTCGATATTGTCCTTTAGATTCTTTATTTGTGCTTCCCAAGCCACAATATTATCTATCTGTACTTGGTCTTGCTTTGTTAGTTCAGTAGATTCGCCATTGTCTTGCGGTGTGATATATCCAGCTTCTTTGGTATCAAAAGGATCATACCAATCACAATGAGCAATCCTATTGTTAAAGTCTATGACTGTAGGCTCAAGCACATCTTTCTCCCATTGTTGATTACGCTGATAGAAATACATTCTTAGATCAGAACCATTTAAAACACAAACGACACTCCATGAAAATTCTGTTATTGCCATCAAACATTTAACTTGAGTTACACCACGATAAGTAGGCAAGGTTTCACTCAAAGGTGCATTTGTTGTCTTTATCTCTATAATTCCTTTACCATTGATTTTAAATCCTTCACCATCTTCAAGTTCAGGACAATAAAAACCTTTCTCTACATCTTTGGTAATAAATAGATTATCAGCAACACCAATCGCATCTATTGAACCATTGATAGTAACTTTCTTATGTCTTACAGCTTCGGTAATAACTAATTCTGCATCAAGTAAGCCAATCCTTTTACACGCTAATTCAGCTATAGGTTTTTCCAAGACATTACCTACTTCCATATAATTATTAGTAGGTATAGATATATCTTCGCCATTCATAGCCTTATGACAATTTTCCAAAACTTGATTCCTAGTTTGGTAAGGATTGTTTCCTGTTATAACCGCATCAGCTATCGAGCAACTCAGTTGAAAATCTTCAGTAAGTTTTCCAACAGCTTCAGGTGTATGATCTATCTTTTGTGTTTTCATATTTTATTTCTCCTTTTTAAATCTTTTCTAATTCTGTTCAAAGTTTTTTCTGTTAGCTTTCCAGAATATTTAATCTTGGTTTTCATATTTATCTCCTTTTGTTGTGAACCAATTCAATTTCCATTTCTAAATAATGTATTGCTTTTTTAAGGTCGTTGATTCTATCGTCTTTATCTCTAGTAATGTATTTGACCGCATTGCCACAACAATAAGACAGTTCATTAGCCAAGATATATTCTATTGGTTCTATGCCTAAATTCTTATAATGATTACCTGCTACCTGTTTTGTTAGGCTCTTTGGTTTTCTTTTCATCTTCTTCTCCTTTTTTATTTTGTTTGTACATTTTCATTAATGCTTGATAAAACTGCTTCTCGCCTTTTTTCTTCTTGGCTTTTTTGTATGGCTTTCTTCTCATGCTTAATGATAAATTCTTTCATGTCTATCATCCATAACTTTAATGCCATAGCTTGTTTGCTATGAAACTGAGTATTAGCGAAATCTTCTCTGGCTTGTTTGTTGTGATAATCAATGATCTTTAAAACTGTACCAATAGCATCCTGATATGGTTGCCTGACTGCATTACTAAAAGTTCTTTTGACTTTATCCATAATGTTTAAAAACTTGATCGGTAATTTCATCAACAGAATCACGACATTGTATAGGCTCTTCTTTGCCAACCAGATAAACACAAGTAATGCCATGTTCTTGAAAGACACATCTAAAATCATTGAAGTCGATGTAAACAGAATCATGCGACATATTAAGTCGCAGTCTTAATTTATTCATCGTTCTAATAAATTCTTTACTTGCGATGGATGCCAAATATCTTTGCCATACCTAGTTTTGATTGCTCTGTCTGT
>Ga0208666_1000403_pt1 | contig 20673 bp, 39 predicted proteins | sample 5B_taG_FD_184078 | JGI IMG/M metagenome (GOLD analysis project Ga0208666, IMG submission 184078) | Marine viral communities from the Subarctic Pacific Ocean - 5B_ETSP_OMZ_AT15132_CsCl metaG (SPAdes) (version 2) | ecosystem: Environmental > Aquatic > Marine > Oceanic | place: Pacific Ocean...
TTGCTATCAACAAAGCAGAAATAGCAGTATTAAATGCTAAAGTTGATGAAATAAAAGCTAGGTCAGACAACCCTCTAAGTCAATAATTATGCCAAAAAAAATAGATGTAGAAAAAGAACAAGCATTCGTAGATTATTTTACTGAAGGCTCAACACAGGGAAATGCAACTAAATCTGCTGAAAAAGCAGGTTGGAATAAAACTCCTGCGCAAATGGGTGCTTATTTAAAAAGAAAATTATCTGCAGAAATAAGACAAAAAAATGAAGAACGTATATTGGCAACATCAAGTCCAGCTATATCCGTTTTACAAGATTTGTTACATTCTGACCAAGATGCAGTAAAATTAAAAGCAGCCCAAGCTATATTAGATTTATCTAACTATTCATCACAAAACATTAATTTAGTGGTAGATAACGTAAACAGTAAAACAGATAAAGAATTGTTAGATGAGTTAAATACGTTGTTAGACAACAACCCAATACTTAAAAAACAAAAAGATATTACTAACAAAAAAGTAAGTATAATAAACACCAAAAGTAAAAACAAAGAACTTTTAAATTAAATATTCATTATTAATTTATTAAGGCGAAGATTTGGTGGCATTTATTTAGTCTTCATTAAGTGTACTTGTCATGACATTACCATTACACACCTTATTAATTTATTTTATTCAGGAAACTTAAAGTTATAATTAGCTACATAAGTATCTAAAAAATTTACTTTATTTTCTTCTGTAAACACTAGAGTTGGGTCTTCTTCTAGTTTTTTTCTTCTGTATTCATGCCAGTTTCTTATAGCTTGTTCACTACAATTATACCGGTTTTGTTCTATTTCTATATCAACTTCTCTTAGTTTATCCTCAAACTCAACAAATTTTTCCATAGCTTCACTCTTTACTTTTCCCATGTTTTTCTCCTATGTTGTCTTCTATAAACATATTTACTTGTTTTAATGCTAATTTTAAACTTATCTCTTCATCTTTTTCAAAATTATTTAACCATTTTACAAAATCATCTTTTGATTTTAACAAATACATCTTTTTTATTTTTTTAATTGTTATTAAAGTATCTAACATATTTAATCATCAAATGGGCTATCACTACAATCGATTTCTTTTTCTTCTTTTGTAGCATTATTTTTAATTAATTTTTCTAATTCATGTAATCTTTCTAGTTTTTTCTTTTGCATTTTGTATCTTTTTTGATTACGTTTTTTAAATAATGTAATTTTGTTTAAATAATAATCATGTTTTTCCTGTTTGAGTTTTAATAATTCATCAGGTTTTAATTTTTTTAATTTTAATAATCTTTGTTTTTTAAGTTTTGTTGCATTTTTTTTATAGTACAATTTGTTGTACAAAGCTCTACTTAAAGTTGTTTTTTTATCCATGTTTTACCTTGCAATTCTATTGTTTACCCATTGTTGTTCAAACTCTTTTTTTTCCTCTGTTGAAAAAATTTGATGTGTTAAACCATGTTTTTCCCTTGTTTTGTTTATATCAATTATGTATTTCTGCCAATCTATCATTAATGTATCTTGGTTTTCTTCTATGTAATCTCTATAAGACGTCATCAATAAACCCCTCACTTTGTTGCATTTTTTGTGCAACTGTTTGATTTTGTTGGTTATTTTTGTTGTTAGGTGTATAACTTCCGTCTTTAACAAATGCTTTTTTAATTTGTAACGTAAAGTACAACTTACCATTATCGTCTTTTCCTACCCAAAAATTCCATGTATAGTCTTGATTAGGAGCTAAACCCTCCGGTAACATAAACTTGCTGTTACTACCAAATGGTCTAATTCTTATTTTTTCTAGCTCATCAGGGGTTATATTAGGGTTTTTTAAATAAGCTTCATCTTTCTTGTCTTTCAACAACAATGAAGATTTATCTATAATGCTTTCACATTCTTGATTATATTCTTCGTTAGGGAATATTCTTATGTTTATATTTTTCATTTTATTTTTACCTCAAATAATTTTTCATAAGTTTCGTATTTTCCACCATATCTCTTAGGTTTTGGGTCTATATCTCCACCGTTTAACAAACAATTACTAAACTCTTTAAGTAGGTTTAACAAGTGTTCTTCAAACTTTTCATCAGGAAATATTTCCCATACCCTAAATACATTAGGTGTCCATTCACATAACTGGGTTTTTTCTATTGGATAACCGTTATGTTTTAATACTAGTTGTTGTCCAAATATCTGTGGTAATCTTGTTTTATCAAAATCATCTTTTAATTTACCACCTTCGTTTGGACATTTTATTTCAATAATAGTTTTTTCATCATCAGAAAGTCCGTCAGGTTTAGATGAAAGCGCCACAGTTGTTTCATCGTTTTTATCAAAATCTTCTAACAAAAAATCTTTTTGGTCATCTAGTGTAAATTTTGGGTATTTACCATTACTACACCTAATTAACCAGTTAGAAACCCCATCTATCTCATGTTCAGACCCCCAATTCATACGATTTTTAGCAAAATCATTAAATTCAGGTGTAAGACTAGGGTTTTTGGTTTGTAATAACATATCGCAACGATTTGTGTACTTACCAAATGCTATATTAATAAATTGTGAACTATGAAGTTCGTATCGCTTTTGCGAGTTGGGTTGGGCTTGTTTTTTCATTTATTTTATCCTCTTTAAATAGTGTTTCAAACACTTGTTTCTTGTCTTTTTTCTTTGCTTGTTCTAGTTTTAGTAAATCTTTGTCAATAACATTTACTTCTACTGTTTTGTCTTCATCAGGTAAGTCTTCGCCACGATAAATGTACAAAGCTAACCCAAACATAGCAATACATTTAACCAAACATCTCATTTTAGCTGTATTAACTTGCCATGAATTAGGGTTTGCTATGGGTTTATTAGCGTAATTCATTACCGGTAGGGACATTTCTCTACTATTGCCTTCAATATCTACAACACAAATAACTTCTTCTGTACCGTCAGGGTACTTGATTCTAGGTAGATATTTGTATGTTGCTTGGGGATAGTACCTCATTAGTATATCCCACCCACTAGCCCATGATAAATAGGTTAATTGGGTGTTTTCACCTTTTGTGTCGGTGTATTCGTTTACATTAACACGACTTAGTGTATCCCATATCTCAGCAAATTCTGTCTTGTTTTCCATATTTTGCCTCTTGTTTTAGTGGTGGTAAGGTAATATCTATTATTACAAAAGAGGAAAACCCTACCACCGTTGCTCTCATCTCTAACTACATTAGTAGTGATAAAGAACTTAACATAAAAAAATAATTATTTAAAGAGATATTTACACAATAAAAGAGTGGACATGAAATAATTAATTATGTATGGTGATGTTATAATTAAATATATATAGATATATAATTACATATATATATAAATATAATTATAAGGAAAGTGTATGACTAAACAAGAATTTAAGCAAATCATTGGTTTGTTTGACAAAACGTACCCTAAACAAGTACCACTAACAACAGAGCAACAGGGGGTTTTTTGGATGTCTTTGCAAAGATACACAAAAGAACAAGTGTTCCTCGCATTTATATCACACACAGAAGACAAAGAATTTGGTATATGGAAACCCCAAGTACCAGTTAATATTACTAAATTTCTTGCAAACACTGATTTGGAAATAAAATCAAAGTTTCAAGCATTCTTTCAACACAAAGAAGTTAAAGACGACTTAGCTGTTAAACTATACAAGCAAATGGGTGGTAGTAAATTGAGTAGAATTACACAGAAAGAGTACATTATAAAAGAAAAAGAATTTGTTGAAATGTATAAATTAAGTAAACACAGGGAACACTACCAGTTATTGACTAACGACCAAAAAAACAAATTATTTATGGATTAAACAATGAAAACACACGATGAACTTAAACAACAAAACGAAGAATATATAAAAAATTTATTAAACAAAGTAAATACTTGCCCAATCTCACTAGGAGAAGAAGAAATAGAAAAGGTAATACATAACATTTTTGTTTTTTACGAAAAAAAAGCGACATGGCAACAAACATTATCTAGGTTGGAAAAACTACAGAAACAAAAAGAATTACAAGAATACACCAAATTAGGTAAAGAATACGGTACAAACAAAGACAGGGAAGTCAAAGCCAAATTATCTAAAGAAGTAATAGATTTAGACGTTGAAATTAATCATGCCAGTTATATGGTTGAGGTATTTAAAGGTCTAATTACACAAACGGAAATTGCATGTCAAATGTATAGAACACATCAGGCAAGCAATAGAAGTCAATTAACAACTTATTCTAGTCTAGGATAGGAGAACACATGAAAAACAAGACATCAAAAATAAAACAAATAGAATCACATTTAAAAAAATACAAAAAAATAACTAGTTGGGAAGCTATAACAAAGTATAAAGCCACAAGGTTATCTAGTATTATTTTTACCCTTAAAGAAAGAGGTTTAAATATTAAAAGTATTAGAACACACGGTGATGATGGCGTACATTTTGCAACATACCGTTTAGTATAATTTTGTCTAAAAAAAACCACAACAAAAGACAACACAAAAAAGAAATGTCTAAAATGGCTGAGTTTGGTTGTTTCATTTGTAAAAAATACTATGGAATAACCAATACTCACGATGTAACTATACACCATTTACGAACAGGTGTAGGCATGGGACAACGAAATCATGACCAATTTATTTGTTTATGTGTAAAACACCATATGTTTGGGCCTGAAGCTATACACGGTATAGGAAAAAAGGCATGGGAAAAAAAATTTGAGTCAGAAATATCATTGTTAGAATGGTATAAAAAACAAGAATCAGAACGGTATTTAGAATGGGATGAATATGGAGATAAACAAAGTGGTTTTGTAAATGAATTTGGAGATAAAGACAAATGAAAGATGTTAAAACACAAAGTTTATTCGTTGAAAAAAACAGACCGGTTATAAATGTATCTAAAGAAATACAATATTTAACAAAATATGCTAACGAAGAAAAAATCCCTATACTGTATCATGAAGATTTTGCTAAATTAACCAACGAAATTGGGGTTGATAAATTTAGAAAAGATTTATCTCAGTATATTTACGAAGTAAGACCACCATACCCAACACAAGATATAACAATGGAAGATGTTGCAAAAACATTTTTCAGTTTAAAAGATACCTATACTTACCAATATACAAAACCCCAAGAAGATATTATAAAAAATGTAAACGAAAAACATGATGACTATAAATATCCTTATAAAACACACGGTTTAGGTATTATAGATACATCAGGTACACACAACGCTGTAAGTAATTATTACCACCAATTACTTAGACTTAATTGTCCAAGCGCCAGAGGTAAAGCAGTTGCAAATACATGGTCTGAGGGTACTGCTAACGATATATGGAGATGTTTGAAAGCATGTTGGGGTGGCATAAACAACATGAAAGAAGTAGAAATAAACGGTGTAAAACAAAGAATGGGTGGTGCTTTAACAAAAGATGCTTACAGAAGTACGTTTAGGTTGGGTAGTTTTATTGCAACACAATTTAAACCGTTAGTTGCAAAAACTATATACACCATGACTAAAGCAGAAAAAGTATTAGACACAAGTTGTGGTTGGGGCGACAGGTTAGCAGGTTTTTATACATCTAATGCAAAAGAATACATAGGTTCAGACCCAAACCCATTTACATTTTTAAAATACATACAACAAACTAAAGATTATGAAAAATTTTTAGGTAACAATAACCCTGATTTACATATAGAAGAAAACTTTTTTCATTGTAATGGTGTTAAAAAAGTAACAATTTACAGGTCTGGCGCTGAAAACTTGCCATGGCAAGATATAAAAAACATAGATTGCTCGTTTACTAGTCCACCATATTTTTCAACAGAAAAGTATAACGAGGGTGGCGACAAAGAAGAAGACCAATCATGGAAAAAATTTGTAACATTTGATGATTGGTTGTATAAGTTTTTTATGCCAGTAAGTATAAATTGTTTTAACAGTTTGTCAGATAAAGGTCATTTGCTTATAAACATTATAGACCCAACTATTAAAAGTAAACGTTATCGTTGTTGTGATGTTATTGTTGATGAATTGTTAGACTCTTATAAAGGTATAGTTGGTATGACTATGGCACAAAGACCGTTAAAACGCACAGCTATACAACGTAAAAACAACGAAAAAGGGTTAAACGAAAATTTGGCTTTAATGGATGATGATAATAAACTATTAGCACATTACATAGAAAATATATGGTGTTTTGGTAAAAACAATATAGATTATTTTGAAGATTATAAAACAGAACGCGATAGACAAGGGAGTTTGTTTTGAAAAAAAATTATTATTGTTATAGAGCAACAGTTGTATTTAGTGGCGCTGTTGGGGCAACATCAGAAAAAGATGCTATAAACAAGGTAGTCAAAGAAAGTGAAAGATTACCTGAAACTGTTTCATTTACACACAAAGAAGTCAAAGTAAGAAAATTACAAAAAAAACCAGAGGTTGGCTTATATCACGACCCAAAATATGAATTATGAATATATTAAAATGGACGAGCTCAATAATACTTTCAAGTGGTTTATGTTTAACAGCTTTAAATATATACCCTTTAAACCTTTATGTTCAATTTGTTGGCGTTATGGGTTGGGTTTATGTTGGCGTTTTATGGGAAGATTACTCTATAATTTTTATTAACGTTGTTGGTATAATAATACTAGGAAGTGGAATAATTTATTCGTGGTGATTTATGAATGTTGAATTATTAAAATTATTGTTGCCAAGCTCACCTGTATTAGAAGTTACCGGACAATCACATAACTGTATGACATCTGAAGATGTAAATACTTTAATGGGATATAGTGGCTTAACTGAAACAGAATATATGTTCGTTATTAATAAATATTTGGACAGTGAACAAGGTTTAAATAGTAAATTTTACAAAATTATAAAACAAGAAATATTAGAGCTGTTAGATAACAAAAATATTCTAAAACGTAACAAAGTACATTATACGAACAAAACTCCTATAAAAATAGGTAAATTATTAAAAATGGCAATTATAGAGGTTACTGTTGATAAATGTTTTGTTTGTTCCGGTACTGGTTTTTTAATAAATTTAAACAACATAAGCACATGTCCACATTGTAAAAACGGTATATTCAATTATACAGATGATGTAAGAAAAAATATTTTGAAAGTGAAGACTAACGATTACTTAAAATTTAAAAAAATATATTTAGAAATATTAGATTACGTTAAAAATTTAGAAATATCAGCGTTAGACAAATTAGATAAGATGAAAATTTAGAAAAAAAAACCCCTCACTAAATTAATAATGAGGGGGGAGGAAAAACTAGTTTTAACTAGTTATTTCAATGTTTGTTCGCAAACCGGACAATCAGTTGTATCTTCTGTTTTCCAAACAGACGGTATAGGTACTACTATATATTGTCTTTTCGGATACAATTTCTGTTGAGCATTTTTCAAATCAATAGTGTCATCTTCGTTCTCATAAGTGTCACTTGACGCTGTCAAAATGCTACCGGTTGTTTCGCTTATATATACTAATCCATATTTCATGTTTTACCTCTTGTTTTAAAATGTTAATTGTTGATGAGGTTTTGCTACTAAATAACCAACCGAACACACAATGTTTCCAGTTTGTTTTTCTATTTTGGAGCTTACCTCGTTTACTTTACCTATTTTTTCATAATCATCGTTTGGTAAATTAACTTTACCTGACGGATAATCATGACATTTGTGTGCGTAAGATTTAGCGTCATCTTCATTACTAAATGTTTTTACTAGAAAATATCTATAAAAATACCCAGCAACATCTTTTTCTTTGCAATAATCTCTGCGCATTACATCAAAGCATTGTTTCATGTTTACCTCCTTTGTTGTAAAAGACGCCCGAAGGCGTTTCGGATAATTAATCCTCGTCAGTTTTACTCTTTATTTTTTCGCCCCATATATGAATTTTAGGGTGTAATCTACATTCTTTATTTTTTTTCTTTATATATTTAATAAATTCCATGAACGGAACTATCAACATACCCAACAAACAACCTAGCATTACCACGAAACCAAAATAAAACTCCATTTGTAAAAAGAAACCTAATCCGTCTGAAATAGTATTTGATAATCCAGCAGAAATAATTCCCAACAAAAAGGCTGATACTATGGTTTTAAAGTATTTTTCTATATATACCTCTAAACAAAGATAAGTAAAATAGAAAGCTATACACAATACAAGATTGTCTATTATACCAAAAATTAAAATTGTTAATGTATTCATATTTTCCTCCTGTTGCAATAGACCCCTGAAAGAGTTTCATGTTTTCAGGGGTTTCGAGTATTTAACTCTCATCAGTATTACTTATTTAACTGTTATTTTGAAAGAATAAGTATCTTTAAAAAAATTTGCTAAATGTTTAGCGCTTTTACCTATAAAAGATACATTATTAACATTGTATTTAATGTCATGTATTCCGTTTTTAACAATACCTTCAACGCCACTATTTTCTCCAAAATCAGCGACCCAACCTGTTATTTTTCTAACAACTTTATCTTTTGAGTGTACAGTATATCTTTTCATATTATTTTCCTCCTTTTGTAATAGACCTAATCAATAAGATTAGGTTTCGGGTATCTAACCCTCATCAGTATTACTTTATTTACATTTCACCCCAATTACTAGAACTCAACCAATCATCATCTGCTTTTTGGTTTCGGTCTTGTTGTTGAAGTTGTTTTTGTAATTTTTTATTGTTCAAGCATTTATCACATAATAAGCGGTCTCCGTGAATACTTGTGCTACCACAAGGCACTTGAACCTCTTTTACGTCATAACCTTTTTCTATAACTTGAATTACTTTGTTTTCGCAAGTCATTATATTTCCTCCTATTGTAATAGACCCAATCAATAAGATTGGGTTTCGGATATTGAATCCTCATCAGTATTACTTTTGTCTAGAATTACCTAATTCTATCATATGTACCTAATTCATCAGAATTACCTACACATTCTATATATTCGTTTTTATCTGCTTTAGCGCTTACAAACTCGTTGAAATAGGTATCACGTGCAACTTCTACTGCTTTTTCTTTAGCCTCTTTTTTGTTGTGTGCATTTACTTCAACTTGAAGTCTAAGTACGACATCAACATCTAAATAATATACTTTTAATTTTGACATTTTATTTTCCTCCTGTTGTAATATACACCCAAATAAATTGGGTGTTTCGGATATTAAATCCTCGTCAGTATTACTATAGTCTATATTGTTGTCTACTTCCTACCGAAGTCAACTGTAATATTTCAACTTTACGATTTTTTGGGTTATATAATGCAGTTTTAATAACTACATCATCAACCAAAAACTCATATTTTACATATTCAGTTTCAGTTGTTTCACATCTAAAAACAGTTTTTTTAGTTTCTGTTTTAACAAAATCAAAAGAATTACTCGCACTAGTACCAATTTTAATATCGGTAGTAGTATATTCTCTTGTTCCGTATGATTTAGAACTGTTATAATTTGGCGCATCTACAACGCACCATATTGGATATGATCTCATATTTTCCTCCTTTTTGTAATATACGGTATTGGTTAAATGTGTTTTTGTTGCTCGTGGGTTCGTACGCCCCAGTCTTAGTCTACATCAAATACCCAACACCGTTTCGGTTACTAAAACCTCATCAGTATTACTTATGCGCCTTCTATTTCGTATGTTTTGTGCATTTCCAGTCTACTAATAATAATATGTTCAAAATCACCTTCTGCAATATTAATTACATTTATATTTTCGTAAACATTTAAATCGTCAACCAACTCAACGCCTTCTTTTGTTAATAAATAAAAAAATTCACTCATTAAGGTTGAATGTACTTTTTCACCGTTTACATCTACAAACCAATTATTTAATTTGTGTCCGTTTTTGTTAATTGTTTTAAATACTGTAACTTCACTTAAATTTATTTTTTGCATTTTTTCCTCCTTTGTTGCCGTTTCATACTTTTGTAATCATCAGTTACGGTTACACCGTAAAACGTACATACAGGGGGTTATAATGAATATACAAAATAACCCCACCAATTAAGGAGGAGGAATATTACCTTTACAGGTCAATTAAAAACACTAACAAATGTTAATGTTTCACGTGTTCCGTTTTATTAACTCTCTGGCTTTATTATCGGAAAATACTAGGTGTTGGAAACCTCTGTACAGTACCTATGGATGTTACCTTTTTATTAAATTAAGTCCGGTTTTAATGTTTACCAATAAGTCTATATTTGTTTCCCATTTTTTTAAATTTCGCCCAAACTAACAAATGTTGGGTGGAGTTAAATATCTGTTAATACTTAAAGGTACTGTTAAACGTTACTCAAACGGATTGCCGGTTGGTAGGTGTACCTAGTTTCTTGTTGGCTTGTGGTAGTTGAAACTCTAAAACATTATTCTACCAAGTGGTTAATTCCATATATAGTAAATTAATACTACCCACTAAAGATACTGTATACCCAAATAATACAAATTACAAGAAATAATTAATTAATTAAGTAATTATTTTCATTATAGGTATTAAACAAAAACCAATACCTATTAAATTTCCCGAAGACCTATATATACCGTGTATTTTTATTACTTATATGTAAGGGGAGAGTATATATATTATTATATAATTATAAGGTTATATGGGTGGTATTATGGGTTTAAAAGACGTACTTCTTCCCACACTATAACGTTAAATAAAAGTTTAATAATACCTTATGGGTTGTAATTACAAGGGTTTAAATAATAACCATTACTTATTAGGTTAATTGGTTTATTAGTTTATTATAATATAAGGTTATCTGTAGTTAGTTTATTATAATATTATTAAATACCCATTAACCCCCTTTACGAATCCATTAGTTTGAGGTCGTCCAGTTCACTTATTATTCTCAGAAATAAAGTTCATCTACTACTACCATTACCATACACACACAAATAACCTTATATCAGGGCGAATAACACCCTTTTTCACGTGTTTTCGGCGAATAATGTACATTGGTACTTGTAAACAATTTTGAAAAAGTATTATAATGGAGATGACCCACCCTGCTTTGTAATTACGATATGGACAAAAATAAAAGAGTAAACGAAATACTAAAAACCCTCAAAAAACGGACAGAGGAGAATAAGTTAAATTATTACGAGCCTTACAGGTTTCAAAAAAACTTCCACGAAACCGGATTGGAGGCGAATCAACGTTTATTAATGGCTGCCAATAGGGTTGGTAAAAGTTATGTTGGAGCTATGGAAATGGCTATACACTCTACCGGATTATACCCTAAATGGTGGAAAGGGAGAAGATTTGATAAACCTATACGGGCTTGGGTTTGTGGAGCGAGCAATGAAACTACACGAGATATTTGTCAAAGGGAGTTATTTGGACAACCTGATAATCCTAATGACAAAGGAAAAGGTAGTATTCCCAAGCATTTATTAGGTGATTTTGTAAGAAAGCCTGGAGTACCAAATGCTTTTTCATCAGTTATGGTTAAACACATTACAGGTGGTTGGTCAAGAATTGCGTTTAAAGCGTATGAAATGGGTGCAGAAAAATTTATGGGAGAGTCTATAGATTTAGTGTGGTTAGACGAAGAACCATCACAAGATATATACTCACAATGTATTACTCGTACCCTAGATAGACAAGGACAAGTTTATTTAACGTTTACGCCTGAATCAGGTATGACAGAAGTAGTACAAAACTTTACATCCAACTTAAAACCTAAACAAGCTCTAATAACAGCTGGTTGGGAAGACGCAAGTCATTTAACAGATGACATGAAAGAACAAATACTTTCAGCGTTACCACCACACGAAAGAGAGTTGAGAAGTAAAGGGATTCCAATGATTGGCTCTGGATTGGTATTTCCTATAGATGAGGATACCCTGACCTGCGACCCGTTCATCATACCCTCGCACTTTCCGAGAATCGCAGGTCTAGATTTTGGTTACGACCACCCTACAGCAGTAGTTTGGGTTGCGTGGGATAGAGATAAGGATATTGTATATGTTTACGATTGTTACCGAGAATCTAAACAAACACCTGATTACCATGCATCACACATAAATAGTCGTGAAGGTAGCCATTTCATACCAATTTCGTGGCCTCATGACGGATATCAACACGATAAAGGGAGTGGTATAACACTTGCAGAACAATACCGTACAGCTCGTGTAAATATGTTACCATTTCATTTTGAGAATCCGCCAGCTTTGGGTGAGAAAAAAGGTGGTAACTCGGTTGAAGCTGGGTTAATGGAAATGTTGACTAGAATGGAACAGGGTAAATTTAGAGTATTTAATACAATGTATGATTGGTTTGAAGAATACAGAATGTATCACAGGAAAGATGGTAAATTGGTTAAATTAAAAGATGATTTAATGGCGGCAACACGTTACGCTGTTATGAGTTTAAGGCATGCAGATGTTGAAACATCTAGATGGCATAAAAAAGGTCGATTAGGCCCTAAAGTAGCAATAGTATAGGAGTATAAAATGGCAACATTAGAAGATTTTAAAAATAAAATAGCTAAAATAAGAGGGGAGACTAAAGATAGGCTCAATAATCTTGAAAATTTAAGAAATTTTTCAGGAGCTATATCTGATAGAGAAAAAAGTTTAATTAAAGAACAAGAAACATTTGTTGGTGGTGGAAAAGCTGACACTAAAGATAAAAGAACAAAATTTAAAAAACTAGCAGATAGTATTTTTTACGATTAAAACAAAGGAATATAATGGCTAAAACCAAAAAAATGAGTAATGATGAACTAGCTTCACGTTTAGAAAGCGAAGTTCAAAATGCAACCGGACACATGAATAGTGAGCTTTCAGGGCAACGTGAAGATTCTATGAAATACTATTTAGGTGAAAAGTTTGGTAACGAAATAGACGGAAGGTCTGAGATTGTTACTACTGATGTAAGAGATACAATAGAGTATATAATGCCATCGTTGATGAGAATATTTACTACACACAACAATGTAGCAGAGTTTGAGCCTGAAGGCCCTGAAGATGTTGAAATGGCGCAACAAGCAACAGACTATGTAAACTATGTTTTTAATAAGCAAAACAACGGTTTCAAAGTTTTATATGATGTGTTTAAAGATGCTTTAATTAGTAAAACAGGTGTTGTTAAACATTTTTGGGAAGAAAAAGTAGAATCTAAAACAGAAACATACACAAATTTAACAGAAATAGAATATCAGGCAATATTAGCCAACGATGATTTAAAAATATTAGAAAAAACAGAAAATTTACAACAAAAAGAAACTCAAGATGAAATGGGTAATGTTATACCTGCTATTTACACCTATGACTGTGTTGTACAACGTATAAAAATTAACGGACAAGTAAAAATATTATCAGTTCCACCTGAAGAATTTTTAATATCTAGAAGGGCAACGAGTATAGAATCTGCACAATTCGTTTGTCATAGAGTAAAAAAATCTGTAACTGATTTAATTTTAGAAGGATATGATGAGAAAGTAATAGAAAACTTACCTACATATAACAGTAGTCAAGCAGAATACGATGAAGAAAGACTAGCAAGATATAGTTATGACGATGATTCTATACCCCCTGACGAAGGCGAAGGAGCAACTAGACAAATATGGTTAGATGAATGTTATACAAGAATAGATTATGATGGAGATGGTATAGCAGAATTAAGAAAAATTACCAAAGGTGGTAATATAATACTAGATAATGTCGAAATAGACATGATTCCTTTTTCAACAATTTGTCCACTCCCTATACCTCATAAATTTTATGGTATGTCTGTAGCAGATACAGTAAAAGATATACAATTGATAAAATCTACAATAATGAGAAACTTGTTAGATAATATGTATTTAACAAATAATGCTAGATACGCTGTATTAGCTGGTCAAGTAGAATTAGATGATTTACTCACATCTAAGCCAGGTGGTATTGTTAGAATGAGAGCTCCAAACGCAGTAACACCCTTACCAACACCTTCTATACAACCATACGCATTCCAGATGGTACAGTATTTAGATAGCGTAAGAGAAGAAAGAAGTGGAGTATCTAAAATGACACAAGGGTTAAACCCTGATGTACTTACTTCTCATGTAACATCAGGAGCTATTTCTGCTGCAACAGAATCTTCTATGCAGAGAATAGAGTTAATTGCTCGTATATTTGCAGAAACAGGTATTAAAGATTTATTTAGAAACATTTATTCGTTAATTCAAAGATATGAAGATAGGGAGAAAGTCTTCTATTTACGAAATAAATTTGTACCAGTAGATGTTTCACGTTGGAAAGAAAAGTTAAATTGTAGTGTAAACGTTGGGATAGGTAGTGGTAGCCAACAAACAAAAATACAATCTATGTCTAGTATTATGACTATAATACAAAGTCTAGTACAACAAGGTGGTATGGGAACGTTAGTATCACCACAAAATATATACAATGCAGTAACAGAATTTATAGAAACTGCTGGTTTTAAAAACGCAGACCAATTTGTTTCTAATCCTGCTAATATGCCACCTAAACAACCAAAACCTAGTATAGATGAAAAAATACAAGCGCAAAAATCACAATTAGAAATGCAAAAACTACAACTACAAGCTAAAGAATTAGAAATAGATACACAGTTAAAAGCACAAGAAGTTAGTATTAAGAAACAGGAATCTGAAATTAATTTAGCAATTAAATCACAAGAATTAATGTTGAAAAAACAACAAATGAAAATAAATGAAGCTGAACTGGCTTTGGAAGCAACTCAAAAAAGACCAATAGGAATAGGTAAAACATGAAAATATATAAAGATTTTCCAGTATATGGCGGATTACCACCAAGAGAATACTCAAAAACATTATCAAAAACTATAAAAATGTTAGAAAAAAGAGGAGTATCAGAAAGAAATGCTTTAAAAATCGCTAAAAACAATACTAAAAAGACTTATTTGTTACCATTAGCATGAAAGATTTAAACGAATTAAATATAGAAATAGAGTTAATTAAAAAAGATATTAATGATATAAAAAACAATCACTTACAGCATATTGAAAGAGATATGAGAGATGTAAAGATTGAGGTTTTTAGATTTAAATATGTTGTTTGGGGAGCTTTAGTTATATTTATATTAATGACAGATAAATTTACACAATTACTAAAACTTTTATAGGAGAAACATTATGTGTCCAATGGGAAAAGGAACTTACGGTAGTAAAGTAGGAAGACCAAAGAAAAAAAATAAGAAAAAAGACAAGAAAAAGAAAAAATAATTGAATAACACACAATTACAACAACTTATGTTGAAATATAGAATTTCAGTAAATGAGTTATCTTTATATACCGGTATGAAACATAACGATATTAAGGGATATCTTGCTGGGAGAAAAACGATACCTGATAATTTATCAGATCGAATCAAACAGATAGGAGAAAAAAATGACAACAGATAACAACGAGAAGATAAAGACTGGCGAAGAAGCGCAAAACGTTTTAGAGAGTCCTGTAGTGGTAGGAGCATTTAATCAAATTTTGAATGCAGGTTACCAAGCATGGATTTCTACTGAACCCAGCGATACTAAAACTAGAGAAAGTCTTTATTACCAACAAAGAGCAACGTTGGAGTTTAAGCAAACACTTATATCTACTGTAGATAATGGTAAAATTGCTAAAAACGAAATAAGGGAGGGTAAAAATGAGTAAAGGTACTATACCCACTAAACAAAGTAATGTTGGAGGAATTCCTGTAACTGACCTTTCGTCAGCACAGGCTGCTATTTTAGCTTCACAGAAACCTAAAGAGGAGACATCTAATGAAGTTGAGGTACAAACAGAAGTAGAGGATAATACTTCTGAACAGGTAATGGAAAACACCGAATCAGTTGAGCAAATAGAAGACACACCACAAATGGAAACAAATGAGGCTCTTCTTAATGACAATTTAGTTGAAGATGTACAAACAGAAACTCAAGAGGAACAACCAACTTACACCGTCAATCTAGACGGCAACGAAAGTGAAGTCACCCTCGATGAGTTAAAGAGAGGATATTATAGACACGCTGATTACACTAAAAAAACCATGTCTTTGTCAGACGAGAAAAAAGAACTTAATTCAGAGTTAGATAAAACTCGTTTAGAAAGACAAAATTATTTAAACGCACTTGAGACATACAATTCACAAACGAATGGAGAGTTAAAGGAACTTGAAAGGACTAACTGGACTGACCTTGAGATTAATGACCGCGATACTTTTTTACAAAAAAAAGGTAGATATTTAGAGTTAAAAGAAAATCAAACTAAAGCAGAGTTAGAAAAGAAAGAGTTGTTAGAAAAAACAACTTTGGAAAATCAAACTAAAATGAAAGAGTTGATTAAAGAAAACCAAAGTATTCTTGCAAGAGAATTACCTATTATAAACGACCCTCAAAAAGGCCCTACTATAAAAAGAGCCATTAAAACTTTTGGGTTAAATCAAGGTTTTTCACAACAAGAAATGGATAATATCTTTGATGCAAAAAGTGTTTTAGTTTTATATAAAGCTATGCAGTTTGATAACTTACAAAACACTAAAATATCTAACAAAAAAAGTAAAAATGTACCTAAAGTAACTAAGCCAGGCACTGGCGTTACTCGTGGAGATATTAGTAGCGAGAAAGTAATGAAACAAAAAGCTAGATTAAGAAGAACTGGTAAATTAGATGATGCGGCAGCATTAATAAAAGCTACAATGTCTTAATCTTTAAATTAACTTTAAACACAGAGGTGTAATTAAAAATGGCACAATTAACAAATACATTTGAAACGTATGATGCTGTTGGTAATAGAGAAGATTTGCAGAATATTATTTATAATATTTCTCCAACTGAAACACCATTTATGTCAAGTATAGGAACTGGAACAGCTTCTTTTACTAAACATGAGTGGCAAACAGATTCTTTAGCTGCAGCAACAACTAACGCAGTTGGTGAAGGGGATGATTCTCCATCAGCAGCTTTATCAGCTACTACTCGTGTACTCAACTATACTCAGATTTCACAAAAACCTGTTATGGTATCCGGTACACAATTAGCAGTAGACCACGCTGGTGTAAGTAATGAACTTGCTTACCAAGTAGCAAAAGCTGGAAAAGAACTTAAACGTGATATGGAACTTGCTATGACAGGCAAAGTTGCAGCAGGTGCTGGTTCTGGAAACGCAGCTTCAGCTAGAACATCTAGAGGTTTTGAATCTTGGACTGTAACTAACAACGCGTATGGTTCAGGTGGTGGAAACTCTAGTGGTACTGTTACTGATGGTACACAAAGGGTTTTAACTGAATCTCTTTTAAAAGGTGAGATGAAAAGTTGTTACGACAACGGTGGTGAGCCTAACTTATTGTTAGTTGGTTCTTTTAATAAACAAAAAGTATCAGGTTTTACTGGTAACTCTACTCGTATGGACATGGCAGAAGATAGAAGCTTAGTTGCTACTATTGATGTTTATGTTTCAGACTTTGGTGAAGTTAGAGTAATGGCTGATAGAATTTTAAGAAGTAGTGGTAGAAGTGCATTATTAGTTGAAACTGATATGTTCGCTACACATTTCTTAAGACCTTTTGAAACACAAGAACTAGCAAAAACTGGTGATGCAGACAAACGTAATTTAATCGTTGAATGGACACTAGTTGCTAAAAATGAAGCAAGTTCTGCAACTATTGCTGACTTGACTACATCATAAAATAACTATATATATAGTTTAGAGGTGGCTTTCTTGTTTTGCCACCTCATCCTACGAAGAGAGGTATTCAATTATTATTGAGTACCTTTTTTCTAAACAGATACATTTAACAATGGCCTTCAAAAGGGTATCGCTTTAGAACGAGGGTTATTAATATTGGAGAAATTTAATGCAAACTTTAAATAGTTATTTTGTAACAGCAGAAATAGAAGATATTTCTACAGCTTCAAGCACTTTTGTTCCTATTGCAGATGGTGGAAACATTGTCTACATTCAAACTGCTCTACAGGGTGCAATTAGTGGCGGAAATGCTGCAATTTCATTTGAGATTGGTGGTACTGCCGTAACAGGTGGTGGAATAACAGTCGCTCATTCAGGTTCAGCAGCAGGTACTGTAGATTCAGCAACACCAACAGCAGCTAACCGAGTAGAAAGAGGCGGAACTATAGAAATGATTACAGATGGCGGTTCTACTGGAGCTAAAAAATTATTAGTGACATTTGAAATTAGGAGATAAACATGGCAAATTGGCTAGGTGGTTACAGAGTAATAGCAAACCACACAAGAACAACAAGTGGTACTTCAGCACAAACATCGGCATTCAATGCTAATGTTGAATACGTTAGAGTAACGACTACTGGCCCTGTATTTATTGAGTTTGGAGCAAATCCTACAGCGGTAGTTGCTACCTCTATATACATGGCAGGAGATGAATCTATCATTTTTAAAGTAGATGGTGGCATGAAAATGGCTACTATTCATGGTAGTGGTACTCCAAGTGTTTACGTTGCGGAGTTGAGTGAATAATGAAAAAATGGTTAGACCATAATAAAATATTTCATTTTGATGAATCTACTGGTAATTTAGCTATAGAACATATAGCTGACATACAACCTTTAATAGATTCTAACAAACGTTTACAACAAGAAGACCATCATATTAAAGATGATTTCAGGTTGTCTGCTAGATTACCTGAAACCATTTACTATGAATGGATGAACAAATACGGAATAGATTTATTTAATCCTGACCATGCATCAGGCGTGAGAAGATTATTGAATAGTCCTGAATATAAATATTTAAAAACAACCGGTAGGGTAATTTAATGGCAATATCTACATACGCAGAATTACAAACATCTGTTGCTAATTGGTTAGATAGAACTGATTTAACAGATAAAATACCTGATTTTATTGCTTTAGCAGAAGCTAGGCATAGACGTGATTTTAAAATAAGAAGAATGGAAACTAGGGTAACTGCAAATACTGTAGACGGTACTGAATATTATTCTCTACCTGATGATTTTATTGCAATGAGAAACTTACAATTAAACACAGACCCTAAAACAGCTTTAGATTATCTAACACCTGAACAAGTAGATAGAGTAAGAGGTGGTAGTTCTAAAGGAAAACCGAAGGTATTTTCTACTATTGGTAATAGTTTTCAACTAAGACCTATACCTGATGGGGTTTATGAAATAGAAATGTTATATTATAAAACATTTACACCACTTTCAGATAGTAATACCACAAACGATATGCTTACACATCACCCTGATTTATATTTATATGGAGCATTGGTTGAAGCAGAACCTTATTTACAAAACGATAAAAGAATACAAGTTTGGTCTGGATTTTACGATAGAGCTAAACAAGATTTAATAACATCAAACGAAAGAGATAGACACTCAGGTACAACACCTGTAACAAGAATTGATTACGGGGCTTACTAATGACTACATGGACTAGTGTTAGTACAAGTAATAATTCTTGGACTAGTGTACCTGAAACATCACAGGGTTATATTGAAACAGAAGACAATCTTTTTTTATTGGTTACTGAAAATAATGAATTAATACAACAAGAAGATAAAACAGATATATCGCCTGGCAACTGGCAAGATGTACCAACACTTTCAACAACCACTTGGACGATACAATAGATGGCAACTAAAAAGATTTCGGATTTTACAGCGACAACAACACCCACAAGTAGCGCAATATTTGCTATTGTACAAGGTACTTCTAACTTAAAAGTTACATTAGCAAACATATCAGCAAATATGCCTGATTTAACAGCCACAACTGTTACGACATCAGGTACAGTTACAGCAACAGGTGGATTTATTGGAAACTTGACAGGTAATGTAACAGGAGCTGTAACAGGAAACGCAAGTACAGCAACTACTTTAGCAACAGGTCGTACCATAGGTATGACAGGTGATGTTACATGGACTTCAGCATCTTTTGATGGTTCAGGTAATGTTACTGGGACATCTGCTATTGGTACAGGTGTTATTGTAAATGCAGATGTAAATACAAGTGCAGCAATAGATGCTACTAAAATACATGATGGCACTATATCAAATACAGAATTTGGGTACTTGAATAATGTTTCTTCAAACATACAGACACAATTAGATTCGAAAGCATCGTCTAGTTATGTACCGACTACAATTACTGTTGCAGATGAATCCTCAGACACTACCTGTTTTCCCTTGTTTACAACGGCAGCGACTGGAGATTTAGGCCCAAAGACAGCATCAGGATTAACTTTTAACTCAAGCACAGATGTATTGTCAGGTACTTTTGCAGGAAATATTACAGGAAATGTAACAGGTAATACTTCAGGCACATCAGGTTCAACCACAGGAAATGCAGCAACTGCAACAGCGTTAGAAACTGCAAGAAATATTGGTGGTGTTAGTTTTAATGGTACAGCAAATATTGATTTGCCGGGTGTAAACTCAACAGGTAATCAAAATACATCAGGACAAGCTGGTACAGTAGAAAGGACAAGAGGTAAAGATTATAAATCAGATTGGGGAAGCTCATCTTCTCCTATATCGTTTGAAGTTAAAGTAATTACTAAAACATCTGCACACCCCTATACAGGCGTGGGCTCTAGTAGTGCTTATACCATTGATGGAGTTGAGGGTGCTGTATTAAACTTTGATGGT
>Ga0208666_1000404_pt1 | contig 20638 bp, 34 predicted proteins | sample 5B_taG_FD_184078 | JGI IMG/M metagenome (GOLD analysis project Ga0208666, IMG submission 184078) | Marine viral communities from the Subarctic Pacific Ocean - 5B_ETSP_OMZ_AT15132_CsCl metaG (SPAdes) (version 2) | ecosystem: Environmental > Aquatic > Marine > Oceanic | place: Pacific Ocean...
ATCATGGGGTTACTTTGCGTTTTGGGTCGGATTGCTTTGGTGTCGGGCGGGGGGTGCCCCCCATATTATTAGGGGTGCGTGTTGTGTAGTCACGCTGTCTGACCAAGTTTTGTAAATTCATTTACATATAATTTTGTTTGGGTTATTCTTATCATCAACAGCAACAGCAACTTATCACAATGGCAGAGTCAAAAAAGAAACCCGCAGCCAAGAAGAAACGGAAGGTCAACTACAAGACCGAGTACCGAAAGTATCACTCCAGTGATCGAATGAAAAAGGAGCGGGCACTGAGGAACAAGAACCGACGACGTTTGACTCGTGAAGGAAGGGTCAAGAAGGGTGACGGCAAGCATATCGACCATAAGGACGGAAATCCCAAGAACAACGGTAAAGGGAACCTTAGAGTTATCGACGCTAAGCGAAACCGAAAGAAGCAATAAACTTTTGTTCGATGCCCTTGGACTATGGACAAGGAACCCTGTTTATGGGGAGCTACCATCAAAAACGATTGCGTGGCGATTACTGACGGCTGTTAAGAATAATAAAATTAAGGTGTTCTATGAGGGCAAGGAACCTTATGCGTTTGTCACTTGGGCGTTCTTTACGGAACAGGAACGGGTTACTGGGGAATATTGGGGCGAGGAAGTATTTGCAAGAACCGACGGACCTGTGTTAAAGATACTAGACATGGTGGCGTACCATAGTGTACTTTATATTGGTAGGCAGTTGTATAAGTATTTTAGGGACGAGTATCCTCATGTAAATCGCGTATATGCGAAAAGGGGGAACCGAGAAGCATGGTACGATATAAGGAGATAAAGTATGGGTGAATCACAGAGTGGCGGTGGCGTAGATACAGATGTAGGGGTTTCTGGTACAACGGGTACACAGGATTCGAGTTACAGTCCCCCTTCGTATTCTTCTTTAGGGCAATCCCCTGGTGCGATGGGCGGCAGACCCGATCCCACTCCCGCTCCAAACGTGCAACCAAGTTTTACTTATGAAGCTCCTGTTATAACCACGGATCCAGAAAGAGATTCTGGAAGGAGCGGGTTATTTAGTTTTTTTTCACCAAAAGTTGAGGCGGGAACGTCCTATTACGATCCTGGTCAATTTTCTCAACCACTGGGAAGTGGCCCAGTAAATCAGTTTACACAAGGACTCGCTTCTTTGACTGGCGGTGGTGGCGGTGGTTCGGGTGATGCTCCATCATTAAGTGCACAAGAGTCAGTAGGATTTCAACCAGATCCAACGACCTATGCGAATGTTCCTGAATCAATAAATCAAACAAGAATAAGAGATTTATACAGACAAGACTCTCCGTCATTAGGAGGGGCAAAATTTGGTTCTCCCGAACAACAAGCGTATGGTTCGGGTAGGATGTTTCCTGCGAATGTTGGATTTACTTCTCCATCAGCACCAACAGTGGATCAAACTTCTCCATCTAATTTTGTGGGTACTCAAGACTTCCCTCCATTGGGAGGCACGGGTGTGTCTCCAGACACGGTGCGTTCAAGACGCTTTGATGACACGGGAATAGTAGGACCTATAAGAACAGTGACTGCAAGTGATGGAGATCCGTTACTGTTTCAAGACTCTCGGATCATGGGTATGTCACCTGGAGCGATGGGAGGTTCTAATATTTCACCGATGCAAGGTCCCTTGCCCACGGACATTGATCCTACGTCTGATGCAGCACTGTTTGCAGATCTTACGAGTAGACCTTCTGGAGCTTTGGCACAAGCTGCTCTTCCCGCAAATAGACCCTCAGATGCTGTAATGCTTGCAGCTTCAGCCAAGAACAATCCTTCTTCCCCACAACAATTCAGCTTTCGTGAGTTTTTAGGGAATCTTTTTAAAACTGCGGGATCGGGAGCGAAAACTCTAGGATCTTTTATAAGTGGTCTTTCTGCGGAAAAGCTAAAGGAATATGCAGAACAATTTTTGGCGGGTGGAGCAAATCAAAAAGCAAGCACTGCGGGAATTGATCCATTTGCCCAACAAGGTATGGGTCCAGGACCCTTTGTTGGTGGAGGGGCACCCTCGCCAAGTGGTGGAGGTGGTATGGCAGCACCTGCAAAAGATCCGTGTCCACCTGGTTTTCGATTTGATCCGACATTACAGCAGTGTGTACCGATTATTGCACCGAACACGCCAACAGGTACTACGACACCCACAGCTACACCAACGACACCCGCACCAGGAGTCACACCGCCTGCTGCGGGTGGCATAGCGAATGCGTATCCGTTTACGTTAACTCCACCGATAGGTGCTCCCGTAGGAAACTTACCGCCCGTAAGACTAACAACCTAGAATCATGAACTACAAGGCGATTCCTGAAGAGGTATTGAAAGAGATACTTCTTTTAACGGAAGCAAAAAATAAAATGGAACTCCGTGAGAAAGCACAGGAGAAGTTTATGCCGTTTGCCCATCATGTGTATGAGGGGTTTATCGAGGGCAGACATCATAGAGTGATTGCGGAGAAACTGGAGAAAGTAGCAAGGGGCGAGATCAAGAGACTCATTGTGAATATGCCACCGCGTCATTCGAAGTCGGAATTTGCGTCTTTTATGATGCCGGCATGGTTTTTGGGAAGGAACCCTAAGTTAAAGATAATACAAGCAACCCATAACACAGAACTGGCGGTACGTTTTGGTCGTAAAGTAAGGGACTTGATTGCCGATCCACAGTACCAGGAGGTTTTTCCCGATACGAGTTTGAAGGAGGACAGTAAATCTGCGGGTAGATGGCAGACATCTGCGGGTGGTGAGTACTTTGCTGCGGGCGTAGGGGCAGCGGTCACGGGTCGTGGTGCGGATTTATTTATTATTGATGACCCGCACTCGGAACAGGATGCGTTATCGGAGTCGGCATTTGACAATGCGTATGAATGGTACACGTCTGGGCCGCGACAACGTCTTCAACCTGGTGGTTCGATCATCTTGGTTATGACCCGATGGGGGAAAAAAGACTTGACAGGGCGATTATTGGCTGCTCAAGGGAGCGATGTTATGTCGGATCAATGGGAAGTAGTGGAATTTCCTGCAATCTTGCCGTCAGACAAGCCTTTATGGCCCGAATTTTGGGATAAAGACACACTTTTGGGCATAAAAGCGTCGTTACCCGTTGCAAAATGGTCAGCACAGTGGCAACAACAGCCAACTTCGGAAGAAGGAGCGATTGTAAAGAAGGATTGGTGGAATATGTGGGATAAAGAGGACATTCCCCCCGTGAAATACATCATTCAGAGCTACGATACTGCGTTTTCGAAGAAGGAAAGTGCGGATTATAGTGCGATTACGACGTGGGGCATCTTTACATCCGAGGACGACGGCTCGGACAACATAATTTTGATGGACGCGAAGCGTGGACGGTGGAGTTTTCCCGAATTAAAGCGTGAAGCGTATGACGAATACGAGTATTGGGAGCCAGATATGGTGATTGTGGAGGCAAAAGCGAGCGGTACGCCCCTTATTGACGAATTACGACTGCATAATATTCCTGCATTGTCGTTTTCACCAGGAAAAGGCAAGGACAAAACAACTAGAATGCATATGGTGGCACCGTTGTTCGAGGCGGGTAAGGTATGGGCACCTGATAACCAGAGTTTTGCTGAAGAAGTTATTGAAGAAATAGCCTCTTTCCCGTATGGTGATCATGACGATTTTTGCGACAGCATGACGATGGCATTGATGCGGTTTCGTCAAGGTGGGTTTATTTATCTTGACGGAGAGGACGAAGAAGACGATTATGTACCTAGGATGAGGAGCTATTACTGATGACTGAAACAGAGAAGCAAATCAAAGAGGCATCGGAGAATCGACGGTATGACCCGCAGAAACATTTAGAAACTTTATTAGCCATAAGAGACGCAGTATGGATAGAAGAGGAAGAAGGAGAGAAAAATGACGATTGATGAAGTAGCAGAAGGCATTCAAAAAGAAAAGCTTCGACGAAAGATGAAAAAAGCAGGTCTTAATGTCGTTGATAACATGAACAGAGTCATTTTGGATGAGGAGAAAGATCCTAAACTTCAAAAGAAACTCAAAGAGAGTGTTTCAAGAAAAAACAAAAAGAAAGACGGTGGGTTAATGCAAGCTATCAAGAGAGTTGATGCAGAAAAAGAAAAACGCCTAAAGGATGGCGGTATGATTGGTAACCTAACTTCTAACTTCAAAGGTTACTATTAGTGGCAGAAGAGCGAACACCTCTAGCCGCGTTAGTCGATTCTGGTATCAATCCAGAAGTGGAAGCGGATGCAGCAACAGTAGAGATAGCTGTTGATACACCGCAGGAGTTCGAGGGCGGTGCCGAGGTAATTGACGACGGACAAGGCGGTGCCATTGTTCAAGCTCTTATGGATCAGCAAGATGTGGAAGTTATGGCTGAACCGTATGATCACGATGCAAACATAGCGGAAGCTCTTGATGAGGCAACGCTTGGAGAATTGTCCTCCGATCTACGAGCTTTATTTGATGAGGATCACGACTCTCGATCTGAGTGGGAGAACACCTACACAAAAGGTTTAGACTTGCTTGGAATGCAGTATGACGATAGAACCGAGCCTTTTGAGGGAGCGAGTGGGGTAACACATCCACTTATTTCAGAGTCCGTTACACAGTTTCAATCACAGTCGTATAAAGAGCTATTACCGTCTGGTGGGCCTGTTCGTACACAGATCCTAGGGGCAGAAACGCCCGAAAGAGAGGCACAAGCTGCCCGCATAAAAGAATTTATGAACTATCAGATTACGGAAGTTATGGAGGAGTTCGATCCCGATACGGATCAGATGCTCTTTTATTTACCGCTATCTGGTTCTACATTTAAGAAGGTTTACTTTGATCCAACAAGGCAACGAGCCGTATCCAAGTTTATACCTGCTCAAGATTTGGTTGTACCGTATTCAGCAAGTGATGTGCAGACAGCACCACGAGTAACGCACGTTCTACGCATGAATGAAAACGAACTTCGTAAAATGCAGGTTGGTGGCATTTATATGGATGTTGAGTTGAGTTCTGGAGAGGAAGAACCCGATGTTGTCAAAGAAAAAGTAAACGAGATTGAGGGGTTGTCTAAAAATTATTCTGAGGACACACATACAATACTAGAATTTCATGCTGATCTTGATATTGAGGGTTTTGAAGATCGAACACCCGATGGAGAGCCTACTGGAATTAGATTACCCTATATTGTGACGCTTCATAAAGATAGCGGAGAGATACTAGCAATACGTCGTAATTATGCAGAGAACGATCCTTTTAAGAAAAAGAAGCAGTTTTTCGTTCATTATAAGTTTTTACCTGGTCTGGGGTTTTACGGCTCTGGACTTATACATATGTTGGGCGGGTTAGGTCGAGCAGCTACAAGTATCCTTAGACAACTCATTGATGCAGGAACATTGGCTAATCTACCCGCAGGATTTAAAGCACGAGGTGTTCGAGTACGAAATGACGATGAACCACTACAGCCAGGCGAGTTTAGAGACATAGATGCCCCTGGTGGAAATATTCGTGATGCTATTATTCCTCTTCCGTATAAAGAACCTTCTGGCACACTAGCTAGTCTTTTGGGGTCTTTGATCGAAAGCGGTAGGCGTTTTGTGTCTATTGCTGATGCCAAGATAGGCGAAGGAGGACAACAGAATGCCCCTGTTGGTACGACTGTAGCTCTGTTAGAACGTGGCATGAAAGTGATGTCGGCAATCCACAAACGACTTCATTACGCACAGAAAACAGAACTCAGACTGCTGTCAACCATATTTGCGGAGAACCTCCCTCCTCTTTACCCGTATGAGGTTGCAGGGGCAGAACAGCAAGTAAAAGCTACAGACTTCGACGCTAGGGTCGATATTCTGCCCGTCAGCGACCCAAACATCTTTTCTATGGCTCAGAGGGTCACATTAGCTCAAACACAGCTACAACTGGCTCAGTCCAACCCTCAGATGCACGATTTAAATGCAGCGTATAAGAGGATGTATCAAGCCTTGGAGATTCAAAACATTGACGAGATACTGCCGCCACCTGCACAGCCACAACCAACTGACCCCGCTATAGAGAACGCTAGGGCACTTAGTGGTCAGTTATTACAAGTATTTCCAGAGCAAAGTCACGATGCTCATATTCTCGTGCATACGACGTTCATGCAGACACCTCTTGTTGCCACGTCACCAACGGTAATGGGCACGTTCTATGCTCACTTACAAGAACACATAGCGTACAAAGCAAGAGCACAAGTCGAACAAGAAGTAAATGAGGCTGCAGAAGGGCTACAACAAGGTCTACAAGAAGGACAAATTGATCCTATTACTGGACAAGTATTCATGAACGAATTACAAACTGAGAGCAACGATCCTGCTTCTATCGAGGAGAGGGTTGCTCAGATAGAAGTACAGCTAATGAAAGAAGTCATGGCTGCCGTCGCTCCACCACAACAGGTGCAGGAAGATCCACTCGTGAAGATACGAATGCAAGAACTTGCTATACGCCAACAGCAGGCGAGTAACGATGCTGAACTAGAGCAAGCGAAGCTACAGCTTGAGCAGATGAAAATGCAACAAAAAGCTGCCACCGACTCCGCAAGGTTAGAATTGCAAGAGGAAGTCGCTGAAAGTCGAAATGAAGTAAATAGAGAACGTATAGACGTACAGAGACAGTCGGCACAACGTAGAGGCTAAAATGTTCGATCCTATTACGATCACGGCTGCCGTTAGCACGGCATCCACGGCTTTTGCCGGGATTAAACGTGCCTTTCAAGCAGGACGTGATCTAGAAAGTATGAGTCAAGATCTCTCCCGATGGATGGGGGCGGTAAGTGATGTAGACGCAGCACATAAGTCTGCCAAGAATCCTACAATGATCCGTAAGGTCTTTGGGGGAGGAAGTGTGGAGAGTGAGGCTATAGAGGCGTTTGCAGCAAAAAAGAAGTTAGAAGAGCAGAGATACGAGCTGCAGCAGTTTATAAAATTCACTCATGGCACAGCTGCATGGGATGAATTGTTGAGAATGGAAGGTCAGATACGGAAACGTAGGCAACAAGAGATATATGACAAAAAGATATTTAGAGAGAAAGTTATTGGGATTGTGGCACTTGTTGTTGTGCTCACTGTTGGCTTGGCTGTTCTTGGTCTTTTCATCTACTCCCTCATGGGACTTGACAGAGGGTGGTTCGGATAAATGCGTCCGTAAAGAGGGCGGTCAAGAAACTTTTGAATGGCTTTGCACTGACGGAAACGTGATATATTTAGCACAATCCGATAATATTAAGAACTGCTACACATGTTTTTTAAAAAAGTTTAGTGACTGGACATGGGAGCAAGAGAAGCGTCTTGGAGTTCGAGAAGACCCTAAATACATTACTTGCAGACGCTATAAGAGAAGAAAGGCTAGAAATGGACAACAAGTTTGTCTATACAAAGGAGCAAATGACACTTATACTCTTGTTGTAGAGGGACAATGCCCTGTGGAGTATCGGTGCAAGTATGATCCAGGGGGTGACCCGCCAAACATTGACAGCGTGGTAGATTCTCTCAATGATAGTTTTAAGAGGTGAAGATGGCACAAAAGAAACTAGAAAAAGGCTCTGTCTGGGAAAAAGCTGATGCAAATGGTGATGGGGTGGTAACCGATCAAGAAATGGCTATGCGAGAGCGTATGGTTCTTTTGGAAAACAGAGACAAGAAAGAGGATCAACAACGCTATCTTGTATGGTTTTCTGCCATAACGGTAACAGCGTTTATAGTCGTGTTGATGACACCACTTGTTCCTATTGACAGAATTTCACATCTTTCCGGAATCGCAGAAATTTGGGTCATATCGAACATGGGAGTGATTGGGAGTTTCATTGGATTTAATCAACTAGCAAAAAGAAAGGACAGAGGAGAGGAACATGCACGTTAAAAGAGTAAAGAAAGTAGTTAAGGGTCTTAAAAAAGCGTCTAAGCTACATGCTAAACAAGCTAAATCTTTAGGAACTTTACTAAAAAACAAGAAATTTAAGGACTATGGTAAAAAGAAAAGATCCAAATCTTGACAGTTATGGAACAAAAAGCGAAAGTAATTGAACATGAAAAAGAAAAAGTTAACGCCTAAACAAATGCAGATTGCAAGAGTAGCTCCTCCACGAAATAAAATAACGGGAGCCGACTTTAAAGGACTTAAAAAAGGCAAGAAAGGTAAAAAGCGATGATGAAATACCTACAAAGGCTTTGGTGTGCTGTTATAAACAAGCGATGTGATGTTTGTTTGTGTGGTGAGAAAAAGCCTGCTAAACGGGGAAGACCCAGAAAGAAATGATACAAGCACTGATAGGATCGGTTGGTAGCCTCGCGTCGTCATACCTAGAGGGCAAGACAGCTATACAAAAGGCAGAAGCCACTATTCGTATGAAAGAAGCTACTGGAGAGATTGATTGGGATCTTGCAGCAATGCGAGCATCACAGTCCTCGTGGAAAGACGAATGGCTTACCCTACTTTTTAGTATCCCGCTTGTGCTCTCATTCTGTGGGGAGTGGGGCAGAGGCATAGTATCCGATGGGTTTGAGGCTCTTGCGGGTATGCCCCAGTGGTATCAGATCGCGTTAGGAGCTATCGTATCTGCGAGTTTTGCGACACGGTCTGCCTCTAAGTTATTTAACATGAGGAAAAAGAAATAGATTCCATTAAGTGCGATGTATGCGGGCACGACATGGAGAACGTCGAAGGAAGTATACAGTGTAAATATTGTCAATACTTCTATGACATGAACAAAGAGTGGATTGATTTTGTCCACAAAGAAAAGGAGAAAGAAGATGCCGTTCAAATTATCTCAGAGAAGTTTCCAGAAACTGGTGGACGTAGACGAACAACTGGTGGAGACAGTAAAAAAGGCTATTGAACTGACGAAAATCGACTTCGGAGTGATCTATGGGGTTCGTTCCCTCGCAGAACAGGAGAAGCTTTTTAATTCCGGCAGATCCCAGACTATGAAGTCAAAACACCTTGTTCAAGAAGATGGTAAAGCTCATGCCGTCGATTTAATGGCGTACCAAGACGGATCGCCATGTTGGGAAATCCAGGTCTATGATGAAATAGCCGATGCTATGAAAGAAGCAGCTGTCAGAACAGATTTGAAACTTCGTTGGGGAGCTTGTTGGCATATAGATGACCTTCGTGATTGGGAGGGCACAGCCGAAGAAGCAATGAATGCGTATATAGATTTACGTCGCTCTCAGGGTCGTCGTCCGTTCATTGACGGGCCTCATTTTGAAAAAAATTAAGGGGTATATGTATGGATGTTGTTGACTTCGCAAAATATTTATATAATAAATTTGAGGAGAGAGAAAAAGATATTGCACAAGATCTAGTGTTAGGAAACATAAAAGATTGGAATCAGTATCAACATTTAGTAGGAGAGGCACGGGGACTCTCGATTGCTAGAGAAGAAATTAAGTCCCTGCTGGAGAACAATGTAGAAGATGTCGAGCAAATTATTACTTCCTGACTTTTATAAAGTCCCTGAGAAAAAACCCGATATTCCCTTAAAAGATAGATTACCGCAACCAACTGGTTGGCGAGTTCTTGTTATGCCCTATAAAGGCAAATCAAAAACTGAGGGGGGTGTTTACATGCCAGATGATGTTGTTGAGAGAGAAGCTCTTGCCACTGTTGTCTCTTATGTAATACGAGTTGGCCCTTTAGCCTATAAGGATAAAGATAAATTTGGAGACTCCGAGCCTTGGTGTAAAGAAGGTGATTGGGTTTGCATAGGTCGATATGCGGGAGCACGTTTTAAAATAGATGGTGGAGAAATTCGTATTATTAACGATGATGAAGTTATTGCGAGTATTAACCATCCTGACGATGTCTATAACGTTTAGGAGATAAAATGGAACAGGAAAAAGTTGTTGAAGAAGCTCTTGAAGTAGAAGTTGCAGAACCTTCTATAAAAGAACAACAAGCACAAGAAGTAGAAGTTGTTGAAACGGAGCAAAAAGAAGAACAAAAAGAAGAACAAAAAGAAGACGAGTTAGAGAGCTACAGTAAGAATGTTCAAACAAGAATTAAAAAGCTCACAGAAAAATATCGCAAAGAGGAACGGGATAGAGAAGAAGCTGTCCGTGTCTCACAGAAACTTCTTGAAGAGAACAAACAACTCAAGCAAAGAATGGATAGCCTTGATCAAGGCTATTTGTCAGAGTATGGTACGAGATTAGAGTCTCAAGAGGAACAAGCAAAAAGAGCCTATTCTGAAGCACACCAAGCAGGTGACAGCGAAAAAATGTTTGAAGCTCAAAAGGCTTTATCAAAGATATCAATTGAACAAGAGAGATATCGTTTGGCTAAAAACCAATCGGAGATGGTTAAGACTCAAGCCGAAGTTGAGCAACCTGTTGCACAATCGCAACAGCCTCAACAAAAAGTTTCGCCAAAGGCAAAAACCTGGGCAGAAAAAAATGAGTGGTTTGGTGACGATGAAGTGATGACACAAGCTGCTTTCGTAGTGCATAATAAATTAATTCAAGAAGAAGGGTTTGACCCGGAAAGCGATGAGTATTATAGTGAAATTGATAGACGCATGAGAACAGAGTTTCCTCATAAGTTTGAAAAACAGAAAACGAGTAGTGGAGTTCAAGTTGCTTCTGCTAATTCCACAGCATCTCGTAGTACACAGCAGAAGCGTAGATCGGTAAAACTATCGCCTTCTCAGATAGCGATAGCTAAGAAATTAGGAGTACCTCTTGAAGAGTACGCAAAATATGTGAAGGACTAAGTGATGACAGATAGAACACCGAGAAACGATACGACCCGTGAAAAAACTTCACGCAGAAAGCCGTGGGCACCACCAAGCAGGTTAAGTGCACCTGAACCTCCAGAAGGTTATAAGCACAGATGGATCCGTATAGCTACTCGTGGCGACGATGATAAGGTCAACGTCCATGCGAAGATTACGGAAGGGTGGGAACCAGTTAGAGCAGATGAATATCCCGAAAGGGACTTACCGACCATTGATGATGGGAAGTACGCAGGAGTAATAGGAACAGGTGGATTAATGCTTGCCAGAATGCCTCTTGAAACAGTCAAGGAGAGGAATGCTTATTTTCGAGGAATAACTCGTGAACAAATGACTGCCGTTGATAGCGATCTAATGAAAGAGCAGCATCCTTCGATGCCAATCACAAATGATCGTCAAAGTAGAGTTTCATTCGGGGGTCGTAGTGACTCCTCTAATAATTAATTCTTAATAGGAGCTATAAATGGCGAACTCAAACGTATCTTTTGGCTTGAAGCCTATTAATGCTATGGGGGGTACTAACCCTGGTAGCACTAATATGTACTTCATTGCCAGTAATGCGTCAGCTATTTTCCAAGGTTCACCCGTTCAAGCAGAGTTATCTGGTGGTACAATCCAAGTTTTAGGAAATGCCACTGGTGATACAAAGCAAATTTTGGGCGTGTTTGCCGGCTGTGAATATGTTGACAACACTACAAAAAAACTAAAATTTTCCAACACTTGGCCCGGCTCTGGGTCAGCAGATACTAATCACGACATCAAGGGTTTCGTATACGACAACCCAATGCAGCGATTCATTATTTGCTCTGACGGTACAAATACTGATAGAGCAACTGCAAAAGCTGATGTGTTTAAAACTGCTGAAATAGAGAACGCCACGAGCGGAAGCACAACCACTGGTATATCAACTGCACAGATTGATATTTCAACAGCAGAGGATTCTGATCCGTCAAATCCTTTGTTGATTCTAGGCATTCAAGAGGATGTCGAGAATGCTGATCATAGTGCTGCGGGTATCCAGTATATTGTTAAACTTAATAATCATGTCTTCTTCAGTTCTGTTGGAGATCCTGATGCAGCAATCTCATAAGGGGGTATAACTATGGCGATATCTAGAGCACAGTTAGCCAAAGAGTTAGAACCAGGTTTAAACGCCCTCTTTGGTATGGAGTATGGTCGATACGAGAACCAACACTCTGAAATTTACACAACCGAGTCTTCAGATCGAGCATTTGAAGAAGAGGTAATGCTTTCTGGCTTCGGGGCTGCCCCGGTCAAGCAAGAAGGTTCAGGAGTATCATTTGATGATGCAAACGAGTCTTTCACTGCTCGATACAACCATGAAACCATTGCTTTGGCTTTTGCGATCACAGAGGAAGCCGTAGAGGATAATCTCTATGACCGAATCTCTGCGAGATATACAAGAGCACTTGCCCGATCAATGTCTCATACAAAGCAGGTAAAAGCTGCGGCCGTTCTCAACAACGCTTTTGACTCTTCCGTAACTGGTGGAGATGGAAAAGAGTTGTGTGCCACTGATCACCCGTTGATCAATGGAGGAACTTTTTCAAACGAACCGTCAACTGCCGCTGACCTTAACGAAACATCTCTGGAAGATGCGTTGATTAACATCGCAGGTTTCGTAGATGAGCGAGGTCTAAAGGTAGCACTGCGTGGTACAAAATTAATAGTTCCACGACAGTTGCAGTTCGTTGCGGAGAGGCTTACAGCTTCAACACTACGACCAGGATCATCAGACAATGATGTGAATGCTATTCAGTCCAGAGGAATGATGTCACAAGGCTATGCCGTGATGGACTTCTTAACAGACTCAGATGCGTTCTTCATCTTGACTGATACTCCAAGAGGTTTCTTACATTTTGAAAGAACACCTTTGTCAACTAACATGGAGGCTGACTTCGATACAGGCAACATGCGTTATAAGGCTCGTGAGAGATATTCCTTCGGTTTCTCTGATCCTAGATGTGTGTTTGGGTCACCTGGAGCCTAGGCTTCATGTCTTTCCTCCAAACTTTAAAGGGCGAGTAAAATCGCCCTTTATTTTTGTGTAAAAGTAATCTACTATTAATTATATTAACCTTGACAGTCACATAATGTGACTGACATTTGCCAAGACAAGGAGAATCACATGGCTAATACAACTTTTTCAGGTCCAGTCAGATCTGAAGGTGGTTTCAAAACCATCAATAAAAGCACCACTACTGGTGCTGTAACTGAAACTGGTTTTTCAGTAAATGCAACAGGTCAACTTATATCTATGGGTACAAGAAAGATACAATCTTTCGCGGGAACCCTTGCAAGCACCGATGCTGCTTCAACGGCATATGCAGATGGTGATTGTCTTGTAGAATTAGGAACATTAAACGTAGATGCTCCTGATGATCTGGTAACTCCATCAAAGATATTTGTACACAGAGCGTTGATTGGAATTACCACAGCAGCAGGTCAAACCCTTGCGGGTAACCTAGCGTTAAGCTCTACTTCTGGAACAGCTACAAACGCTGCTGTATCAGGTACAGAGATTGTAGGTGCAGGTGTAACAGCCTTTCACGAGCAATTAAGTGCCACGCAGTCTATTACAGAGATTGATGTTAACTTCAACAATTCAGCAGGTAACTATCACATCTTCGTGCCAAACGTAACGGCAGCTGTTGCAAATGTGCATCTATATGCTAGAGCCACTACAACAGTAAACGCAGATATCACAGCAGGTAGGTTTACAGTAGAGCTAGAATACTCAGTATATTAAGGAGGTCAACATGGCTGATGCAGTAGCCTCACAAACGATAATTGATGGCCCTAAACAAGTTGTAATGAAGTTCACCAACATAAGTGACGGCTCTGGCGAAAGTGCTGTAACTAAGGTTAACGTCAGTGCGTTAGCTAAAGGCACGGATGGAGAGACATGCACTGGGGTTTCTATTGAACAGATATGGTGGCAGTGCACAGGAATGCGAGTAAGTATTTTCTTTGACGCTACATCGGATGTTCTGGCGATACAACTTGGCGAGAATCAAAGTGGGCATCATAATTATACAGACTTTGGCGGTATCCCTAATAACGCGGGTAGTGGTAAAACTGGTGATATTCAGTTTACAACTGTTGGTCACGATAACACAGACACATACACTGTTATCTTAGCCATGCGTAAGAATTATGGCTGAACGTAAGCGAGATAAACAACCACCTAAGACAAAGAAGTATTTCCGCTCCACTAAAAAGGGAGCGGGAATGACTAAAGCAGGTGTGTCTCGATATCGTCGAGAGAATCCTGGTAGTAAGTTAAAGACGGCTGTTACGAAGAAAAAGAACTTAACAGCTAAAGACAAGTCAAGACGTAAGTCTTACTGTGCTAGAAGTGCAGGTCAAATGAAGAAGTTTCCAAAGGCGGCAAAAGATCCAAACAGCCGTTTGAGACAAGCTAGAAGACGGTGGAGATGTTGATGAAAGAAGTAATAGTAGGTGTCACCACAATGGGAGTCTTTGGTGTTTTGTCTTGGATGGCAGTCACTTTAATCACTCTTGACAAAAGGACTGAGGTCATGTCCGTAAAAATTCAACAGAATAACGATATGCTAAAGCCTCTTTGGGAGGACTTTATTAGGAGGAGTGCAACGTATGGCAATAAGGAGATCAAACATGGCGAAGCAAGTGTCAAAGTCTGGAAGTAAAAAAGATGCGTGTTACCATAAGGTGAAATCTCGCTATAGGGTTTTTCCTTCAGCGTACGCTTCCGGTGCCATTGCAAAATGTAGAAAGGTTGGAGCAGCCAATTATGGAAAGTCCACAAAAAAGAAAGCTATGGGTGGAACTATAGAGGCAGATCAACCAAGAAAAAGACCTTTACCAACAGGGTATAAAAATGGTGGTAACATTATTATTGCCAGAGGCTGTGGTATGGTCGAAGGAAAGAAGAGAAAGAAAACTGTGTTGGCATAATGGCTGTTCGTAAGACAAAAAAGGGACTTGCCCTCAAGAGATGGTTTAAAGAGGACTGGAAAGATGTTCGAACAGGTAAGGCGTGTGGCAGACAAAAAGGAGAAAAGAGGGGTACTCCCTATTGCAGACCTTCTAAAAGGGTAAGCAAAAAAACCCCTAAAACGGCTTCCGAGATGACGGCTTCTGAAAAAAGAAAAAGGATATCTCAGAAGAAGAGAATTGGTCAACCTGCGGGTAAACCAAGAAGAGTGCAATCATTAAAGAGGAGAAAAACAAAATGATTCGACAAAGAAAAAAAATGGCTATGAAGAAAAAGGGCGGTCGTATTGCTATGAAGAGTAAAGGCGGTCGTATTGCTATGAAGAGTAAAGGTGGCAGAATCGCTATGAAGAAAAAGGGCGGTCGTATTGCTATGAAGAATGGTGGTGCTGCTATGACTGTAGAAGCGGCAAAGAAGTTGCTCATCAAGAACGGCTTTACAGTAACAAAGAAAAAGAAGTAATGAATGGCTTATTTACAAAGCAACATCCCACACTTCAAGTGTTGGGTGCGGAGAGAATATACTCACAATCACGAGAAATATCATGGGGAATTTCTACACGCTATGGCGATTGCAGTTACAACCATGCCGAACAGATGTTTAAGTTTTCAAATTGTTTTCACTGGATGTGAAGTAGATGATGAAGAAGACGCACAGAACGTACATGGAGGAGCGATGTGGGCAAGGATGCCTATAACAGCCTTGGCAGGAGACTTCGATTTTGAAGAGTTTCCACAGCCGATGCCTACATATCTAGCACAACCTTGGGATTGTGCCTCACATCACCATGCGGTATATACTCTTGATAGAGCAACACCATGTCCTTGGATGGCAAAAATAGGAACAGAATTTGTTCCTGCAAAGTATTTGTTTACCGTGGATTACACAGACAGCGAGATAGCAGATGACCCCGCACAGCATAAACAGAGTCATGTTTTGCAATTATTAGATGCAGATGTCTATACGGGTAATATTGTAGCCTTACCTAACAACCGTGTAAGAGTTACGCATCCTGCTTGGTTTGAAACGGGTGAAGGTCCTCCAGACTTTAAACCGTCTCAGCATATACACTACTCGAAGTCTGATCTTGATTATGTATTGGACGTTAACCAAATTTTTGATAATATGTACGCGAGTGATGAAGGGGACAAGTAAATGGCAACATCTAGCTCTAGAGATTTTGATCTTGACGTAGCTGAAATTATTGAAGAAGCCTATGAACGATGTGGTCTAGAGGTTAGGACGGGATATGATGCCAAGTCTGCTCGACGATCTCTTAATCTTATGTTTGCAGATTGGGCAAACAGAGGATTAAATTTATGGACTGTGACACAAGCGACACAGTCTTTAACCTCTGGAACAGCAACGTATACCTTTACGAACAATTTTACTGATCTTTTGGATGTGGTTATAAGGGACTCAAATAGCACAGATTTTTCTATAACAAGGATTTCTAGGAGCGAATACTTAAACATCCCCAATAAAACCTCGACGGGTCGTCCTAGTCAGTTCTTTTACGATAGGCAAGTAACTCCTACAATTAATTTGTGGCCCACACCAGATTCGTCTAATCTCACTTTGGTATACTATTTTGTTAATAGAATACAAGATGCTGACACACTTCAGAATACAACAGATGCTCCCTTTCGTTTTCTTCCTTGTATGGTAGCGGGTTTAGCGTATTATATTTCGTTAAAGAAAGCTCCCGAAAGAACACAGCTACTAAAAGTTGTGTATGAAGAGGAGTTTCAACGAGCGGCAGATGAGGATGAAGATAGAGTATCTCTTAAATTACAACCTAGTATACAGTATTTGAGGACAACGTAATGCCTAGATACGCATCAAATAGAAGAGCTTACGGAATATCTGATAGGTCTGGTTTTCGTTATCGTCTACGAGACATGCGTATGGAATGGAACGGATTGCTTGTTGGTAAGGACGAGTACGAAGCAAAGCATCCTCAATTAGATCCTTCTAGAATCATAGCTGATCCTCAAGCATTAAGAATATCACGACCAGACACAGCAGAAGAAACAACAGCTTTTGTTGTGTATACGAACTCTGGAGACGGTATTATAGGATTTAAAATGGACACATTTGAGGCAACAGCAAGTCTTGGAACGGTGACGGTGACAACATCATGAGCTTTACATTTGCAACATTAAAGACAGCTATTCAAGATTACACAGAAAACACAGAGACGACTTTCACAAATCATCTTTCTGATTTTATAAAAGGAGCCGAAGAGCGTATATTTAAAACGGTTGATTTAGACTTCTTTAGAAAGAATGTAAGTGCTTCTACTACCTCTAGTAATAGATTTCTAGCGGTTCCTAGTGATTATCTAGCTTCTTTTAGTTTGTCCGTCACGAGTTCTAGTAATAAAAGTTTCTTATTACAAAAGGACGTAAACTATATCGAAGAGTATAATCCAAATGCGTCCACCACGGGAGTACCACAGTATTATGCTCTGTTTGATGTAGAAAACTTTATTTTGTCACCTACACCAGATCAAGCGTATTCAGTAGAACTTCATTATTACTTTAGACCAAACAGCTTAACTGCGGGATCGGACTCTGAAACCACCTGGTTGAGCACAAACGCTCCTTTTGCTATGCTGTATGGAAGCTTGATTGAGGCGTATGTCTTTATGAAAGGTGAACCAGACGTAATGAAAATGTATAATGATAGATTTATGGAGTCGTTACTAAGATTAAAAGAGTATGGAGAGGCTCGTGAGAATGCTGATGCGTACAGAAGAGGACTACCAGAAAGGCCCAGAACATAATGCTTATGGAAATGAAAAAAGAACCGATAGTCGAGGTTCACACCTCTGACAATAGAGGGTTCACTCCAGAAGAGATAGCCAAAAGATGTGTTGATAAAATAGTAGAGGTGGGAGATAACGCTCCTCCCGTTATACGCGACCAGGCGAGAGCGTTTAAAGATCATTTAGAGAAAGTTATAGCGTTTTACATGAAAGAGGCTATAAACTCTGATAGAGTAACAGTGTATAATGCAATTAAGGACGCGGGGTATGATAAGCTCGCAGAACATATAAGGAGAATGTAATGGCTTTTTCTGGTAACGCACTCTGCTCCACGTTTAAGAAGGAGTTGTTAGAGGGCACACACAACTTTGCAAATGGTGGCAATTCTTTTAAGCTTGCTCTTTTTACAAATTCACAAGCGGGTAACGATAGTCTTGGAGGCACAAGCACCACTATGGATTCCACTATAACTAACTATAACACGGGAGGCACGTCTTCAAATGAAGTTGCCAATTCTGGAGACTATGTGCAAGGAGGACTAGCGTTAGGTAGTCAGCTAGTTAATGGCTCTAAAACACAGACAACTGCTTTTGTTGACTTTGGTGATCTTACTTACGGATCAGCTACAATTACCGCGAGAGGAGCATTGATATATAACGACACAAACAGTGACAAAGCTGTGTGCATATTAGATTTTGGCTCAGACAAGTCCTCCTCCTCTGGGAACTTTACCATAGTATTCCCTAGTGCAAGTACAAGTGATGCGATAATAAGGATAGCTTAATGGCATTTAAGATTGAAGATAGAGTACGAGAAACCACAACCACAACGGGAACGGGAACCATAAACCTTGGTGGTGCTGTAACTAATTTTGAGACTTTTGCTTCTAACCTATCTAATTCAGATACTACCTACTACGCTATTGTCGATAATACAAATGGTGCTTTTGAGGTTGGTTTGGGGACGTTTTCAACTGGTAGTCCCAACACGTTATCTCGCTCAGCCATTGCAAGTTCCAATAGTAACAATCTTGTTAATTTTGGTGTAGCAACCAAAGAAGTATTCATAACAGTTCCTGCAAGTAAGATGGTTGTCGAAGATGGGAGCAACAATGTTGCTATAGGAGGAACAGTAACAGCTACGGCTTTTAGTGGTAGCGGTGCAAGCCTTACAGGTGTTGATGTAGTAAATGACACGAGTCCTCAGTTGGGGGGCAACTTGGACGTAAATGGTAACGACATAGTATCAACTTCTGGGGATGCTAATATAGAAGTGGCTCCTCATGGTACTGGGGGTCTTGTTGTAAAAGGCAACACTACAGGATCAGAAAATCAAGGTAAGATAATATTAAACTGTCAGAATAATTCACACGGACAGACTATAAAAGCACAGCCACACAATTTAGGTGTAACCAATGAAATGTTGCTTCCTAAAGATGGGAACTCAACTCTTGTATCAGAGATATCTACACAAACGCTTACGAACAAAACATTGACAAGTCCTGTTATAGAAACAGTAACAGGTTCAACTATTACGCTAGACTCAGCAGGAGATATAACCCTGGATGCAGGTGGAGCCGATGTAACGCTAAAAGATGACGGTACTACATATGGTAGCCTAACAAATAGCAGTGGTGAGTTGGTAGTTAAGTCTGGTTCAACTCCGACAACAGCTATGACGTTCAGTGGAGCTAATGTAACTCTAGCAGGAAACCTTACAGTAAACGGCACAACCACAACTGTAGACACTACAAATACAACCATTAAGGATAGTCTGTTAGAACTAAACAGTGGGGCAACCTCAAACTCTAACGACTGCGGTATAGTTATTGAAAGAGGGTCAACTGGCGATAATGCCATACTAATGTGGGATGAAAGTGCTGATACATTTGTAGTAGGAACAACAACAGCCACTGGAGCATCTACAGGAAACTTAACCGTTACAGACGGAGCGTTACAGGCAGGATCACTAGATATATCGGGTAACGTAGATGTAGATGGAATCCTTGAAGCTGATGCCATGACATTAAATGGTACATCAATTACAACAACAGCAACGCTATCAACAGGCATATCAAATGGTAATGTTTTGGTTGCAAACGCAAGTGTTGCAGACAATGATTTTCTACGAGTTGACGGAACAAGTGTTGAAGGCAGAAGTGCATCAGAGCTTGCAGATGATATAGGGGCAGCCACTAAAGGCTTTGCCACAGCGATGGCGATTGCGTTGTAAAGGAGGTTGAATGGCACAAGATTTTGAAAGAGCAGTAGCAAAAGACAGTAGTAGCGATATCAATATAGGAACGACAGCAAGAGCCGTCTTTGACTGCGACTCTGACGATGCAATAGTCGGCATAAGAATGGCAAATGTAATTACTTCCCAGATAACTGTGGATTGTTTTGTAAGAACAGCAGCAGCAGGTGGTAGTGATTTAGATGTATACTTAATAAAGAATGCACCAATACCTTCTGGTTCAAGTTTAGAGTTGATAGACGGTGGTAGTAAGATTGTCTTACAGAACGGAGATCAGCTATTTGTAAAGGCAAACACGGATGCGTCTTTGAATTGTTATGTTAGTTTTGTGGACGCTATTAGTACATAGGAGGAGTAATGCCACACATAGGTAATCAAGTTGGTTCAAGTTTTTCATCAAGACCTGCAACGCAGGAGTTCAACGGAAATGGCTCTACAACGGTCTTTACGTTAAACCAGACTGTTACTCAAGAAGACATAGTGGTAAGCGTTGACGGTGTAATACAGGAGAGTGTAGACGCATTTACAGTACCAAATGGTACAAGCCTTACGTTTACAGAAGCTCCGTCAAGTGGCACAGGTAATATCTTTGTTATTTATCTTGGTGCAACAGATGTAAGCACAACCATACCTGCACAAAATAAAGGCACATTTAAGAACGGTGGTATGTTTAGAGTTAACTCACAGACTGTAGATGTAAATACAACGATAGAAGCAACAGAGAATGCGACAGCCACAGGACCTTTGACAGTATCTTCTGGTATAACCATTACAGTAAACTCAGGGGGCAATCTAGCAATCATATGAGCAACCTTTTAGTACAGAATATAAAGCATACGAATGGCA
>Ga0208666_1000407_pt1 | contig 20607 bp, 35 predicted proteins | sample 5B_taG_FD_184078 | JGI IMG/M metagenome (GOLD analysis project Ga0208666, IMG submission 184078) | Marine viral communities from the Subarctic Pacific Ocean - 5B_ETSP_OMZ_AT15132_CsCl metaG (SPAdes) (version 2) | ecosystem: Environmental > Aquatic > Marine > Oceanic | place: Pacific Ocean...
CTCTCCGCAGTTCTCTGTTAATAAAATAGTTATGATTAAAGTCATCTTCTGTTAGCTCTACTTTCGTTTCGGCTTTCCAAAAATGTTTAATGGATTTATATCTAGCGACTTTTTGTACCATGCTTCGATTTCTTTCATCTCAGCATCATGTATTGACTTGAGGTCTGCAACTCGTTGCTCAAGCTCTGCCACTCTTCTTGCAGTATCGTCAATTTTCTGTTTAACACTATATGCAGCGCCAAAAATTGATAGCAATAAAAAAGCAGAATTAAACATCCAACGCAAATTGACACGAAAAGAAAGTGTATCTCCATCGGTAATCTTTCCAGTATACGACCTTGCACCTTTTTCACTCATACCTCTGTCGCTACACCATTGACAAGCGTATGCTTACCAATCTTGATTGGGCCAATAGTATCGCTATAATGTTTTTTGCACTCTGCATCATAAGCGGATTGAGCGGTAAGCCAAGAGTCTGTTCTCTTAACTACCGCCCCATCACTTGTCACTACAAAAGACTTATTCTGAGCATCAAAAGAGATAGTCTCATCTGCACTAAACTTGTAAGAAACATTTTCTTTAGTTCGTGGTTTAAAGATGTATATCTTTTTGCCTTTTGATGATCTACGAACAAGCATTACTCTTCTTCTTTATCCTCAGATTCGAGCGATTCCTGTAAGCGCTTAATAAACGCCTCTTTACCAACTGTCAATTGGTCCATGTTAAATGCCATGCTACCCATCTTGTTTTCAAGATCGGCAATATGATTTACCATAACCTTTTGTTCATCAGTTAGTTCATCCATAGAATACTCTTTGTCGAAGAGATTTAGCTTCTGCGGCTCTTGTTTTTTTTCTTTAGCCATTATGTTACCTTATGTGCTATAAGTGACCAGGTTGATTAAAGTGCTTTTAAATCTTTTTCTAGTTCTTCCCAATCAGCTTGTTCAGACTGAGCTTCAGATGCTCTATCTTTACAAGATTGGATTTCTCTAGCAACTTGCTCTAAGCTATAAGATTGAACTGCGTCATCTAGTGCTTTACCGCTACTAGCATCCCATTGCTTTCTAACTAGTTGTAATTCATCATGTGATTGCTCTGCTTGTGCTTGTCTAACAACATTTCCATCGTCATCTTTGACTTCAGAAACTGCTTTAGAAGTAACAACTTTAGCTTTCTTTACAGACCAGCTTTTAGCAGACTTCATTGCTTTATAGTTTTTCATTTACTTGTCCTCTAATTGTTGTTTGAGTTGTTTTACTTCAGCAGATAACTCTTGAACTGCATTCACTAATGCCCAAATCATAGGTTCTTGATTAGCTGATAACCATTCGCCATCATCTTTAATCATTTCGGGCAAAACTTTTTGTGCTTCTTGAGCAATAATTCCTTGTCTTTTCTTTTTAGAATCATACCCATGAGGATTGTCTTTTTTAAAGTTATATGATACAATTCTTAAATTGTTTATTGCATCTAAACCTACATTCCAACTTTCAATATTTTCTTTTAATCTACCATCAGATGTTGTACTCCAAGCAGAACCATTATCACCCATGTAAACATCTGTAGTGCTTGAGTTACCAATTATAGCAGTATTATCTCCAACACCAGTTACACCTTGACCAATCGCAATTTGATTAGTTGCTCCACTAGCACTTACATTAGCAGTTCTTCCAATTATTGTATTATTTGAACCAGTTGTTAAAGTGCCTGATGCTTCGTGTCCGATTGCTACATTTCCATCTCCTGTGGTAATTGCTGTCCCTGCGGAGTAACCAATTATTACTGAATCTTCTGCTGAACTAGCAGTATCAAAGGCTACAGTTCCTATTGCTACATTATTTGAATGAGTTACACTTTTTCCAGTTTGATACCCTAAAAAAGTATTGTTATTACCAGTTGAAAGTGCTTCTCCTGCTTCATAACCAATTGCAGTCGTTCCATCACCTGAAGTAAGAGATTGTAATGCTTGGTATCCCACAGCAACATTACCGACTGCGCCATTTACATTAGTTAAGGCTTCTACTCCAAGTCCAGTATTAGATTCACCACCACCACTTGCACCATAGCCTGACTTATATCCTACATAAGTGTTACCATGATTATAATTACCTGAAAAACCAGCTCGATACCCAACAAAGGTTGATTTATCAGCTCCAATATTATTATAACCAGCTTGATAACCTAATCCAGTAAAACCTATAGCTTCTGCTAAATTAACACCAGCTTGATAACCTACACCTACTGCTCCACTTGGATTGTCTCCAGTAGCGACTAAATTTCCTGCTAATGCACCTTCTCCTATTGCTACACAATGATTAACGGCTCCTGTAGAATTTGACATTGCATTTGTTCCTACTACAACATTGTGTGTACCTGAATTTCCACTTGCATCAAAAGCTAAAGCACCTATAACTACATTATTAGCTCCTGTAGCTAATTTTCCAGCATCCTTACCAATATAAGTAGTATAAAGAGCATTAGTGGCAGTCATACCAGCTTGATATCCTAATGATGTATTATTAGTCCCAGTTGTTATATTGTAACTTGAGTAAAAACCAACTGCTGTATTACCAGTTTCTTCATCATTACTATCACTATTCATAGTAGCTAAAGAACCATAACCGATAGCAGTTGAACCTCTACCAACATCTTCTGAACCTAATGCATTACATCCAATAGCAGTATTGTAATCGCCAGTTGTTAATTCATCAGCGGTATTTGCACCTATAACTGTATTTGCAAAACCAGTTGTATTGTCCACTCCTGCATTACTACCTACAAAAGTATTTTCAAAACCATTTGTCATAGAAGCACCAGCTCTGTGACCAACTGCGGTATTATTTACAGTTCCGCTTCTTCCCTCTTGATTTGCTAATGCTTGATATCCTACTGCTGTGTTAAAGTCTCCATCATCTTCATTTTTTAATGCTTCGTATCCAATAGCTGTATTTTTTTGACCAACTGTAAGAGCTAAACTTGCCTGATATCCGATAGCTATTGTTCCATCAGCATCAGCCGAATTGATTGCCCCACCTGCATTATTACCCATTAAGATACAATTTGATGTAGTCGTAATTGCATCTCCAACATTATGCCCTAGTGCAACATTGTCAGCACCAGTTGTTAATCCAGCTAAAGAACTTCCACCAACTGCAACATTGTTACCACCAGTAGTAACTGCTTTTAAACTTTGATAACCTACAGCAGTATTGTTACTATTTGATTCCCCACTAGCAGTTTCTAATGCTTCATACCCTATAGCAACATTATTCGCCCCAGTAACATTATTACGAATCGCTTGATACCCTAATCCAACATTCTTATTGCCAGTTGTTATATGTTTTAATGCTTCAGAACCCATCGCAACATTTTCACCACTAGTAGTAACTGAATACATACTTTGATAACCAACCGATGTGTTACTACTATGAGAGTTATTGCTGACTCCATACTGAGACTGATAACCTATTGCAACATTATAATTACCAGTAACATTTTTCTCTAATGCACTTTGACCTATCCCAATATTTCGCTCGTTTTCAGTTCCATAATACATTGCTTGGTGTCCTAAAGCAGTATTACTGCCACCAGTTGTCGTAGAGTATAATGCTTCTTTACCTATTGCAACATTAGCACTTGCAGTTGTGATTGCGTACCCAGCCTTGTAACCTAGTGCAGAATTGTTGCTTCCACTTGTAATGTTTTGCAATGATGAACTTCCAACTGCACTATTATTAGACGCTCCAGTTTGTTGATAACCTGAATGAGAGCCTACATAGGTATTACTTGAGCCAGTTCCACTATTTGCCTGACCAGCTGACTTTCCGATGTATGTATTGTCATCGCCAGTTGTATTTGAAGTACCAGCTAAATCTCCAAAAAATGAATTATTAATACCACCACTTGCTATATTATTCCCAGCAGTTTTTCCAAATATTGTATTGTTTGTACCAGCATCATTATTACTAAGACTAATGCGAGAGTTAGCATCTACCACAAACTTTGTAGTACCACCTACATAAAGACGAGCATCTGTATTAGAACTTGCCCTTATTGCCCAGTCACCATCAGTATCTAAAAATCCTACATTGCCACTATCAGCGTAGACAAAACCATCAGTATTGCCATCACTATCTTTAAATAAGATTCCTGAGTTAGAGGCACTACCTTTAATAATTAAAGAAGTGTTATAAGCTCCACCATTAATTTCGAGTTTTGCATTAGGCGAGTCTGTGCCGATGCCAAACCTACCATCGTTTCTCAATGTCATTTTATTATTACCACCCATTCTAAACTGCATAACTGCACCCGAATTAGCATAAGTGTTATTAAACCACATTTGAGTATTACTAGCTTGACTGTAACCAAATTCACCCCTATAAGAAGCGTTTTCATTAATAATAAAAGCTGGTGTAGTCGTACTTGTTAAATCTTTACCAACTGATAATAAAGCATTAGGCGAGTCTGTGCCTATACCGACTAGTCCAGTACCACCATCAAGAAGAAGCATATCATCGTATTTTATACTACCATTATCATTCCATGCTTTATAACTCATCTTTTGGTCGTTGGACATTTCCATACTCATTAATTTTTCATTAGTACCACCAGACCTTGTTCCCCAAAATTGTTGAGCGTTTACATGTCCATCAATAATAAAAGAAGGTTCACTAGAATAAATACGAACTGGCAGTCCACCTAAATTTTTTGATGTGTTACCAATGCCATCTGCTCCATTTTGCAATGAAGAAGTACTAACAGTAAAAGCATTATTAGTACCCATTACAAAATTTATATCATAACTAGCCCTTGGATGATGTTCAATATTGCCATTGCCTACATGTTTTATTACTCCATGAAATGGATACCCACCTATAAAAAAAGAAGGAGCTTGTACAGAACCTCCTGATACATCGAGCTTTGTATTGGCATTAGGCGATGTTGTACCTATGCCAAGATTTCCTAAAATATAACTCGGATAAGAAGCGTGTGACGAACCGCTTAAATTAATATTTTTTGTACTACCATCTTGATATAATTCTAATTTACCTGAATTAAATGCAAGGTCATCTCCACCCAACACTGCAAGTAAATAACCACTATTTGATATTTTAAAAGCATCCGTATTTGTATTAGTGGACATTGCAGTTTTAAGATGCAATGGTGCTGTAGGCGAGTCTGTGCCTATGCCAACTCGTTGATTTGCAGTGTCAAAAGTCATTACATCAGCAGAATTAGCAAAACTATAAACACCTAAAGAATTGCCGTCAGCTTTTTGATAAAAGGCAGTTTTAGCAGTACCACTAACTGCAAACCATAATTCAGCTATATTAGCACCACTATCTAGAACAAGTTTAGCTCTTGAACTACCTGAGTTTTTAATTTGCATGACTGTTTCAGCACTGCTTCTAACATCCAATTGTGTACTAGGCGAGTCTGTGCCTAATCCCAATCGACCTGCGGAAGTAACAGTCATTACTTCTGTTGTTGTAGCTCTGAGATTTAAAAAGTCTCCACTACCATCATGCCTTATATCTAAAACAGTTCCACTAGAAGAAGCATTATCAAGCTCTAATGTAACTAACGCTCCTGAACCAGTACCACTATGATTAGCATTATTGTAAACATATAAAGCTGTACCTGAATCCGTTGTCGTGATTTTCATTTTGCCATTGAGCATCTCATCATAAGTAAAACTACCAGCACCCTCAACTTTAAAATCTCCAGTTATTACTAGGTCACCATCTACTGTTCCCCCACTCGCTAATCCTGCACTAATATTACTTATCATGCCTTTTAACATTCTACAATCCTAACCGCCCCAGTAGCTGTTGAAGTCGAATTGTAATTAAAATAAATCGTATTGCCCAAACCTCTTGGAACTGTAATAAATGTTAATGTATTTTTGGGAAGCAATAAATCATTTGATGCGTTTACATCTGTTCCGCTAGTCGCAAAATTAAAATAGATCTCAACCGCGCTATAAATTCCAATAGTTCCACTTGATGCTTTTAATGCTAAATGCGTTGAATTATTTACGTTAGCACTTGAACCAGCGGTTCCTGCGCTTGCAACTGTCCATTCTCCTCCAACTGTTGTGTTTAATGCTTCTTGTACTGAATAAGTGTGTATATCTGCCATTTTCTCTGCCTCTCTAAGCTATGGTTAGCGTGAATGAGTTATAATTACTACTATAAATTAAAAATAAAGGTAAAGTTTTTGAAAGTACTACTTCTTAGATTTCTTTTTCTTTTTAAATATATGTTTCTTAGCTCCAGAATACTCCATATCATCATTTTCTGACTTAATTCGTACATAACCTTGGCTTTTTAATAAATCTAGCTTTTCTGGATGCTTTTTTAAAACATCATCTTCTAATCTTTCTACTTTACTATTGTTAAAATTTTTCCAATATTGCATTTTATTCTCCTTGAAATGTGGGGCAGAGCGAATCATGCCCCACTTACGTTAATCAGTTATTAAGATACGTTGGTAAACTTAATTCCTTTTTTGTTGTCAGAATCATCAATTAACTTGACACCATATAGCAAATCAGCTACAACTTTAGTACCAAGAGCATCAATTGAATACTCAGACTGGACTCTAACCTCTTGCTGAACTGCTATAGCTGCAGCAGATTTATGGAAGATAGCTCCAGGAATTGTACTAGCAGTGCCGCCAGTGCTTACAGTATTAGACATATATACGTCGATACCATATAAAGAACCAACCATGCCAGACCTTAGACCTCTGTTTCCCTCACCGACAGCATCATTTCTGATGAAATACTGAGCAATGCCAGCAGATGGATTTAAAATGTCAGCAAAAAGTGTTGGATTAACAACCATTGCGCATTCCCCATCCATGTAAGGTATGTCATTTTCACCTAAAGATGCAAGAGCAGCTTCAAATACAGCAGCTGTTAATGTATCGTCAGCAGAAAGAGCTTGAGATGAATTTAAACCATCTAATTCACCCCAAATATCTGCATCTACCTGCCTAGCAAGAGCTTCACCCATCATTTGAGTATATTTAGCAACCATGTCGACGTTTGATTGGATTTCAACTACATCGTCGAATAACTTAGCAACATATTTATGCTTATTTACAGTTAACTGAGTTTCAGTTGTAGCAGTAGCATCATAAGTTACATCAGCCCCAGCGCCTTTATCACTAGCACTAATTAAACTAATCTCAGGAACGTGTAATACGTCTCCAAAACCAGCTCCACTAAATACTGCAGAGTAATCATCAATTAATCCACGAAAGACACTTTTACGCTCAAAGAACTTGTATATACCTTCGCTCCAAATTTCAGGAATGAAATGTTGGTCTGTTGTTGTGGTACTTGCCGCACCATCATAATGTATAGCCATTATTATTATTTCCTATTTTATCGCCTTCGATATGCATCCAAAATAGATCCCCAGTTAGAACGTCTCTCTTCAGATGACATTTCAACCCAACTTTTATTGTTAGGATTAGCTGTTCTAGCAGGTGTTCCATCAGTAGGTGCAACCTCGGCTTTAGTTTGAATATTTATTTTACTGTGAATAGCCTTGAGTTTATCTAGCGGTAAATCGCCAAACGTTTCTCTGTCTTCTTCACTCATGTCTGCTAATATTTCTTCTCTCATAGACTCTAATTGCTTCATAGCAGCTTCGATAATAGGTTCTTGCTCTTGAATTTTTGAACCTCTTTGTTCAGCAAGTTCCTGCCATTTATTTTGCTCAGCCATTTGAGTTTCTTTATCTGCTTCAAGTTGTTTTTGAAGCTTTGAGAGTTGATCCTCAGCAGTTTGTGCCCTTGATCTGTACTTTTTGCTTTCTGCTATCAAATCGCCAACCTCTGGGCTTGGTTGAGCTTGTTGATCCTGGCTATCAGTTGCCACCTCTTTTGCATTATCTTGCATTGGATTAGGTACTTCTTTTTCTACCTTTATCCCTGATTTAATTTCAGACATTCTGTCCTCCGTTTTGTTTTGTTAAAAATCTTTAGCCTTTTTTCCATTTAGTAGATTTAGACTTTGTTTTGCTTGGGCTCCATTTAACTTTATTAGCCCAGTAAGCCGCACTCATCTTACCCTTTGCTATGTTTTTAGCATGACGAGATTTAAATGCTTTACGTTGACCAGCTGTTTGATTTGTCTTAACTCCTTGTTGACCGAACCGGATTAAACGAACTTTTGAACCTTCTTTAGCAACAACGACATGTGATTTACTTTTATGGCTAGGAGTCCTTTTAGGTTTATTAAAGGCACTAACACCTGCTCTTTTTAATCTTGGATCTTTTTTACTTGGCATTATATATTTAATATTATTTCTATATCTTTAGCTGCAAACTTAAAAATATTATCTTCTATTTTTTTAGAAAGATAATCTTCTATAAACTTTTGATTTTTATCATTAAGTCCAAAAATATTTCTTTTAGGTCTATTACCTCTTTTTTTCATATGACCTTGTACTTTTAATCCATCAGCATATAATATTTCAACACTAGTCTTAGTAGGTCTTTGAGATTTAATAGAATCTAACATAGTTCCTGTTAACCTTAAATTAGGAGGAGATATTTGTCTGTCTGTAGAAATACTTTTTAATTGTTTAGGTAACTTTACTGTAGCGGTTGCTTTTGCTTTTGCATATTTAAAATCATATGATTCAAAATCTCTTGAAGTACCTTTACCATCTTGACTAATACCTTTACCTGCATCAATAACAATTCTGGTTGCTAACTTACCGCCTAAAATCTTCCAATCCTTAACATCTGTTTTTACTACATTAAATAATTTCATGCTACCATCCAACTATGCCTGCAATTATAACCACCTCTTACTCCAAATGGCGTACCACTATCACCTACTTCAGACTCACTAAAACCTTTATTTAAATTATTTTTAGAATTGAGTAAAGTGTTTTGACATTTAGGTCTAGTAACACCATCATCAGGCCCGACATAAATCCATTTAACATCTTCACCTTTAAATACGTTATATCTACTAAAATCGCTAAACTGTCTTAATCCAGTATTTACTGCTACATTTAATTGATGACTTGCAAGATTTATCTCACCCATAGCCGTAATTGTATCTCTGATACTAGCTCCGCCATATATATTGGTAAACATCAATGACTTCATTTCATCACCCCATGCTTTGGCCTTACCTAGCAACTTTTCTGTATCAAGGTCTTTTAATGTTTGTATTGCTTCTACTGTTTCAGTTCGCATTGGTACTATTCCTCTTATCTTAGCTTCTTTAGCTGCCTCAGATAATAAAGTATCATATTCACTCATTAAATTATTTACTTGTTTACCATAACCTTTATCAACTAATTCTTGTAAAAAATTCAAGCGTTTAGTTGTTAATAGTAATTCAGTATCAGTCATATCATTCATTTTATAAGCTAACTTTTCTAAATCATTACGTAAGCTATCTTCGATCTTTTTAACTTGAGTCATAAAACTATTAACTGTATTATCTATATTATCAGGCATTTAGTATTCTTTCAACTTGACTAATAGGCTCTTGACTTTGTCTTTGCTGTTCTACTTCTTGATTTTTTTCTTCTACAACATCATTAAGTTTTTGCTGTAATTCTTCATCACTCATATCAGGATTAAAATATAAAAGCAAATCACGCTTTGTCATAATGCCATTATCTAGCTTCCATTGCAGCATGTTTAATTCCTCTTTAACAGATGTCGGATATGCTACTTCACCATAATCAACATGGTAATTATCAGGAAGAGTCATGATATTATAAACTTCTAATATTCGTTTATCAATTTCAAATCTAGATTTTTCCCACTCTTTAAAATAAGGTATATCACTTTCACGTGATTCTAAATTTTCGATCTCTAATATTTTTAATGCTTCACCGCTTGGAGCATTGCCACCTGATTCACCCCATCTAATTCTGAGATGATTATTCTCTGCTGTTTGATTAGCAAATATTTTAACTGCTTCAATCATCTCGTTTAATCCACCATTAGGAGAAACATACTGAAATGTTCCACCTTCTGGCAGAATTATAGCAGAATCAATTCCTGATTTAATAACTGACTGACCTTCATCAATACCAGTAAATACGGGTTGTCCTAAGCGAGACCTTACACTTAAAGCAATTTCTGTCATTGCTATACCTATTTGAATAGCAGTCCTAATTACATCAAAACTAGATGATGGATAAATGACTCTACTTATTGGATTAATACCAAAAGGATTCACCATATCCTCATTTCCTAATACGGCATATCTTTTTCCTTTTTGATTAAATTTAAAGTGCATTCCAGGCATCCCATCTCTATCCTCTGACCAAAAGACATACTGTCTATCTTTATTATTACCTTTGTCTATTTCGTAACTATACCCATAAGGTTCTGATTCACCATTAAGATAATATTCTTTTACATTAGGTAGTATTTCATATTCTAACCGTTCTTTATATTCATTATATTTAGTTTTAAAGTGACAACTACCCAGCAGCCATGCTAATTCACTAAATTGCTTTGTTTGACTGTCTAACATATAAGCAATATTTTTATAATCATCATTTTCTTCACCATTAAAAAATCTTTTTGGTGCTTGCTTATAAAGCATCATCCTTGCTCTACTAAACCTTGGAACAACTTTGCTTGGGTATGTTGGTATCTGCTGCAGTGATTCACTAGAAAAATATTGTTCAATATGTTTATCCATATTAATATTAAAATAAAAATCTAAAGCAGTCATTCGTTCAGCGGCTTCATTTTCGTTGAATTTTTGCTCTGCTGCTGCTACAGTCTTTAAAATTATTTGCTCAGATAAATCAGGAATTACTACTTGATTAACTGTTTTTCCAAAATTATACATATTTATTACCAGTCCATTGTTCTGCTTGCTCTACTTATCACAGGAAACTTATAACTAATTGCATAGCTACAAGCATCTAATGAATGAGTTAGCTCTATTTGTGTTTTATCAATTCCACCCTTTTTATCTCTTTGCACTTGTTCTAAATCTTTTATTAAATAAACGCATTTAGGCTCAATGGTCATTGTAATATTACCATCTGCATCTAATAATTTTCTATTTAATGCGTTTAGTCTGTCTATATGACTTGGATGAGACTTCTTTGCCCTAATTAAGAATCCATAATCTCTTAAGATATGATGGTCTGACCTATTGCTTGTTGTGCTTCTAGCACTTCCAGCAGGGTCAGGATAAACCTCTATATTAGGCTCAATAGCTTTCATTTTACGCGCCATCTCTTCAGTATTACTATTCTTTAATCTTATTTCATCATAATAATGAATAGTTCCATCGGTATATTGACATGCTAGCACTGCTGTCATATAATCCACATTGAAATCACAACCCCACCATTTATGACTAGATACTTCTTTAGCTTTTTTAACATGTATATCTCGATCAAAATTCCAAGCTGCTCTGTTCCCTGTTGTTTCAAAAGAAGCCTCAAACTCTTGCCTAAATCTAACTGGATCCATAGTTTTCTTAGCTCTTGCTATCTCTTCAGCTGGTACAAAACCACCATCTACTGTTTTAAACTGCCAAGATTTCCAATCAGAATCACTTTGACCTTTAGAATATAAATCATACATAGTATCATATCCATTAGGAGTTCCAATAAATAAAGCAGTACCTTGAGTCGTTGCTAGCATAGGATAAATAATTTCTTCCCAAACATGAGGTTTAATATAAGCCATCTCATCCATCACACATTTAGTAAGTTCAACGCCACGAAGATTATGCTCATTATCAGCACCTTTAACTGCAAGCTCTGCTCCATTATCAAATACAACAGACATTTCGCTTTCATTAAGCTTTGCTCCAGTAAAACCTTGAAACATTTGCCTTAATATAGGGAAAACAATCATCTTCCCTTGGCGGTAAGTTGGACATATGAACCAGCGTCTTTCGTTTGGTTCGAACTGGTCTTTCATTAAATACATAAGTGATAGTACAGTCTTTCCCCATCTGCGGCCACATACTAAAACTTTGAACCTGCTTGAATCCTTTAATATCTTTTTTCTTATAGGATTTATATGCCATTCAATCATTACTTTTTTATTTTTTTTATCTTACCATTGGTGGTTCTTGCAAACTTATGCGTTTTTGTTTCCCTTATTAAGGTTCCTGTATAGCGTTTATTGCCCCATTTCCAACTTACTTTTTTAGCCATTTAATCTTCTCCTATAACCATTACTTGTATTGGTTCGCTTTTAGTTGTTCTTTCTTGTCTTTCTAACGCTTTACCCTCCATGCGTTCAACTATAAATTGTATTGCTCTTAAATCTCCACGTTCTGCTAATTGAAAAAGTTTGCCTAATATAATCTCTCTACGTTCTTTTCCATTTACTTCTTGAAAGCTAAACTGTTTTATTAAATCACTATAAGCATTACGTCTACCATTAGGATTACCAGACTCTCCTTTTTTCCACCTATTGCCTAGTTTATTACCTTTAGCAAACTTACCATCCTTACGTTTGTTCTGCGTTTGTTTAGTCATCTATTTGAACTAATCCCATTGCTACTGGCTTATTTAACATATCCATCAAGTCTTTAACAGCCTCTGTTTCAAACTCATATACATCAAACTCTATTCGCCAGGCTCCAGCTATCTTTAAATTCTTTATACCAACTAATTCAGCTTTTAAAGAAGCTTTATTTTCTTTTGCCAAATTTTTTCTTTTTAGACTTCATTGATTTAGATTTTTTAGACGGTCTTCCACGTTTGGATCCGTATGTTCCTTTACCTTTAGGCATAATATCACCTCATTTTAGTTATAGTAAAATTTAAAAACGCTTTTAAAACTAATGAAAGTGGTTATTTTAAATAAATAATTGAGGCTGCAGCAACTGTTATTGTTGTTTATTTACTGCTATAAAACGGTTTTAGTTTCATTAAGGATAATATCTTAGGAGTTATATTTATAGATTCTTTTTGAGGTTTGTATAACACCTGAACTATTTTAGGGTTTCTTTCAGCTAATTGTTTTAATCGTATGTCTATATCATTTAGTAAGTCTTTAAGAGAGTTTCCGACCGCGCTTTTATAATTAAATGCTTCTTTTGTTTCATACATTATTTCAGCATGATATAAAAAGTTGTGATTAACATTCTCCAATCGAGTTTGTTTGCTCATATATTTCTCCATTAATTCTTGCTATAGCATCTATTAACTCCATTATAGTTAATTCATCATCGCCAATTTTTTTAATTAAATCATTAAACTCTTCAAAAGACACTATTGTTACTATTTGCTCTAATTGTTCCATGTTGGATATTTATAACTACATTTTTCGCAAACCCATCTTGATTTACTTCCTTTATCCTGCCTGTTTACAATTGTTACATTTTTTTCACATATATTACATATTATAGAACTTATGTATTGGCTCTCTAAACTCACTAACAACTCCATTTATTATACAATCTCTTAAAAATATTTCCTCATTATCCGTATTTAAGTCTAAATAACTTCTTCTTTTTACTAAATCCATGTAAATCTTATTAGTTGGTGCTCGCTGCCCGTCAAAAAATCTCATGTGAAATACTAATTTATCTGCTTTATCTGTATAATTACGATTATCTATTATTAAATTTAAATCAACTTCACTTGTTGTTTTCCAATATCCATTATCAATTATATCATTTTCTTTACTTATTTCCCATGCATCTGTTTCATTAAAAAGATAATATTGATAACCTAATTTAATATCATTAACACGATTATACAAATGTCCTTCACTTTCTAACATATCTAATTTAGCTAACGTTGTACTACTAATGCGATAAACTTCACCATAAACTTTGCCGCCTTTGTTTTTAAGCATCAATGGAAATCTCATACCTCTTGGTACGTAAATAGAGTGATCTATTAAAATCTCATGCCTAATAAAATCACTATCTTTTAAAAAATGATGATTCATTCCACCTTTTTTTAATGTGCCATATACAAATACTTCTATACCCATAAATTTATCATCCATTATTTTACCTTCCTTATCTTTGAGCCATCACTAGCTTTAAACATTTTTAATTGGTCACTATATGAAAACCTTGGTACAAAATTAGGAATAGTATCAATTACCTCTTCGTAAGCTCCTATTTTTTCATTATAGTAAGATTTTAGTTTTTTATATCTTTTAAACTTAGGTTTAGATATTTCTATTTTCTTTATATCAAAGTTAAGTGTTTTAGTGTTAATTCGTATCATAGTATTAGCAGCTATGTTTATTGGCTCATATTCGCCCCAAAAACCAGCATCTATAATTGAATCAGTACTACCATAGACAAAACAATCAAACTCTGGTACATAAGCCATTTGAATTGGATTATTAGCTTTTATCATATAAACATAATTTGGTCGTTCTAAATCAGCCCAAACAATAGCAACTCTACCTTGCACCCTTGGTAATCTATTAGTAAGAAAATCATCAACACTGTTAGACGTTTCATATAGTCTAAATATAGCCTCACTATCAACTTGTGCGTATCTTTTCATATCATATTTGTGAAATAACTCTTTATGGTTTGATATAGAACCATTATGAGTACCTATAGTTTGACCTGTACGTATTGGATGATTATTTTTATTAACAGAAGGAGAACCTAAAGTTGCATATCTTGTATGACCCATAATAGTTGTAATACCATCATAAACTAAATCAATATTGTCTTTTACTTCTTTATCATCAAAAAACTCATAAGCTTCTTTGGGTTTTTTACATATTACATAATCGCCATATTTATCAATCAATGCAAAACCTGTCGCATGCCCTCCTCTTATATTAGCTGCTGTTAACATTTTAGAAAAGGATACTGAGACATTTTTAAGTGCCTCAGTATTTCTGTTTTTTTGTTTTAAAATAACTCCTGCTAGCCCACACATATTATGCTAAACCTCCTTGTTGATTAGTTGTTAAACCGTTTTTTACAAAAACATAATGTCTGTTTAATTCATAGTCAGCTTCTCTTCTGCTTAACTCTTTATACCTTTTTTGTACATACTTATTAGCTGAATTAACGCGTTCGTCTCTTGAAAATATTGTTCTCTCAGTTGGTTCCATACCACTTCTTCTTATAAAACCTATAGCACCTCTTAAACTTGCTAAGCCTTTTATATTATTTGGTACAAACGACATAGCAACACTTTTAGTATCTTCAACAGCGTTGATTATAGCTTGAGTAAATACAACCCATGAAACTATTTTATCAAAGTTTAATGAACCATTATGGTATCTAAATTCAACAGCTCCTCTTGTCCAAACATTACGAAAGTTAAGCCCACAAGCTCTATTAGTTTGAACATTTGGACTTGGTTGATACCTGTCAATAGCATTACCATTTGTGTTATATTTTCTATTACAATCTCTTTTAACTTTAGAAATCATTTTTTTAACATCATTTTTACTAACGTCATAATCATACCCAAAGTATTCTCTTCTAACAGGAGTACTATAATATCTGTTATCTAACCTTGAAGGTGAAACTAATTTGTAAATTAAATGTTCATACTTAGCAACAAATTTTACAAGATTAGCTAAGAATTTTTGACTTTTTTCTTTACCTTGAACCATCATATTAGTAACGTCGTGATGCACATGAATACCACAAGTATAGTTAACTTTACATTCTAATTCATTAAGAGTATCAAGTATTTGCTTTAACTGCGCAAAACCGTCTTCACCATATAATATAGGCGAAACAAGTTCATTTTCACCTACATAACCTCTGCGGCCATTAGCACTAACAGAAACGTCGTTTACTATCTTCCAATTTGGTCTAGTAATATGGTTATAACCTTCAACATTACAAGTTAATGTTAAAGCATCACATATATCTTGCTTTGAAGTACCTCTTGGTCTGATAAATTCAATCTCAACTCCAAAACCTCTCTCGTCGTTAAATTGTCCTTTTTTATTCATTTTATTTTCACTTTCTTGTTTGTTTTCGATAATCACACCTAGAAAGTACAAAAAAAAGCAATACGAGGACACCCTTTATTTATTTATTTTACATATTTTTTAAGGGTTATTTAAGGGTTTCTGCACAAATATCAAATAACATATTAAAATGTCTTTCATAAACATGAAGACTAGCTGCATAATGCCTATAAGTACCTAATTTTAAATTTGTTTTTTTAGCTATTTTTTTAGATAACAAACAAAACCAAGGTGCATCATAAGTTAAGCCATATATTAAATCATTACTTCTCATAAATACAGTTGTATCAAGTTTACCATCTCTAACCATAAAATGCTGCGCTATAGTACAAACAAAATCTTTATTATTATCATATTTATGCATTGGTTGATTATAATTTATTATAGCTTGTCTTGTATTTTTATCTTTTTTGATTGAATCAACACACCATTCAAACTGACTTTTTCCATTTTGTTTTTGTATAAAAGCAATATTTCCGTAATTACTATTTATTGTACCATTAGTATCAATTAAGCTTTGCCAAAATGATGAATATTTTTTTATTTTATCTATTTTTAATGAACCTGATAAATACCATTTTAATTCATTTTTTAAATATTTCTTACTCATTTTTCTTGATTTTAAATTAACAATACACTTTTGCATATTAGTTAGTTCAAGCCAAACGTGCTGCAGTTCTATTGTTTTTAAACCCCTTGGTGATATTTTATTTCCTTTTGTGATAAGGTCTTTAGATATATTTATAAATAAATTATCTATATTGTTTGAACTATGATTTATCATTACTCCTCCTTGTTATTATAATTATCTAAAGCTGCTAAATATGCAACTGCGTCTAATAAATTATCTTCTTTGTGATTATAACTCTGTCTTGATAGTTTTAATGCAACCAACATTATATACATATCACTTGCATTAATATCTTTACCTGTTGCACCAGAAGCAATCATAGCAGCTCTTTCCATACCTTCTGAAAATGGTCCATATTGTCTTTCTTTTTCTTCAGATCTATTATTTACTATTTCTTCTGCTTTAATTAAAATAGATTTTTTCATATTCCTGTACTCCCAAAACCTTTATCACCTCTTTCAGAGAAATCTTGCATACTTATTAATCCTTTATTAGAAGTTATCTCCAGATTCATATAATCCATTTTAATAGGAATAAATTGCAATATTTTCATACCAGGTTTTAATTTAAAATACTCAGACTTTAAATTTATTAAATGCAAGTGTATCTCACCAGTATAATTTTCATCTACAACACATGCACCAGATATAATATTATATTTAGTAGCTATACCACTTTTATTAAAAGCTATTAAAGCAAAACCTTCAGGTAGTTTTATTTTTATTCCACTTGGTATTAATATATCACTTTTACCATGTAAAACTGTTTTTACAAAATCATTTGGTATAAAAAAATCAATACCTGCATTTAAACCAGTTCTTTCTGGGCTTTTAACATCTCTTGTTTTAGTAAAAAATATTTTATTCATAAATTATCATTTATCCTTTTTTCTAGTTCTTGTTTAGTTATTTTTCCTTCATGATATTCAATACCCCAATTAAATAATTTAGATATTGTTCCTGCTTCTACTTCTTTTTTCTTATTTGCTCTATGTTCTATATTAAAAGAGTCTATTCTATTACTCATTAATATCTTTTCTATAACAAACATCTTAGGTAGTCTTCCTGCCATTTGTCCATTAGGCGGCTCGCAACTATAAACAATATCCTTCCAACCTTTTTTAATTGTTTCTTTATCAAACTTCATTAATAAGCTGCAGAATTGATTAAATAATAGTTGATTATTTCCTTTTATATCTAATGTATCAAATAAGTCATTAACAAAAAAACTAGCTTCCTGTGAACTGCATTTCTTCTCGCTCATTATTTTCCTTCTTGTTTATTTTCCACTCTTTATTATTTCTTACCCATGTTGCCAATCTTCTAACAATATCAAAAGTCTGTTGAAGTTCAAACCGCATCTTAGTATTAGAGTTATTACGCTCTGTCCAAAATCCTACAAAATTGTTAGTTTCATCGTTGCTATATTTTTTGTCTTTTATAACTTCATTTACTTTATCTATAAACTTATCTTGTCTTTTATCTATATCTTCTTCTTTATCTTTATCTTTAGGGGTTAGCATAACCCTTTGTAAATAGTTATTTAACCCTTTTTCTTCTAATCGTTTAATAACTGATAAATGTGGTTTAGAATTAATTCTTAAAGTACCATATTGATATTCAATAAACGATGGAATAAAGAACTGATTATCATCAATCATCTGCATCTTATTTTTAATTGACTCTGGAATTTTATCAAAATCATTAATATTAGTACCGATAAAAAAATTCATTGCTTCCCAATCGGCATCTAAAATTCCTGCGTGGTCACATTTAGTTAATATATAAATCCATATCAATTTTGAATTTGTATCTAACTTTCTAAACCAAGCCTTATCCCATATCTTGGTATCTATAAATCGTTTAGCCATTATTCACTCCTCTATTTTTTTATTCTATTTTGATGTTTAAAAATTCTATATTTTTTTAATTCATAAATGTCTTTAATGTATCTTCCTTTTCTCTTTCCTATATCCCAACCTAATTTTCTTAAAAATGGAATAGCTCCTTTTTGCATACCTCTAACATAATTATTTTTTAAATCTAAATATACTTTTACACAAAGACCTTTAGATGTAGCAATAAAAACGCTTTTAGATTTACTCATTATCGCTTAATGTTCTTTTTTTATTATCAAAAACAAACCATTCTAATGTTGATGGTAAAATCGCTCCAAGATAATGATATGTAGCTCTACCAAATTTATAATCTGTATCTTCTTTAAGTTGTTCTATTATAAGCTCTAGTAATTCATCTTTCATATAATTACCAAAATTAAAAAATGTTTTTCTAGTAGGATAATTATAGTGGTGTATTAATAAAGTTGCTTCCATTATATCATCATTAAATATGTATGAAATATTTAAATCAAAACATTCACTTCTTCGTTTTTTAGTAGCACTCCAATCAACTATCATTTTTTTTCCTTACAATTTGGACATTTCTTTTTTTGTTTTCCTATTATTGGTATGTAGTTAGATGGGTATGATTCCCACTCCCTAGACATCATTTTACGATTCTTTTGCCACACCCTATTACAACTCTTGCAATAAAATAATATGTCATCTATCCTATGATGTAATCGCTCAAATGCACTAGCTTTTTTCTTACTCTTGATTCTCCTATTAGATAAGTCTTCATTAGTTACATCTAAAATCCACTCAATCATTGGTTTCTTCATAAGTCCGCACCTTTTCTTGAAGTTCCATTATTGTATGAATTAAATATAAAAAGTCTTCTAAACTAAACCAAGAAAACCAGCTGCCTCTAAATTTTGCAATCAAAAGACCAGTTTTTCCAAGTGGTAGATCTCTATCTATTTGATCCATCCACTTAGGGATTTGAAGTGTGTTAGTATTCTTGATTTCAATGTGGAAATCATAAAGGGGATTGGTATTATCAATGTCAATAATATCTCCTTTAAAACTGAGACCGCCAGAATTAGGAGTCCTGCGAAAGTTAGTGCTAAGATATTTATTAATAATTTTAACAACTGCAAGTTCTCCTCTCTTTCCTTTTTTTTGACTATTAATCATTAGAATAAATCCTCAGTTTTGTCAATGACTGCCTGAGCTTGTGAAGATTCATTAATTACCTCATCAACCATTTCTTTGTGCAGTTGTTGTACTACATAAGTGTTGGCTTTTAACTCATCTAATGAGTTACTAAATGAAGATGCCACTTTCATACAAGCAAATAATTCAATTTTAACTTCGGTTTTATTTTTACTATCTTTCATAATCTTATCTAATGAACCTGTAACTCCAACTGACATAACACTCCAATCATGACCATAAGGATTATCGCCCTCATAATTGTCTTGGATTTCTAATATATCTCCACGACCAAATTTCTTTAATTCATCATGTAAATCATAATCTGCAAAAAATGTATATTCATTTGAATTATATTGGCATTGGTATAAATACCAATTATATGATTTGCCATCAGGCTTAGTTGTTTTACCAGATTTACAAGTATCAAAGATTAATTGAATCTTATATTTCTTTCCTTGTTCAAAGTCAATCTTAGGTTTACGCTCGTTGTTTTGCATTATATACTCCTATATATTAGTTTAATTAAAAATTGTATTATTAAAGCTGTAAATGCTGCGGTAATATATAAAAACACCCACATCTCAAAGTTTTCAAAAAAGTCTTTCATTATTATCTCCAACCTGTTTTATAAATATAATATATATTACCATTTTTATTTATAGCTGTTATGTTTTCCATTATTATCTCCTAAAGTTTTATAAACCATCTACGCTTACTGATTGGAAAAACTAGTAAATGTTTATATTTATTATAAAGTGGATGATTTTTCTTCATTATTATCTCCTATTAAATGATTGGGCATGAGGAAAGCGAAATCCAAACATGACGTTGTGTGAGGAAAACCCCATGCCCATGTGATTATCTTATATGCTTTTTTTTATCAAAGACAGGTGGAGCATCTAACCACCTTTTAAATTCTTTTGGCTTATTACTAAACATACCTATTTGATCATTATTTTTATTAACATTTAGCA
>Ga0208666_1000410_pt1 | contig 20587 bp, 32 predicted proteins | sample 5B_taG_FD_184078 | JGI IMG/M metagenome (GOLD analysis project Ga0208666, IMG submission 184078) | Marine viral communities from the Subarctic Pacific Ocean - 5B_ETSP_OMZ_AT15132_CsCl metaG (SPAdes) (version 2) | ecosystem: Environmental > Aquatic > Marine > Oceanic | place: Pacific Ocean...
TTAGAGAATTATTAGCTGTGCCTGCAAAACTTAATACAGAATTATCTGCATTTCTTAAAAATGCTTCTACAGCATTAGACTTACAAACAACTGGCATTAATCTTGATACAAGAGATGTTAGAGATGTGCCTTTATTTAGTAGACCACCAAGAGATGAATCATCTGGTCATTTAGCTGATTTCGCACCTGCACAATATGGTCCACCTGCACATGACTTAAATGCAAAACCTAGTCAAGAAGAATTTACTCCTGAAGGTTATTCTACTTTTGATGTGACTGTAGATTACAATCGATTGAGAGAGTACAGCACAGCTAGACCTGAAGAAAGAGCTGAAGAACAAAGATTTTTAAATAAGTTAAAACAAATCAAAGGTAATCCAAATGCAGAAATAACTATGTATCAAGCTGCACCACAAAGAGATTTAAGAGAGGGAGATTTAATAACTCCATTCTTAAGTGAAGCTGAAGCTCTTGTAGAAGATTCTAAAGTTACACAACGAGAAATAAAAGAAGCACAAAAAGATGCAAGAATACAAGATAGATTAGATAGAGGTGTAGATGAACTTACTGCTAGGAGAGATGAAGGACTGTTTGATGCTTTTGATCGAATGTTAACAATATCTGATGTAACTCCATCAAGAGTACATACTTTTAAATTAAAAGCAGGTGATGTTCGTTGGGATGGTAATAATGGTTGGGCACGATGGGGTTATTTCCCATCAAGAGTAAAAGATATAGGTGGAGATATACCTACCTTTAGTAGAGCAGCTACAGAAACACAACCTGCATATATGGATTTTAATCGTCAACAGATTAGAGACTTTAGTAGTAATAGAGTTGGTTTTTATAATGGAGTAGAAATACCTTTAACTCATGTTACAAGAATGAATGTTGATGATTTTTTAAAACTTACAACATTTGACCAAGAACATATAAACGACATAATGGAAGAAGGTCCAACAGTTCTTAATAGACAATTTACTACAGATGCTGGTGTTAGAGTTAAAAGTCCTTTAAGAAAAGCTAGTGCTATATTTGACCCAGAAATAGCAGATACTGCATTAACTGCTTCATTACCAAGTTTACAAATTACAGGCAATGGAGAAATAATTAGACATGAAGGCAGACATAGAGTTGCATTAATAAAAAAAGGTGGTGGTAGGACTGTTCCTGTATTTATACATTTTCCTGAAAGTAATGTAGAACAAAATATACCTAATCCTAGTGGTCAAACTTTGCAAAAACAGGGTGTTATTTCATTAAAAAATGAAAATATAGATGAAGAAAGTGAAGCATATACTAATCAATTTGCAAATTTTGTTGTTCCTATAAATAAACTAGGAGAAATTGCACCTTTACATAGAGATAGTGCCCAAACTAAAGATAAGTTAAATTATGCAGTACAAGTTGCTACTGCTCCTGATATTTTAGAAAGCACAAAAGATACAGTTGCAAGTGCATCTGAATATGATATTAGGATGGCAAGATTTTTAGCATCACAAGATATACCTACCTTTAGTAGAGCACCAAGTAGATTTCCAACAACACAAGAAGAAATAAATGTTGCCTCTCAACAAATATTAGAAGATAGTCTTAGCTATTATAGTAATTTAGTTTATAAAACAGAAAGAGAATTATTTGAAGATGTATTAAGACCTGATGAAAGAACTTCTCTTGAGAGAAAGCGTTATAACGCAGAAGCTGTTGTTGCTAAAACAGAAAGAAGATTAGAAGAATTACGAACTGGCACAGGACAGTTACCTTTATTTAGTAGAAAAAGGAGAGATGATACAGGCACAAACTCACAAGAAAATATACAATTAAGAGAAGCTTTAGCAGAAGCCGAAGAAACAGTTAAACAAACACCTAGGGGTTCAATACCTTATTACAATTTAAACGCCTCAGATACAGCCTTAAAGGCTGCTATAGACTTTAATAAAGACCTATCTGCTACAGCACCAGATGATATACCTAAGTTCTCAAGACCCACACTTGATAATATAGACCCAAATATTGCAGAAGCAGCAGAAAGATTAGGTGGTGAGCATAGACCAGATATGTCTTGGGGTGCTAGAACTATTGAAGCAGTAAAAGACCCAGTCACATCTATTAGTAATGTATTTAAAAACTTTAGAACAAATTTTGTAGATAAATTAGATGCAGTAGAAAAGAAAATAATGCAAGCAAAAGAAGATAATGAAGATGTGAGACTTGCAAATAATACTGCTGATACAGCTACTATGGCTGCTTTAAGACTAGCAGATAGAGCTAGAGGTTTATTTGCAGGACTTCTTACTAGAGGTTATGTAACCGATGTTATAGATGGTCAAGCAGCTTTAGCAAATATAAAAGACTTAGAGTTAGAAAATGGAGAAACAGGTGGTTTAGTGCAAATATTAGCACCATTATATGGAAATCCTGATGTTAATTTAGAACAAGTATTTAAGTTATATGCTACTTTAAAAAGAGCAAAAACATTTGATGAAACTGGTAAAGAAATAGATACACCAGTAAGACCTGAAGATTTTGCTCTTATAGAACAAATAGAACAGCAACATCCAGAAGTAGTAGAGGTCTATAACAACTATCAAAGATGGAATAATAGACTGATAGAGTTTGCAGAAAATAAAGGTTTATTAGACCCTGAACAAGCTCAAATGTGGAGAACGCACTCATCATATTATCCTTTCTATAAACAAATGATAGATGATGCAGACATACAGGGACCAAGAATAGCAGGTGGATCATTACCTAATAACCCATTAAGTATAAAAATTACTGGATCAGAAAAACCTATTGATGCAGACCCGATAGAAGCTATATCAAGAAACTCACTATCTATTCTTACAGCAGCACTTAAAAATGATGGTACTGCCAAACTATTAAGAGACCTACAATCAATAGGTGAAGCTAGAAAAGTAAGTGCTAAACAAGCAGGTAGATTAAATACTATATTTGTTTTTGAAGATGGTATAAAACAATATTATCAGTTAGATGATGTTAATTTATTTCATGGCATACAAGCTATCGGTGGCACAAGTGTAGGACCAATAGCACAAGCACTAGCAATGCCTGCAGGATTACTAAGAGATACTGTTACTAGAGACCCTGGATTTGTTGTTGTAAACATATTAAGAGATACCTTATCTTCTGCTGTAACAAGTGGTGCTCCATATACACCATTTGTTGATTCAGTAAAAAATATGTTTGGTGAGATGGAAAACTTAGAAAAGTTTGGCGTACTTGGTGGTTATGATTTTGCCAATGATGAAGGTAGTGTAAAACAATTTATTACTAGAACGATGAGACAAAAAGGACTGACACCAAATAATGGCATGTCAGCATCTGGAGCTTTCTTTAAATTATGGGATGGTCTTGGAGCACTTACCACTAAATCTGATGGTGCAACTCGTATGGCAGTATATGATGCTGTATATAAGAAACTAAAGAATGAAGGTTATACAGAAGCACAAGCTCAATCCGAAGCAGCGTTCCAGGGATTAGAAATAATAAATTTTGGAAGGCGTGGTTTAGACACTAATTTCAGAATAGTTACTGCAGCCATACCATTCTTAAATGCAAGAATCCAAGGTCTTGATGTTCTGTATAGAGGATTTACTGGTCAATATTCTTCTGTAGAAAAACTTGGTGAGGGTGAAACACTTAAAGATGTTCAATCAAGGATAATGAGGAGAGCATTATTGAATGGCGGTTTGTTGTCTGGTTTAACACTATTGTATTACTTGATGGTGCATGATACAGATGAATACAAAAATCTTAAACGAGAAGTAAGAGATGATAACTGGGTAATACCTATAGGTAGTGGAAATGCAGTTAAGATACCTATTCCATTTGAGGTAGGTATGTTGTTTAAAGCTATACCTGAAAGAGTGTTTGATATGACCTTAGGAGATGATGCTTTTACAAGAAAATCTGCTGATGAAGCATTAACCTCTATAACTAGACAATTAGGCACTTCAGCAAATATTCCATTTTTCCAGCCAGGTGCTGGTTTACAACTAATTAAACCAATAGCTGAAGTTAGAGCTAACAGAAATAGTTTTACTGATACAGAAATTGTGCCTTACTATCAACAACAAAAGGAACCTGCACTACAAGCAAGGGCAACTACCAATGAATTTGCAAGAATTATGGGTGAGTTTCTTAATGTTTCACCATCAAAGATAGAGCACATTATGAGAGGTTATACAGGAACTCTTGGTGGATATGTATTAGCTTTAGTAGATACTATCACTAGAGGAGCTACAGGAAGTCCTCTACTACCTTCTAACTTTGAATTAAATAAACTACCAGTCATTAATAGACTATTACTTGATTTAGATAAGTCTGGTGGCTATCAGCAACAATTCTATGAGCTAAGAGGTGAGGTTGACAGGGCAGTAGCAACTATCAACTCGCTACAGAAACAACAACGATTTGATGAGCTATCAGCTTATAGAAGCAATATGCAAGGCGTGTTGAATGTCAAAGGTCAAGTAAGAGCGATTGAGAGATACTTAGACAACTGGAGAAAGCGTAGAGATAGACTGATGAGGGATGAGAACATATCTGTATCAGTTAAGTCAGATATGCTTCGTGAACTAGAGCTAGAGAGAGATATGAGACTAGCTATGGTGCCAGAACTAAGAAAGAGAGCTAATATACCTGTTCTAAGTCTTAACCTCTAACATAGCTATATCTTTTTCTTCTTTCAATGGTTTTAGTGTAAAGAAGTCTTGGTGTTGTGGATGCCTTGCGTGGAATAGTCTTGCATAGAAACCTATGTGATCATTACTAATCTTAAACTCACCACCCTTTGTTTCTATTTCATTGTGCCAACGGATACGATTTATGATCGCCCATTGTGAGTATTTTTTTCTCCCACTATGGATAGCCTCTAATGTGTATTCCTCAAACTTATCCCAAACCTGTGGATTTTTTTTGTGCCATTCCCACCACTTCCTTTTTCTTTTATCTAACTTTTCTTGCAGTATATCAACTAGCATTTTCTCCCCCGATTACAATAGACTGGTAAATATTATATTTTGCTGCAGCCTGGAGCTGCGATCACCAATTCACACCTAGGATTGTCTTTATCAATCCCACCAAATTTATAGATCACTTCTTTGATCTGTTTAAAACTATCATCCTCTAACACATTCGCTTTAACTAATGCGTCACAAGTAAACTTATCAATAATAGAACAAGGATTACTAACATCTAGCCTTCTCTTGGTTTTGGCGTAGTATGTATAAGTCAATATCACAGGCTCCTCATACATAGGATAGCTAATCCTATCAACTAAATTTTCTGCATAAATCTTTTTGGCACTAGCCAACACCCTATAGTGTGCGTTGCGATAGTTATTCAAGTTCAAGATAAACTTCTTATTCTTTGTGTAGTAAACCTCTAAAGGTAAATCAATCTTCATATATCCTCTAAAAACAATGGACTGGTAAATATTTTATTTTCTGGTGTAATTTCGTTCCTATTCCAACATTACCACTAGTGTCAATCTTCATTCTTTAACATATTATTAACTTGTTCTAATAACTTTTCTTCTGTGCCATAAGCACCCTCAAATCTTCTTTTGTATGGATGTCTGCTAATCATTGGCTCAAATCTGCCACCTTCTCTATGATGCCCAAAACATAAGGGTAATACTTTAAAGTGTGCTTTATCCTTTGTCTTGCCTTCTATGTGGTGTATTTCAGCAGGTACTACACCTAAACCCATATTCCTACAAACAATGCAACCTAAATCGCTTACCTTGTCCATGTGTTCAGCTTCTTCTTTTGTTGGGTTTCTACCCTTTATTGACATTTGTGATTCTTAATATCTTCTATCGCTACATCTTTGCCACATTTCTGACAATAAGTTTTTATAGATTTCTTCTTATTTTTAAATATCCTATCAAAGCTTTCATTAAACTTATCTTTGTCATAAGGTCTTTGCGTAGACCCTTTCCCACTAAATGATTTCTGCATGATGATTGTTAATCAACTTCTTTATAATCTCTCCTGTGGTCACTCTCCTTCCTACTTGTTTGGAGTAATATGTTCTTAAATAATTAAGATTTTGGCTAGTATTAGGGTCAACCCTAAACTGCACTCCTTTTGTGTTTTTCTTTTTTTTATTAAAATCTAACTTCATTTCTTCCCCCTAGTCATTCTATCTTCTTGTTTCTGTAATGATTTCTCAATACACCTATCAACTTTCTTTTCTAGTCTTTCTTTTATTATCTTGTTGTATTTTCTAATTCTCTCTAACAAAGTAATCCTCATTATGTCTATCTAAAGATTGATATTTATCTTCTAATTTTTCTACTTCTTCTACTGTATCTGCAATATTCTTATTAGACCAATCCTCTACATCATCCCATATAAAGGTCACAGAAGTTAAACCATAATCTTGAAAATCCATTTTACTTATTTTAAAAGGACAAGTTCCTAACCATTTATGAAATGCTTTATTCTTATTTATACTCACGCTCCATACCTCTTTCTTTCTTCTCTTGCATTGACCATCTTAGTTCGCCATTCTTCAAAGCCAACCTCTAATGATCTTAATTCAACCTTAACAGCACTCAACTGACCTTTGGCAACTGCAACAGCCAACCTAGACTTATATACTTCTTCTTGATTTTCAGCATAGTTATCTTGCCCACTTGCAGTCTTAATGCCTTCAGAAAGAGCAACAGCCTTACATAATGCTACTACTCTTTTAACATCTGCTTCTGCTTTTAACAGTTCGTATTCAGCAGTCTGCATTACTGGTGCTACATCTCTAATTCTACTTTGCCAACTTTCTATCTGTTCGTCCATGTAAACCTCCCTCTAAAAAGTTCCTGTAATGCTTTTAATCTTCTATCTGATAGATGTCTTAAATGCTTTGGTATGTCATTTCTATCTACATAATACTTTTCTTTAATCATCAAATCCCCCCTATATAAAATGGTGACATATAAGCTTTAGCCATGAAGATTAACAAAGATAGTCCTAGTGTGAGTGTCAAACACACTATGAATAAGTCTGCTAATCTTCTAATCTTTCTCGTATTCATTCAACACCAAGTTTTTCTTTTAGATGTTCATCTCTGGCTTCATCAAACTTGTATGATAGATAATCCATCAACAACTGATGTGCAGTAGATTTCATTCCATCATCAACATCTCGCATTTGTTGGATCAGAGTTCTGTAGGCAGACATAAACTCAAAAAATATATACTCGTCTATGTTCTCCTCAATCGTTGTGATTAAGTCCTTGCCATAAGTATACTTATCACATTTGTTATGTTGTGTATTCTCCATATCTCCTCCCTAAAATGGAATATCATCTTCGCCAAAAGTTTCTTCTTCTTGATTAGAATCAACAACTGGCTCCTCTTTCTTTTGTGGTATATCTAATCTAGCATACTTGTATTCGTTGCCATTCTTAGAAGTTCTGTTCCACAAAGCTACTCTCAGTTCACCTGTGCCACCATTCTTAACAATAGTGACTAGCTCTTTAAGCATATCCCTACTCAACTCAACTTTACCTGTCCAGTCTGGTTGCTTATCATTTTGTTTATAATTATTAGTGTAGATTGCTCCATCACTTTGGTTTTTATTGTCGTACATAATTATTCCCCCTCTAGGTTTGATACGATTTGTTTAAGTTCTGTGTCTAAATCCTCTTTCATTTTAGGAAAACTATCCCTCAATGTTGCTAAGTCTTTAGTGTTTGATTTGTAGTATTCAGTCATAGCTTTTTTAGTCTTATGTACTTTGGCTAAATCTATAAAACTTTTTACAAAAAGTTCTGCCCAAGCTTCACTCCCATAACCTTTATCCTCTTGTTCAACTGGTTTGGTTTCTTCTTGCACATTAGTCATGGCACTTCCACCAACTGATCTAGGCTCTACCTTCTTTGGTTTAGTAATAGGCTTATCCTTTTTTTCAGGCTCTTTATCAGAAGAAGGTGTGTCCTCGCCTGCATACAAAAAATGACCCAATCCCCACATCGCTAGGCACTTAACCAAGCATCGCATCTTAGTATCATTAACCTGTCTTGAATTAGGATTCTGAATAGCATTGTTTCTATTATCCATAACACTAAGAGTCATTTCTCTTGTAAGGTTATCAATAGAAACTCTACATCTTACTTCTGCTGTACCATCAGGGTACTGAACATAAGGTATATCATTCTCGCCTTGATAGAACAGGTATGTGGCTTGTGGATAGTGTTCCATTAAAACACCCCATGCCCAAGCCCATGATAAATAAGACAAGTTCATTTTCTTTTCTACTTTGTCTGAACAATCTATCTTAGATAGGTTATCCCAAACATCTTTATAAGTAAGTTCTTTACTCATTTTCTTTCCTCCAATTCATCTATGGCATCCCATACCATATCAATACACTCTTTCACATTTTCAGAACAATCTCCTATTGCATCATCTAAATAAGACATCATTGCTCTTAAATGTTGAGTCCTCTTTTTTATTGGTTCTGTTTGTAGTTCAATCATTTGCTTTCCTCGTTATATTGATTACAAAATTCAGCCACATCACAATAGTTTGCACATCTAACGCACTCGCCTTTGGCTTCTACGACTTTGAGCAACTTAATGTCTTTGTGACCCTCCATATACTTATCAGCTTCTTCTTGGGTATCAAGCACTCTAACAGCACTCTTTCTACCTTTCTTTTCCACTCTATAAGTATCTTTTCTTCTCCACCTTTCTTCATCTGTGCAGAATGGAAGCTTATCATTAATCAGATAATCAACTTCTGCTTCTTGGTGAATTGAAACTCTTTGTTTGATGAAGTCCTCTTGTTCTTCATCACTCCATAAATCTATGTCTAATACTGTGACTGGTGATGGTGGATAATCGCCACCACTACGAAGATACTGGTTTTTGTTCCAGTCCCGAGCTATCGCAATAATATTTAACTGGTCTATTGTTTTCCCTGTCGTCTGCTGATAGAGGTAAGCATAGATATTAAGCTGTTGTTCCCACTCTGCTTTCCCCTCTTTCAAAGCAGAAACAATTGACCATACACTAGTGACCTTATAATCCTTTAGTGTATTGCTCTTAACATCTATGCTATCTGTCTGACCACTAACAGTCCAGTCGTTGACAACTGTAAACATACGCTGTTCTGTGATCACATCCTCGTTATTCTCGTTTGCCCTCTCTAATATAGTATGCACAGATTGACCTAACAACTTCCATATTTCATCTGATACATCTATAGTAAGTTTTTCGTAGTTCTCTTGTGCCAGTAATCTAATTCTTGGTGGTTGCAATAAACCTGTAGCAGATATAGTAGCTTTACCCTTACTATAACTATCGTTGTGAACTGCGTTTATTATCTCTTGTGGTATGTTGTGCCTATTGGTATATTTCATTATATTCTAATAAGTCTTGATCTTTTAAATTTTCAACATACATTTCTAAATGTCTTGGTTCTGCGTAGTCCCAAGTTTTATCTTTATGTAAGATCAAATAAATTTCTTGGTGTCTTGACCATTCAATTTGTTTTTCACTTTCCTTGAACCAATAACTATCATGTACTTGATAGTCGTTAAAGTTTCTTACTATTTTATTTATAGTTTCTTGTCTTTGTTCTTCTTTCATAATCTCCATATGCCAACTCCATCATCTAGTGATCTAACAGTAAATTTATAGTTAGGATTCTTTTGCGTGAATCTGAAGCAGTAGTTCCTAATAATCTTTGCTTCTTTGGGTATTTGTGACTTGGGTAATTCTATATTTATAGTTTGCCCTCTACTCATCTTCTCTAATGGAAGATCATATTTTCTTGGTCTACCTTCCCTTCTTGGAACAGGTATGCCATCCTCAATCTCAAACTTCATTTAATCTCCTTGGGTAAAAAGTTTAATTTAACTGATACAGACTTGATATAAAATTTATCAACATTTAACAACTTGCTTACATGTGCTAATTGTTGAGGAGTAATGTTGTCTAGCAAGATTTGAATTAGTAGTTTTTCTTTTTCATCTAGTAATGTCATTTAATCTCCCTTATTCGATAGTTTATATTGCCTGTATTAAATGAAACATGACCATCTATATCTATAAGAGAGTGAGCTCTTTTAAATGCATTTTGTTTATTGTCTGCTGTTATAGTCTGTTTTATTGTCGCAGTCACTTCAAATGTTTTTGATGCCATAAGCTTTCCTAAATGCTAGAAGGCTTTGTTCATAAGACTAGTTGTTTTATCGTTTAGCCACTTAATTGGCTGTCAAACTGGAATAGATTTAATAGCTTTCCACTTTTACGCTAACCTTCTTAGCAACATCAAACTTTGATGTCATTGATAAGTTTAAATGATGTGTTGATAATGTCAATAGTTTATTGTAATATATTTTACATGAATCAGATTGACCTAAATTCAGATCAGAAAACTTTAGATGGTCTAGTGGTCAAACAAGCAGTAAGAGATGTTGTTAGTAAGCATCCAAAACTATCTGAAGAAGCTTTATTATACTTCTTATCTGATGATTTTTCTAATTTGTGTGATCGTAATGACATTGAATCTGATGGCATTGTAGAAGCAATTAAGGAATTAAATACCTATCCCATGTTATCAAAGAAAAGACTAGCAGAAGATGTCTGCAGAATGGTTGATGGGTATTTTGGTTTGTATAGTAAGTAGATACTTACTATATTTTAATATTAGGTAGTATTAACTACATAGTAAGTATATACATACTATAGGAGGTTTTATGTATGTCAATAGCGAAATGGATAAAAGAGACTTTTTAAATCATGTAAACAGCCAATCAAGAACAAGTGGTATGAAGCTTGGGCAACACAAAATATCATGTCCTTCATGTCAAAATGAAAGAACAAAGAACAAACATGACACTCCTTTATCAGTAAATATTGATGATGAAAAGGTTGTATATCATTGTCATCATTGCGGAATTAACGGACTTGTGCCAATAAGAGAGGAAATAAAAATGAAACCAATAAAAAAAGAAGAAAAGAAACCAGTAGAAATGCCAAAGAAAATAGAGGGTGGTGAAGCTAGTAAATGGTTAGAAGCTAGAGGTATAAGCATCACAGCCTCAAAAACAGCAGGTTGCATCCAGACGCAGAAAAATAATAAACCAGTCATTGGTTTTTCTTTCATGCAGGGTGATGAGGTAGAAGCAGTCAAGTATAGGAGTGCAAATGGTAGTAAGAGTTTTTGGTGGGATGGGAACGCACAAAAGTTATGGGGTCAACAGGTATATGATAGCAAATTGCCAACATTAGACAGCACAATAGTTATAACAGAAGGAGAAATGGATACACTTGCGATCAAGACTGCTTTTGAAGGCGTAATGAATGTAGATTGTTATTCAGTTCCCAATGGTGCACCAAATAAGATCACAGATAACAAGATTGATCCAAGCGAAGATGGAAGGTTTAAGTATGTATGGAATGAAAGGGATAAGTTTGAGGGTGTAGAAAAGATAATTCTATGCACAGATTCAGATGAAAATGGCAACATATTAGCTGATGAATTGTCAAGGAGACTTAACAAAGCTAGATGTTATAGGGTTGATAACTTTGACTGCAAGGATGCAAATGATGTGCTGATTAAGTATGGTGCAGAAAAGCTAAGAGATTCCATAATCAACGCACAGCCAATACCTTTACATGGTTTAAATAACCTAGATCACTACGCAGATGAGTTCCAAAGCTTGTATGAAAAGGGTATGCCAAGTGGTGTATCAACAGGGTTTGCAAGTGTTGATGAGATATTTACTTTATCTACAGGCAATCTTGTTGTCACGACAGGTCATGCAGGAGATGGTAAGTCAGCATTTATAGATCAAATTGTAGTCAATGTAGCAAGAAATCATGGTTGGAAAACTTGTTTCTGTTCGTTTGAGAAACCAGTCCAACTTCATGCAGTTCAGTTATCTCAAATCCTTACAGGTAAGCCATTCTTTGAGGGTCAGAATACTAGAATGACACAAGAAGAAAAAGACTTTGCTGAGACATGGATAAGAGAACACATACTGTTTCAAGATTATCAAGATGGTGGGTTGCCTACGATAGAAGCTATCTTAGAAAAGGGTGCAAGTGCAGTCATGCGATATGGAGTTAGAGTTCTAGTGATAGACCCCTTCAACTTTATACACACAGATCACACAGGGTTAGAGACTGATATGGTTAGCGAAATGCTAACAAAAGTTCAACTGTTCGCTAAACAGCACGATATATTGGTATTCTTTGTGGCACATCCAACTAAACCTTTTATTAGGGATGGTAAGAAAAATGTATGCACAGGTGTTGATGTAGCTAAATCTTATGCGTGGTTTAGTAAAGCAGACACAGGTTTGACAGTCTATAGAGGTGATGATGGTGTAGAGATACATAATTGGAAAGCTCGTTGGGGTTGGCAAGGCAAGTTAGGAAGTGTTAATATGATCTTCAATCCTGTTAACGGAAGGTATGCAGAAATTGAAGAAGTCGAAGATAGCTTTGATTGGGAGTTCTAAAGAATTGCAAGTCAATGATATAGGAAGTCCTTATCTACATCATAGAAACTCGGTTGCTATTACAAGAATAGGTAAAAGCAAGGTGGGTAGAGCCATTGTGTTTGACCAACACATCATAGATAAATCATTTATAGACAACAAGATAAACGCACAACAACATAATGTTTGCAATAAGTATCTTGAAATCATAGCTAGAAGTGGTGCATTGGGGAAAAGCTCATCTGCTGCAGAAAGAATATTTACCAGTCATAGTTCTATCAAGCCTGTTCCAAGGGCAGTCATGTTATTAAAGGTGCAAAAGAAAATTGTAAGGGAGTGTGGACACGCAAAAGAGAAAGAGTTTTGGCGTATTATGGTGAACAATCCAAGGAAGATAGATGAAACAAAAGAGTTAGTAATGCAAGAATGTTCTAATGCACTACTAACTTTTTGGTATCTTAATCATAAGAATCCTGTTTCTTTGTTTCAGCAATCCCTCTCAAACCAAGTTTAGATTCATAGTTTTCGCTAGTGATAGCACCACTATAGATAGCTTTACCATCCTGTTCAGATTGATCTTCTTCTATAGATATGTTTTTGTTATCAGCTTCGCTATGTATCATGTGGATAATCTGCTTATTTAATGAGCGATTTTCCTTCTTAGCCAAAGAGTGTGCCAATTCATAGGTTTCTTCTGAACATCTAATGAATAGACTTTTCATCTTCCTTTTCTCCTGTATAGAATATGTTTGGACTATCTTGTACTTCTGCTATAGCCACACTTTCTCTACCAACTTGATAAAACCTATCTACTTCTAATTGTTTTATGGCACCCTCAATCAGCCATTTATTTGACATAATCAAAGGATCATCTAACAAAGATACAGCAAAAGCAATAGCATCTAGTTCAGTTTCAAATAACCAAACTAAATGCACCCACTTAGCACTAGACTTTGTTGAATAAACATTGTTTGGCTCAGGTATATCTAGTTTATATGTGTGTCTAATTACAGCGTACATGGATGATATTGTAATGCAAAATGCTATCAAAGTGAAATACATTGTTCCATGTGGAACAGCAGACTATCTATAAACTATCAAAAAAAAAAGGGACAACCTTGCGATTGTCCCTAAAACTCACATAGTTTTTTGGAGGTAATCAAAATGAATTTCGTCAATAAGACAGAAATCAAATCTTGATTATCAATATAATATAAATGATTGCAGATTGCAAGACTTATCTACAAGTTATCCACAAGTTTATCCACACCGAAAAAACCAGTAAATATTTTTTTATTTTGGACTGGTAGATTTTCTCTCAGGAAAAACAATAGACTAGTAAATATTTATTCTTTAGCAGGGTTTTTTGCCGAGCTTGTTGGCTTTTTTTAGACCAAAAAAAAAGGCGTGACACCACCTTTTACAGTAGCATCACGCCTTAATTATTCTATTGTTTGGGTAATTTCCACACTCTAAAACTGCCATCAGGCAGTTCTCGAGCAACAGATTTTCTCCCACTACGAATAATTGCTTGTCTCATTGAATTTGTTTCACTATAGCTAGCAACAACAATGGAGTCACCATCATTCATTTCGGACACAATAGTTGCCCATTTTCCCTTATTTGGATGACAAGGTGTAGGGACACCCCGCTCTATGATATACATAGAGGACTTTTTATTTATATTAGTCATATCATTTTCGCTTCCTCTAACACAAACAAAAATCATTTATAATTCTTGCACCTCAACCTCTACAATCTCGTTATTCTCATTAAATGCAAGATGTTTAGGAAAGGGCAAATCCATATCTGCCCTTTGCTTGTATAAAACATCTTGTACTTTGTGATTAATCGTGACCAAAGTATTGAAATATTTAACTAGAGCCAAATCAATATCTGATCTTTCTTCTAGTCGCCTATCAATCTTTGTATAGATTTCGTTGCAAGTTCCTATGTTTACTTTCAAAGTAAATTCTAACAGTTCTCTATTCGTCATCTTCAAAATCTCCTGTTATATCTACTTGGCAATCATCTCCATATTCTGTGCCTTCATAAATACCAACAATATCAATTTTGTGTAAGATTTCATCATCTGTAAATCTTTCATCAGACCAATCAAGATATAAAGCTAAATTAAATTTATTATTTTTTTCAGCTTGTATTTCTGCATAAGCATTTCTAACTTCTTCATCAGTCAGTTTCACATTAGATGTAATCTTATAACGCCTAGTATCTTGAGAATATTCCTCAACATCATAAACATGTTCTTTTTCAAATTTACTCATAATATTTGCCCTCCAAAGCATTAATAAGAGTTATTAAACTGTTTCACGCCTTTTGGCGATCATCAGTAGGAAATACACATTTCCTATACAGTTTTAGTAAAAATGGCTTCGTGAGACTTCGTGTATTGCATTATCTAAGAGTAGGCAAGGGCATAAGATACCCCAAAATTGCCTACCCTTAGAACGCATTAGATAATTAAATACTAGACATATCTATAACTACTTCTTCTCCAAAAGGAAAAGTCATATCTTTATAGTATTCTTGATAGTAAGTAGTAGTTAATGCCCATATTACAGGGACATTTGGCTCAACCTCCTTATCAACATATCCACCTCCGTCAGTAAAATAGATGAAAGCAAGTACATCATCTGTATTATCTGTATAGTCGTTGAATAAGTTGAAAGGTGGATTGAAGTCAGTACCACCACCGCCACGAAGTTGAAATTCAAGTTCTTCACATTCTAAGTCGTATTCATCCCACCACTCACCATGTGAATTTTTATGAACCCTTGTATCACAATAACAAACTCTAATCTTATCTACTCCACACTCCTCAGCTAAGTTTTGTGTTTCAGTAGCAAAAATATTAAGTTCTTCTTGGGTCACACTTCCACTTGTATCAATCGCAACAACAATCTCGCCACCATGTGGCTCTTTATCGTGGCTCGGTAAATTAACACCACGCCACGAATGACGTTTGTTAAGTCTTGACCATGTAGGATTTTTTGACATAGCAGACTGTAAGAAGTCTCGCATGACATCAACCCAATCAACGCATGATCTGTTCATCTGCTTAACTGCTTTACCCAAACTACTTTCTGCATTGTCTCCAATACCTTCTAGCTTATCAGCCATCATTATTGTTCGTTGCAATTCTTCTTGTAGTTCAGCCATTTCATTAGGTGATAATTCCTTGCCATCTTCATTAGTTGGCACCCAAACCTCACCACTTAACTGAGGTAAGTCAGCAAGTTTCTCAGCAAGAGTTTGACCTTCATTGCTATTGCTTGTCTCACCATCTTCAGCAGATTGATCTGCGTCACCATCGTTGGCATTGTCATTGATCTGATCTATCGCTTCTTCTAAAGCATCATCATCGTTGCTAAGAGTTCTATAAACTGCTTCAGCAGACATACCATGATACTTGCGATCAAGCAGACCATCCTCAGGAAGTTCCATACGCAAGTCATACTTTAACCACCCATTGATTACATAGTCTGTAGCTATGTTCCAAAGTTGGTGATCTCGCTTACCCTTACGCAAGGGATGTTCCCAAATAACATGACTAGCTTCGTGAATTAATACTGCTTGGATTTCTTCATCTGTTATTGATTTAACAAATTCATCATTCCAATAAATATTAACGCCATCAGTTGCCATTGTTTGACACTTTTCATCTTCTCTAATTAAGGTGAGTTTTAATAGCATAGTTGCCATACCAACATTACCTTTCATTAGTTTCGATCTAGCTTTAATTATTCGTTCTTCACTTTTCATAATTAATCCCTCCAAAGATTTCTTATGTGTTTCTGTTTCGATCTTTCGATCTCCTCAGTTTGGATACACATCCAAAGACAGAAGGATGGAAAGAATATTTACTAGTAAATAATATATTTTCTCCACCCTTTATTGGCTTACTTCTTATACATATTGTCTAAGAATCCACCCTTCAATTCATCAACAGAATCTTCTAAATCATCTGCTATTTGTTTTCGTTTCTTAGCAGAATAATCATCATCTTCTCTTAAAGAATCTACGTCATTAATAGAAGCAAACACGCTAACTAATTTTTGATGAGCATCAGCAATCAGTTTGTCATTACCCAAAATATCATTATTGATAGATGGGAGCGTATCAAGAAATTGTCTAAGTTTATTAAAACTAGAGTTCTTAAAGAATCCACCACCTTGCTTATTGTTAGGGTCATAAGACTTTAACTTTTCTGCTAAGTGATCAACAGATTCCAAAAGAGTTTCAACTGTAGTTCTAGTAATAGCTTCTACATTCTTGTTAGCTCTCTTAATTGCATCTTGCTCAATCTTCTTTCTAAGTGATTCCGATACATTTAATCGCACATCGCTTTTACTAATAGTTGGCACTTGTCCTAGCTCAAAATCAAATCTGAATTTAGTCTCAATTTCCTCTTTAGTTGGATAATCAGATAGCTTAAAAGCATGACCCAATTTATGCCTGTTCGCATCAATTAAGTTGTCATAATTATCAAGAAAGTTTTTTACCTCTTTCTCAAAATCGCTCTTAGCTTCGTTTACTTTATCCATAAGAGTATCAAGTTCTTGGTTAGGGCATAAACGCCACCCACTCAAAACCTTGCCTTCGTAGTCGCTAGTGTTGTCATCCCATGGAACAGTCAAAGGATAATAAACATTGTTTCTGAATTGATTAATAATTCTTCTAAAGTATTTATTAGTCTCTTTTCCAAAGATGTATTTAGCAACGTGCAAAGATTCACTCATTGCAGATTGATCTATTGCTAGACCTTCTTTTAAATCCTTATCTGATTTAACTCCTGATGGATGTTTGGTATTCAAACGCACCAAAGTAGCATTTTCAGATAAAGTGTTAACATTTTCATTATTCATATTTTTCTCCAAAAAAATAAAATGAGTTCTGATTTCATAGTTTTCTAATCATCAGTTGAGATACACATCTCAATATCAGAATGGGCAGAAAAGGAATATTTACTAGTCAATAATAAATATTCCTAATTCCCCCCCCCTAGGTGGTAATCTAAATTTCTAAGTCTTGGTTATCAATCTTAAATTTAGAATAAGTATCGCAATCTTTAAGTTCGCTTCTTAATCCAACAATCTTTCTAACAAAGAATATAGAAAATTCTACAGTTGCTAATTTCTTCAGATAATCCAAAGCATTAGCAAAATAGTTATAGATATCATTCTCACTAGCACTATTGATAGCATTAGTAAGAGCGATAGTAGTCGCATAGCAAAGACCCGCTTCATCAATCACTTCCACATCTTCACCTTTACATATCTTCGATATGTTAGGCACGTCATTTTGAAGTGAGATAAAGTTCATCAGTTCAATGGCACATTCTTGACCAACATCACCCTCGAATAACTTTTGTCTAAGTTCTCTTGGTGGGTCAGTTTTCAATGTATCACTTAACCTTGCCCATGATCTTGGACTTGGCTGAGGATCATTGCATTTAGGATCAAACTCCCACAATAGTTGTGGCATGAATCTGATAAGACCTTGCACATTGAGATCAATGTCATTCTTATCTGCCCACGCTAACCAATCATCTACATCGTGAGTAAACTGAATTGCAGTAGTTCGATCTTGACAATGCCTAAGCACCTTATTCGCACCACTTCTATCAGTATGTCTATTGCCTGCAAGTACAATCTTCCATCCCTTAGGAAAGATGTAATCACCAATCTTGCGATCTTCATCTTTACCTTTTGGGTCAAGTAATTGTCCTATCGTTGCCTGTACAGACGAATGTGCTTGAGCAAATTCATCAAGGAAAAATAGACCTTCACCATCCTTAGGCAAGTTGCCTAAAAATGCTTTCTTTTGCTCACCATCTTCAATGTATGGCAAACCACCTAAGTCGATAGATTCTACTAACCCCAATCTAAAAGAGATAAATCCAAATTCATCATCTTTAGGACTTGTTGAGTCTGTAAGAGTTCTATCATTCGCTAGTTCCTCAGCGATCTCTTTAACAATCGCAGATTTACCAACACCTGTTCCACCAATTAAGAATGGGATATTGCTTCCCATCAAAATATGTAAACAGGATTTTTTTGCTTCACTAGGTTTAAACATAATAATTTCCCTCCAAAGAAATATATAAGTTTTCGTAAGCATTACACTTACACCAATAACACCCTAAATAATTAGGATGTTTTCATAACATTTCAGCTAATCATCAGTTGGCTTATTCACTAAAATACTTATCAATTTTCTTAATAAGTTTTTTGTTTATAGACCTAAGATATTTTACTTGTTGAACAAGGTTAATCCATTGTTGAAGTTCATTCTCAGAGTCTGCATCCTTCTCAGCATTTTTAAGACCATTTTCAACACGCATGAGTTTTGTTTCTAAGTAATCATCTCTTAGACATTCACTTATGATTCTTAACTCGTCTCTATTGAATTGTAGTTTTGGCTCTTTCAAGATTCACCTCCTTGTTTATCTAAGTAATCAGCAATCTTTAAAATTTCTTCCATAGAAGTATCTTCAACATCCTTCTCTAAAATTTCATCCAAAGATTGATCATCAGTTGATTCACTATCTTCAACAGGTAAACCAACATCTCGATATAATTTATTCAATGCTTCAGTTTCTCCTTCAAATACTTCATCATTCACTTCTTCAACCACTCTCTCAAAATCTAAAGAGTTGTCACCTATTAAATCAAGAAGGTATTCGTAAACATCTTTTCTTGTTGGTGTTTCATCAAATTCTAATTCTATAATTATTCTTGTATGCATTTTGACCTCCAAAGTCAGTTTCTTGAACCCCATAATTAGGATTCTCATTCAGCACGTTAATTCGTGGACTGTTGGAGCAGTCCCAAAAGTTATATATCTTTCTGTGATTCCAAAGACAATATTCATATCAGTAATACTTCAATTGTAATTGGCAAAAAGATAATTTCCTTTTGGTTTTATGAGTCTTGCAAACTTTTCAGACCTACTCTCTTTTATTGGATTTGTAGTCTCTCTCACACTAGCCACTTTAAGGGCGGATTCAAATCAGACCTTCTCAAAGAACCTTATCTGATTCTACTGCTAGAACCACTTTCAACTTTACCTCTTTCAAGACCCTTTAGGGTAGTTGGCTACAGTTTAAAGTCATAATCGTTTTGGACTGTGTAGAGACAGTATAATCAATCTAACATCAAATTGCACATTTAATTAGATAGCAGTCTGTGAGCATTACCAAAAGACTAATGATCAGTTAATATTATTTGTATGAGTAAAGAGAAGAAACCAAACCTAAAGATCATAAAGAAAGAAACTGAGTTGACCATAAAGCAAAGGCAGTTCGTGGATGAAATCATAAAGGGCAAGTTGGGTAGCTACAAAGAAGCATATGCATCTGTTTATGATGTGACGCTAAACAAGGATGGTTCTATTCCTAAATGGGTAGAGGTTGAAGCAAGTAAGTTAGTTGCAAACCCTAAGATAGCAATAAGCATACAAAGAGCTATAGCTAAGAAAGAGCAGTCAGCAGTTGCTAGTAGTCTCAGGACAAGGAACTATGTCATAGACCAATTGTATAAAGAATCCAAAGAATCAGATTCAGATTCAGCTAGGATTCGTGCATTGGAGTTGTTAGGCAAGAGCGTATCGTTATTCAGCGATGTTGTTGAGACCAAAGAAGCAAGATCAAGCGATGAAGTCGAAGCAGACATTGAGGAACGCATACAGGCACTACTCGATAAACAATAGACAATCATCAACTAACTATTAACAGGTCGTTAGAACGCATCTGTGTTAGTCATATGCACACTTATACGCATATATAAGCAGACACAACATATAGTGTTCTGATTTTTCGATCCTAAATCCCAAACCCCCACATCTTGTGTTTCGCATAATGCAAAAAAAGAGCCACCCCACCCCCCTTGTGCAGTCGCAGGTACCTGACTATCTTATATACATAGTAATATGCACATTATATTAAGTATTTTCATAGACCCCCCCTATGTATTGCATTTTGATAGCAGGTTTTGTAAGATAATATAGGTTTTTTTGTAGAAAATGGCTAAGGGACCCTAGACCCCCCTATAATATTTTGCAAAAAAATGTTGTTTTTCATGTGAA
>Ga0208666_1000413_pt1 | contig 20554 bp, 37 predicted proteins | sample 5B_taG_FD_184078 | JGI IMG/M metagenome (GOLD analysis project Ga0208666, IMG submission 184078) | Marine viral communities from the Subarctic Pacific Ocean - 5B_ETSP_OMZ_AT15132_CsCl metaG (SPAdes) (version 2) | ecosystem: Environmental > Aquatic > Marine > Oceanic | place: Pacific Ocean...
AACGGATCTTTCCAAGTATTGACTTTTGAAATAAAGGGATTAATTGTAAGAGTCGTACCACTGCAACGGATTCCATCACCTACTTCTTGAAACATAAAGCTACCACTTTGCACCTGAATACCTTGATTGATTACGGAACCTTGGGATGTTGCAGATGGAGAGGCTATAGTCGTTGAGTTTGCAAATACTGGTTGACTAAATGTTATTGAGTAAAGACAGATACCGACTCCACGATAGAGTCTGTTGTAGTGGTTCGGTTTATTGTTGTTACATTTGAAAGGCCAGGTTGGGCTAGTGATTCTGTGAATGAAAAAGCGTTGCCAGCAGTTTTGATTCCCCAATCGGGTTTGTTTGCTGGTGTTACATCTACTGATGTCCATGTAAAGGTGATGTTATCAACGGTTTGAGGTGCATTTAATACAGCGTTAGGTGAAATATTATTTGTATTTAGTGGTTCGATATTATGACCAGAAACAACATATTCATACCCTGATCGATAATCAACTGATGTTATAGATTCGGTTACTACAGTTTTAGTTTCTTGTCTGCTGTTAAGAGTACCAGTTGAGAATGTGGGGACGACGGGAACAGCAGAAACGCTAGTCCCTGCAAAGGATATGAGCAGTAATAATTTATATATTTTACCCATTAAGCATCATCTAACGGTAATTTCTGAACTCGTCTGAGCGACCCCAGTTGTGCCTGCGCCTCCAGCGACTGTTGTTGCAATTCCAGCAGAGGTAACCGTACCAGCAAGGTTTCCAGCTACACCTCCAGAAGTAACTACCGTATTACCAAAAGCAGGCATGTCAGCCACCACTCCTGCGGAGACATCCACACCACTTCCTATCGCAGGTATAGCGTCACCTTGAAGCCAGCTTTCTGAAAATGAGAACGCCGAACCAGCAGTATTGACCTCGTACACACCAACATCAAGTGTTGCTGCTGCGGAAGCCGAACCTGCTGTTAACTTTCCAAAGTGTTCTCCAGTAGTCACTTTCATGTTGTTCCCAGAGACAGCGTAAGTAGATGGGACTCTAATGGCCTGAACTGCTGCTCCGTCAACTTTCAAGCTTGTTGAGGCTGTGTGTTTGATTGCTATGTCAGCTTGTGCTGGAGCTGCTAATAAAAGCAGGAAGAGAAAGTGTTTCATAAATTAGTCAGGCAGCAAGTAAAGCGTTTCGCTGATTTTCTTTGCTGTTACATTAGCTATTTTATCTACTGGCCCCTGTTCGTAGGTAACAACTAGAACACCCCAAGCGTCTTCTTTACCTGTAATAGGACAAGCAACATTGATAAATGCCCTATCTAGCTTGGTGCATTGAGCTAATACAAAATGCCCTATAACCTGCTCATCTCCTGGCATCCAATAACCCGTAGGAACTGGATCGACTGATGTTCTAGGGAAGTTGGCAATAGGAACAATGTTTCTAGCGTCAGGCCAGTCATATAACCAGACAGAACTTATATCTCTGTTTTTGGTGAGAATGCCATTTAATAAAGCTTCTACTTTTAGTTTTTTGTTTGGATCTTCTTCAAATAAAACGCTAATTTCTTTGTCTCCTCCATCATCAACAATTTTTGATTCGTTGTAAGCCTTAAAACCAATTAAACCTATTGCTGAAATAGCAGATAGGCCAACGATCTTCATTAAAAACTTACTCCAGTTTTGCTCTGGAGAAATAATATTTTTAACGGTTTCTATTGCAGCCTTCACGTTAGTTTTCCTGTCTGTGGATCGACTTCCTTGCCAGAGATGGGATCAATGCGTGGTTTATCAGGTACAAGTTTTATAGGAGTTTCGACCTTGATGATTGTGTAAGGGACTCCATTGCCAAATCCTTCTGCTGCTTCTGCCTTCTTTTTCTCTTCATCAGCCTTGTAAGTTCCATCACCTCTCTTTTTTGCAGTTTCAAGTCCAAAACTCGCTAACGCTCCCGTGAAAACCGAGGCTATGAAAGTCGGATCTATGCGTTCTTGCTCTCCTAATCCTGGGATCGTAACGTAATTCAAAGTCAAAATAAATCCGCTCCAAACAACAACACCTAACCTTACAAATGTAGATAAGACTTGCAGTTGCTCCTCCTTATCATCCAAGCCCTCCTTTAGTTTTTGCAGAGGATTCTTTTTCTTTGGATCGTTTACTTTTTTCTCTTCCATGCGTAAAAAGTTAAAAACATAACTACATTAGACATAAATGGATAAAAAGTAATGAAATTCCTTTCCCAGACGCAAAAGGAAGTAATAGCCAAGGCTCATGGCATAACTGTTGAATCTATTAATAAAAGAATTGAGTTATGGAGTTTGATAAATGATCCAGATATATCTAAGCCTGACCTAGTAGAAGCACAAAAGGCATGGATTAAGATTCAGCAAGGAACATGGCCTAATGTAAATGTCTGAGATCGTTGCTGCGTTAATTGGTGCTATGGTGTCAGCCTTGCTGATGGTTCTTGGCAATCGCTCTAATAAACGCCAAGGAGACATCCGTGAGATCTTTCATCGACTCAACGCTATAGATAAAGAATTAGTAAGGCTTGATTCAACTAGACCTAGAAATTGGAGAGGGCAATAGATACTAAAAAACCCCTCCCGTCCTCTTAACGATAGGGGTTTAATAGCGAACAATCCAATCCCTTTAGGTGTTCAATAACTTACTTGTGTGAGTAGTAAATTACAAAAATACTTTAGCCATTTCCATGAATATTTCAAATGAAAAAACTTTTTTTCAACAGCGAGCGAGGGAAACGCTTCACCCTCTGGGTACTTGAATCAGCTACAGAACAAAGTAACAACAGTCTTACACCAGAAGATGTTGACTTTATAGAAGCTAGACTATGGCCTAATCGGACATTAAAACTTCAATGAGTATGTATAAGACTGAGTGGGTAGAAGAAGACCGTCAAAGAGTTTTAAACATGGAACGCTGGTATATCCTTGATGGCCGTCATAGACCTGATCATCCTCAACATGGCATCTATACTGGTTTATCGGAAAAAGCAAATGACCTCGACAGCTTTGACGGAATTGTGTAATTGCCTTCATTGCAAAGAACTAAGAAGGCAGCAAGCAAGACATGGGAAGTGGTTGGAATTATTGCTAGATATAGAGAAAAACGATGAAAGAAGCAGAAATCCCACTTGACCTTTCATTTATTCTTGATTTAGCTGAACCTCCTACCTTAGAGGAAGAATTACACTTGGAAAAAGAGATACGATTACTTAAATCTTCAGATGATATAGAAGGCATAAAGAAATACGCAGAAGACACCGCAAGGCAAAGTCATCAGCAAAGTATTTTTATTGCTGGATGTTTAAATAAAATTGCTGAATTACAGTTAAAACTTGTCGGCAGAATTGAGCAAAAAAAAAAGCAACCTAACTTGCTAGGAAAATTATTAGGGTTATAGTTTTAAAAGAGGTCTTGCATAGCCTCTAGTCAGCGAAAAAAAAGCAAACAGAACCTCTTGTATTTCCCCAGTGCAGGAGGTTTTGTTGTCTATGCAGACGGTACAAATCTAGCGTTTTTACCTGTACCTATCCACCTTACTTCTCCATCTGAAATAGCAACTTCGGGGTATTGAATTGAGTACCAACGGTGATCACAGACAACACATCTTCTACGTCTAATAGTGACCCCGTCAGGAGCACGTTTAGTGCATACAACTCTAGTCCTGCCTTGTCCGCACTCAGGGCAGTCTGCTTGAATTTTATTAATCATTATGGAGCTGGAACCAATATGTGTTGTGCATGTTCTGATGTTCTACCATCAGGCCATTTCACGTTGTAGTAATAACCTGGGCGACCTCTAGTGTTAAATTTCTCCTCCATTTCTATAATTGTTCCAGCAGTAGAATCTATTGCTAAAAAGACTCCTGTGTTTCTTTTTTTATTAACACGGTCATTAATTTTGAACCTCGGTGTTGCTGACATTGTTTTTTTGTAAGTAAATTTGTACGAGTTTCTTTTTGCTGTGATGGGTTGTAGTCCCAGCCAATAATCTTAATTCTCTTGATGAACGAGTTTCAAGGAATCTTGCAAAACCTTGATAAGGCTTAGGACTTCTATAAACAAAAAAAGATCCAAGCCAATCCAAAAAATTCATAAAAAAATTAGCCTATTCGCTCTAGTAAATCAATCTTGTTATACAAAAGCCTTGCACGCTCACGATCAATACCGTTTGTTTTGTAACGGTCAAGAATCTGAGATTTGTATTCATCTGACACGCAATTAATCAAAAGATCTACAGCGTTTTTCAAATCGATTCTGTCTTGCAGTGTTACTTTGTAATTATTCATTTTATTTCGTTGCTAATTTCATGTGGAAATCCTCCTGCAAATTGTATTGTATAGTCTTTAAGAGAACTCCAACTCCTTCCTTCCATTTCTCCTGTAGCAAGTGTGCCATCACTCAGGAGAGGAACTAAAGTAACGCCTATTTCAGTAAGTTCAGAACCTATTATTTCATCTTTTTCTTCATCCCAATCAGGTTCAAGATCAATATAAAAATCATAAATACGATACGTTGTTTCTTTCCCTTCTTTATTTTTTTTGAAAACAAATGCTCCTTTTAAGGAATCAAGTGATACAGCGGATTCGCAGTGAAGTTTCATAATTTTAAAGAAATAAATATGTAAAAAAAAAAGGGTGTAAACCCTTTCTTTAAAATGCTGGTTCATCAATAACATCAATCTTTTGAGGATTGATACTTCCAAATGCTCCAGATTCATCTTGACTAATTTTTCCTTTGCCGTTGATATAAATTCCATCAACTTCTTCTTTTGATTTAGTGTCAAAGTTATATACTTTGCCTGTCTTTAAAAGGTCAGGATCATCTACCATATTCATAAGGTGATTACAAAAAGCACCAATAGATTCTTTAGGAATAAAAAGGCGTAAGCTTTTAGGATTCTTATCTTGATCATCAAAGCGATTGTCATTAACAGACCAAGTAATCTGTTTTGGAAGTGCAGCGTCAAAAGGCATAATTAAAAATGGTTAATGGGCGTAATTGAATTGGTTTCTTCCCAAGCAAGAACTTGAGCGAGAGGGTAACGAACTCTAGGAGCATTTTTAGCTACGGCCATAATTGGGAGTTCGTACCAATTAGGACCAATAGGCTTACCTGCTCTAGTGTCCCTTCGCCACCGTTTAACGGTGACAGGTTTAATGCCGTATCTTTCGGCAAGTTGTTCTGTTGTTAAAAAAGGTTCTTCCATATTTATTTTTTACTTTTTAATTTCAATTCGCATTGATTAATTAAATCAACCAATCCTTTTTTATCGTCATTAGTTAGACGACCTTCTGCGTGTCTAGTCATTACATTTTTCTTATGACCAAATAATTCTTCAGTTGTTTTTGCTTGTCTAATTGCTTGTGCTGCTAAGACAGCAACAGAAGCATTAGTCGGTTTTGGTGCTGCTCTTTTAGCTGGATTTGTTTGTTTTCCTTGAACTGCTTTTTTCATTTGATGTTCAATTAATTTATCGGGATCTTCTGTGTTTGTATCCATGTCAGGCTCGATCCCTAGAATCATTTTTATGGCATATCTTCTTGCGTAAGTAAGTGCCCCACCCCAAGCAAACATTGGTTTGTTGCCCATATTGTCAGGTAAATAAATCGGCAAGTGACTTGTTAATTGCTGACCTGTTTCTACATGAATTAGACAAGTAAGAATTGTTGTCTGACCATGTTCACTAACTCCTTGCGGTTGAATTAACATCAACCCATTTTTATGTAATACAGGTTGAACCACTGAAAGCATTTCCTCTAGTGGTGTGTATTTATAGTTGAAACCTTCTTTGCTTTTTTTTAAAGAAGGCATTTCTGCTTGAACTTTTTGTAGAGCTTGGAACAACTCTTTTTTAGGTGAAATAGATTCCATTTTTAATGAGAAGTAAAAGCCCAGTTAGGAAAACTAAGCGAGGTGATTTCATCGGTGTAAGTAGACCACTTGCCATTTTGATGACAAGATTTAATTAGAGCTAAAGCATCATTTCGAAGGCGATAACCTTCATTTAGTGCTGCTTCATCTAATTCATAAATACCGACTGAAAAAGGAAAAACTTTTTCAACGACAAGAAAAACAAAGCGTTTTGCTTTTGTTACTTCTAAATAATGAGCAGCTTGAAGATGATAAAGAAGGTTGGCTGCTGTCTTACTAAAGGCAGACGGCTTTGCTCCTTTATCACCTGTTGTTTTTAAATCAATAATTGTGCCATCTTTTCTAAGCCAATCTGGTCGTGCTTTGCAGCAAAGACCTGTTATTGAATCATCAGCCCAAAAACTTAATTCTGGTTGTCCTTCTGATAGAAGTTCAGAAGCAACTGGATGATTAAAAACTGCTTGGCTTACATTTGTAACTAATTCAAGCTCAGTATTAGTAATGGCCTCTATGCCATCTTTTTTCATCTGAGCTGCTTGTTTTTTTCCTTCTGTTGTAGATCTGTTAGCACAAACTGCGTAGTCTTTTTTTGCTCTTTCAGGTTCAAGTGTAAAAGCATGACAAAGCTCACCATCTCTGAAGGCTTTTTTTAATGCAGGTGCATGATCTTTTTTCTGGCCTTCATATTTAGTTTTATAGAAGGCATCAGGACAAGTGTTGGTAATTAACTTGAGATCTGATGAACTGTATGCTGGATCAGCATGATAAACATCATTAGGAATCACGGCAGTACCTTTAGTCATTTAAGTTGTTCGCAAGCTTTTTCAATTTGATGTATTTCACAGTCTGTTCTGGTCATATCTTCTAAAGAGGAAGAGGTTGCCCAGTAAAACACCCCCCCAAAGATAAGGAGTGTTGAAAGAAAAGTTAGATGTTTCATTGCTTTTAAGCGAAGATGCCCTCTCGGGCTTATCTCAATTATAGTACCCATAGCTACCTTAAGCCACCCCCCTTGCTAAACATTCCTTTAGTCTCACAGTTTCCACAAGTTGGCTTGTTCACTGGCATTTCTCTACTTAGTGCCGCAATAAATAGTAAGGCGACTTGTTCTGGTGGTTGTTCGTTGCTAAAACAAATACTTGCACCTGAAGGCCAAACGATCCCATGCTCAAAGGCAATAACGGTGTATTCCTCAGAAGTTTCCCTGCCATAGTCTTTCTCTTTAAATTGAGAGAACATCACACCTGTTCCGTGTTTTTCTTCTAGTACATGACAAGGATTAAAATCTTCAAAATTTTCTTCAAAGCAATGAAGTCCTATTTCTAAGAATTTTGCAAACCGTTCTGCAAATGGACCTACAGCAGGTGTCTTAGCTTTTGATTTTTTATTTGTCATTAGTCTTCTCCTCTGTTTTTATTTCTTTCTTATCACCATTTGTCTCATCAAGTTTGTCCCATTTCTTTTCAAAGTCGTGATGTTTTTCGACTAAGTTTTCAGCTAGATAACAAAGGAAGTCTGTATACTCCATTATTTGTTCAAAGCCTTCAGCTTCATTCTTTCTTTTAAATGCACTTTCTAAAGCATGAAGAGCATCAAGCCTTGCATTAATAGCATCAAGACAAGCTTCTTGATCAGGACTAATGTTGACTTTTTCTTTTGCTGTTAGTTTTTTGAGTCTAGGCATTGTTAGTTGGCTCCAAGTTTGGTAGGTCGTCAGTTTTGTGGTCAAACCACTGATTAAGTTGTTCTGCTTTTATTTCTTCTTGAGTAGGAGGATGATTAACTTCCTCCCAACGCATTTTTAATTTCTCTAATTCAGTCAATCTGTTAGCCATAACATTGACGTAATTGTTTAATTCGTCAAATTTAGAAATTAACTGATGAATAAGTTCGATTGCCATGTTATCGACCTCATTACAGTGTCGATAAGTATCTTGAATAAGAGCTAAAAGAACCTCATCTTTGCGGCCTTCTTTTAGCATTTGATCCCATTGATTGTGTTGTAGTTTTCTTAGTTTGTCTCTAAGAACTTGTAGGTCTTGTTTTTCCATTAGTAGTCACCTTTTTGTAAGTCTTCAAAAGATGTTGTTTCAAACAAACGATCTCTTTCAACAGGTAAACCTAATTGACCTTTAACTTTTTTAATTTCATTAATATTGAAGTAACCCATTTCATTTTCTAAACCTTTTACATATCCAAAGCAGTCGCCTGATTCTGGATCGTATTCCATAACGTACCAAGTCCAATTAGCATCTGGAGTAAACCATTTGACATAGGCTTTGTTCGAGGCTGAATGTAATTTAGGAAGTTTTTTTTCGAGTTCTTTTGTTAGAAGTTTCATTGTTAAAAAGCGAGATTAAAAGATGTTGTGGACTTACACAATTCATAGGCCAAGATACAAGCTAGCTCCTACTACTCTATTGATGCCACAAGAGAGGGGTTTACGCTCTGGCTGCTAAGGCACTCGCAATGTTATCCCCTCTAATAAAAAAGAGCCCTAGTAATGACAGGGGCTCATTGTGCTGTTGAAGTCCATCCAAGAATCATCTTCTTCAACTTCTTCAACTTTGTTTTTTGCTTCAACTCGTTCAATAATTAAATTGACTGTGTCGATTTCTTTTGAACGGTCTTGGCCTTGCTCTGGTTCGTGTTGTTCAGCTAAATAGCCAGAAACTTTATATAGAGCAGATAAAACTTCTTGTTCGTACTGAGTGAGCTGGTTAAGCATTTTCTGGAAGCAAAGGTGAAGGATCTCTCCTCTTAAATCAATTATATAGTGCTTTTATCCCTTTAGCCACCCCCTTAGCATTTTTTTTATCAATTCCTTCATAGAGGTGGCACTAGGGGTACCCCTTCTATATAATGAGCAGGTGAGAGAGATCTCACTTGTACCTCGACAACTTAATCACATGGGTCAATTGACCGACTTGCTTAGAGCAAGCCTAAGAGATCTAGCTCAGTCAGACGCTAGACGACTTAGAGAGATCGACAGGATCCTTAAGGAATCCAGAGAGGTCGATAAAAAACTGAAAGGGGGTTAAGCCCCCTTTTTTTTTGTTGTTTTTAAAACTGGTGCAGGAAGCACTGGACTTCTCGATCAATCCTTATATAGTCGAATTGGGAGAGATCCCGTTCTGTACCTTGCAAATTCATCCATGAAATTAATTCCTTTGACTGGTAAAAACGGAGCTGCACTAAGAACCGCAGCCAAAACAAACCAAAAAACCTTAGAACAAAGGATTGACGGTTTAGAAGAGCAACAACAAATTCTCTTTATTCTCGTTGGTTTAGTTACCGCTTTAACCCTTCTCACTTAATCAATCAGCCCCTCTCAAAGGGGCTTTTTTTTTGTTTATTGATAAATTATTAATGTCGGGGAGCCTGATACCTTTCCTAAGAAGGTTGAAAGTCGAAAGGCAGGGCGGTCCTTAAGCGAGGTGGCTGATCTATCCCCCGACACCTACTCCAAAGATTTGATGATAATTTCTGCTCCTGCTGGTTCTCCTTCAAGGCAATATCTTTTCTCTGCTGCTACCGTCACGACTTGAGAATCATCTAAGATTGCTGAGCCAGTTAATGCATCTAGCGTTGAACGGAGTAATTTATCAATATCATTTCTTTTAACTGTGACAAAAGTTGGTGCTTGTGGCTTTAGCTTTCCACGTTTGTTTAAATGAGCTTTCGGGCGACTAAAGCGAAATACAACCGCAATGTCACATGCCCCCTCTATTAGAGGTGCCCTTTGAGCTAAAGCTTCAAGATGAACTGCTTTTCTCCAAGGCTTGACCCGTTTACTTACTTCTATCATCCGACCATGTCCTACATGTTTTTTGCTTCCCTGCGGAGCTGGCTCTATACCTTCAACCGAAATTCTCATTAAGACAAAAAAAAAGGGGTTGTCCTAAGACCCCTTGCAGGTTTCTCATCATCACTATAGCTAATGTCCTTTAATCCACAAGGCTTTCAATTCACCGCACTTCCTACAAATTTAAGAGGAAAAATACAACCAAATCAATTAGCAGTTCTTTGGGCAATAGAAAGTTACGCAGGAAAAAACGAACATCAATCTTGGCCAAGTTTAAAAACTATTGCTGATGCTTCTTGTCTTTCTGTTCGTACTGTTCAAAAAGTTGTTAATCAACTTGTATCCCTTGGCTGGCTTCAAAGAGAACATCAAAAAGATGAATACGGCCAGAAAAGTAATTTGTACAAAGTGACGGTCTGGCACCTTGCTAATGTCCCAGATCCTAGTAATGAACCGCTAGGCAAATCCTGCCATACCCCTAGCACCATTTGCCATACCCCTAGGCAAACTACGCACCCCCCCCTAGCACCATTTGCCAACGAACTAGATACATATAAACCAGATATAAAAGAACCAAATATATATAAATCTAATACTGTGGGAAAAAAGGAAAAAAATTCTTATTCAGATGATTTTGAGATCTTTTGGAAAAAGTACCAAGCGATAAAAAAAAGAGCTTCTGGTCAAAACAAATCCAAAGCTTGGCAGTTTTATAAAAAAGCTACGAAAAAAAAATCTAGTGATCTGATCTTGGCTGCTCTTAATTCAGCTATTAAAGACCAGCGAACAGTAGAGAAAAACGGTGGCTATGCTGTTTGCTTCCCTAATTGTTTCCGCTGGTTACGGGATGAGTCTTATGAGACTTTTATTGCTGTGGACAAGTCTGATACGATTAAAAAGAAAGCACCAGAACCTTGGGCAGTCGATGCCCCTGCTGGTCAACCATTTTAAAATCTCGCTTAATGGCTCTTTATCACAAGCGGTCTGCTTTTGATCGCGACCTTACTTTTTACGCTCCTACTGCTAATTGTTACGCTTGTTATGACTCTGGTATTGTTTCTAATTCTGATGGGTTAGTCAATAATTATTTACCTGATTACGATAAAAACAACAAAGGCAACCGACAAGGTGGATGTGATTTAGCTTTGATTTGTCATTGTCAAGCTGCCTACTCAACAAGTTCACCAGATGGTAATGAAACTAAATCTGGTTTCAGAACAGGGCATGGAATTTATGCAACTGAGTCTCCTACTGGTGGTCTGCAATCTATAGGATCAGAATTAGACAAAGAAAAAACTAGAGAGATTCATTCAATTAGAAAAGAAAATTGGAAAAAGACAACTGAAGAAATGAATCAGATTAGAGTTGATATTGCTAAAGGAAAAAAAGTGCCAACCCCTTGGTACATTGCTGAAGTAAAAGAACAATTAAAAACACTTCCAGACCTATTCTCTTTTCCTTCAGAAAAAAAAGGTGAAGAAGCTCTTGCCTCTATGTCTAAAAAAGATGCATAAAAATATATCTAAACGACAGCAACCTGTTATTGAAAATCTAAAACATACTTTAGATCAAGCAAAATCTATTGCCGCTGCTATTTCTGATAATGCTATTGAAGAACAAATTCCAATCCCTGTTAATACGCTCGTTTCACTCTCTGATGAACTTTTTCGCATTAGAGCTTATCTTGAGACAGCAAATGAAATCTCTGTACCCCTTTCCAAAACTTTATGACCTCAATTAAAGATCTTAAAAGTGATCATAAAAATGCACGTAAACGTACTGATCGGTCTGCAACTTTAATTGAAGAATCTTTAAAAAAATATGGTGCCGCTCGATCAATTGTTATTGATGAGGATAATCGTGTCTTAGCTGGTAATGGAACGATTGAAGGTGCTAAGGCAGCAGGACTTGAAAATGTAAGAGTTATTGAAACTGATGGTGATGAAATTATTGCTGTTAAACGAAAAGGCTTAACTGAAGAGCAAAAAGTTGGTTTAGCTCTTGCTGATAATAGATCAAGTGATTTATCAGATTGGGATGCTTCAATGATTCATCAGTTAGCTATTGAATATGACATCTCACCTTGGTTTGAACCAGAAGATCTAACAGAAATGATGGGAGATAGAGATGACCCTACAGTTCCTGATGATTTTAAAGAGGTTGATGAAGACTTAGAAACAGAACACCGTTGTCCTTCTTGTGGATATGAGTGGAGTGGTAAAGCAAATTAAAAAACCCCCGTATTCAGTCCCGTTAATGACTGAGATTGAAAATTTACCTTGGAATGGATTTAAGGTTGCTTCTACTTTTTCTGGCTGTGGTGGTTCCTGTCTTGGTTATAGAATGGCTGGTTACAAAGTTGTTTACGCTAATGAATTTATAGAATCTGCTCAACAAACTTATAAGGCTAATCATCCAAATAGTTTTTTAGATACTCGTGATATTAGAAAAATTACAGCAGAGGATGTATTAGAAAAACTTGATTTAAACTGTGGTGATCTTGATTTATTAGATGGATCACCTCCTTGTGCAGCATTTTCTACTGCTGGAAAAAGAGAAGCAGGATGGGGTAAAGAAAAAAAATATAGTGATACAACACAACGAGTTGATGATTTGTTTTATGAATATGCTCGTTTATTAAAAGGACTTCAACCTAAAGTTTTTGTTGCTGAGAATGTCGCTGGTTTAGTAAAAGGAACTGCAAAAGGTTATTTCAAAAGAATTTTAAGAACACTTAAAGAATGTGGATACAATGTTAGATGCAAAATTCTTGATGCTCAGTGGTTAGGTGTTCCACAGATGAGACAAAGAACAATTTTTATTGGTGTCAGAAATGACTTAAATCGTGACCCCTCTCACCCTTTACCTTTGCCTTATCAATATTCTGTGGGTGATGCGTTATTAGATTTAGATGCTCCTATTGAAGCTCAGTTTTTAAATAAAAATACTGACACTTATAAATATTGGCAAGATTGTAAACCTGGTGAATCTCTTGGTGTTCCATATCAAAAACTTACTGGAAAAACAGGCTTTTATACACACGTTAAACAATCACCTTTTCGTATAGCTAATACGATTTTGCAAGGTGCAAATCAGCTTTATCATTGGTCTGAACCTAGAACTTTTTCAATTTCTGAATTAAAAAGAGTTGGTGGCTTTCCTGATGATTTTAAATTAGCTGGATCTTTTTCTCAGAAATGGGAAAGAATAGGACGGGCTGTACCACCGATAATGATGGCTTCTATTGCTAAAACTATTCATAGAGATATTCTCAGCAAAATATGAAGATTCCTTCAAATTGGACTTTTGAAACATCTTCTGTTGCTAAAGGTTTTGATCGACATGTTCGTGAACAACTTCCTTGGTATGAATTAGCGACTAACGCAATTACACACGTTGCAAGACATTACATTCCTGAAAATGGACTTGTTTATGATTTTGGTGCCGCAACAGGAAATATTGGTCGAGCTTTAAAACCTGTTCTTGAAAAAAGAAATGCTCATCTGATTGGCATTGAACCTTCTCAGTCAATGATTGATATTTATGATGCTCCTGGAGAAATTATTTGCTCAAAAGCAGAAGAAGTTGAACCAAAAGAATTTGATTTGGCAATCCTCTTTTTAGTTTTAATGTTTGTTGAACCTGCTAAACGAATTTCTTTAATGGATACACTAAGGAAAAATTGTAGACCTGGAGGTGCCATTATTGTTTTTGATAAATTAGAACCTGTTGGTGGATATGCTTCCACTGTTTTTTATCGTTTAACCCTTGCTGGGAAAAAAGCATCTGGCACTTCTGCTGATGAAATAATTGAAAAGGAATTAAGTTTATCTGGTGTACAACGTCCTATAACAGAAAAACAACTTGCTGGACCTTTTTTACAGTGGTTCAGATTTGGTGATTTCTCTGGCTACTTAATTGAGAAATAAATCTAATGGCAGCTAAAGAATCAACACAAGCTGAAATCGAGTTAAGAGTTGCTCGATTTGCTCGCATTATTGCTAATGGTGGCAGGCGATCTGACTGTCTGCGATACGCTGCCGAGAACTGGGGGGTGTCACCAAGGACTGTAGATAGCTACTTAGGCAAGGCTAGGGAGCAAATTAAGAGTGATTGGGATATAGAGCGACCCCAGATGATCGCTGATCTTTTGAGCCAATGCAGCACCTTACAGATGGAAGCTAGAAGGGCAGGCCAATATCACATTGCTCTTGGTGCTATTAACACAGCAGCAAAATTAGCTTCCCTTTGCTCTTGACAATTCTTTTAACAGCTAAACAAGGTCATGTTTTATTTGCTGCAAATCGGGCAGATGATTTTAATGTTGAAAAGACTTTAGAGAAAATAAAAACAGATTTACATCCAGGACAATTAGCTTTTGTAGAAGATGAGTCAACAGAAATAATTGGATTATCAGCAGGTTATGGAGCAGGAAAAACTAGAGCGTTATGTGCAAAGACAGTACATTTAGCTATGTCAAATCAAGGTTTTATTGGTTGTGTTATGGAACCAACAGGACCATTAATTCGAGATATTTGGATGACTGATTTTGATAATTTTTTAGAAGATTATGAGATTCCTTATACATTCAGATCATCTCCTTTGCCCGAATATATTCTTCATTTACCTGATGGAGACACTAAAATCCTGTGCCGATCTTTTGAGAACTGGTCAAGAATTATTGGTTTGAACTTGGCTTTTGTATTAACTGACGAAATTGACACAGTTACACCAACTATTGCTTCAAGAGCTTTTCCAAAAATTCTTGGTCGTTTACGTTCTGGGAATGTTCGGCAATTTGCAGCAGCTTCAACACCTGAAGGATTTCGGTGGATGTGGCAAACATTTGGCTCTGACGAAGCAAAGAAACGTCAAGATCGTAAGTTAATAAAAATGAAGACAACGGATAACCCACATTTACCTCATGACTTTATTGAACGGTTAGAGGCCAACTATGATCCGAGTCTCTTACAGGCATATTTAAACGGTGAGTTTTGTAACCTAACAACAGGGCAAGTTTATGATCGATTTAATAGAAAACTACACGTAACTGATAGGAGATTTGATTTTGATGAAGAGCCATTACGCATTGGAATTGACTTTAATATTTCCAACATGTCTGCTGTTATAGGGGTGCGTACTGGTGAAAAGCTAGTCATAATTGATGAAATTACAGGGGCACATGACACTGATGCTCTTGCTAAAGAAATTATTCGTAGATACCCAGATCGACGAATATTTATTTATCCAGATTCTTCAGGGGGGAATCGTTCAACCAATGCAGCACAAACAGATATATCCATACTTGAAGGTTATGGATTCTCAAATCAAAGTCCCAAAGCGAACCCACCAGTCAGAGATCGAGTCTCGGCTGTCCAAGCTCTTTTGGAGAACGGACAAGGACAAATACGATTGGAGATTGCTTCCTGTTGCAGACGCTTAATTGAGTGTCTTGAATTACAGAGTTATACAGAAAAAGGTGATCCTGACAAAGAAGCAGGATATGATCACGCTAATGATGCCTTAGGTTATTTAGTTTGGCGTGAATTTAATCCTTTATATGCAAGAGCAGGAAGAGGAACAGGTATTAGGCTGTATTAAGACTAAACTGTTCACATAGCGTTGAGGTTCCATCGTGTATAGCGGTTACAACTATTACAGTCGTGATAAAGCAGGTACAGAAACTTTTGTAAATGACCCTAATGCCGCTTGGCAAATACAAGAGCCTCATTGGATTCTTATTGAAGATTTAATGGGTGGCTCTTATGAGATGCGTAAAAAGCACAGAAGATATTTGCCGCAAGAGCCTAGAGAATTAGATGAAAGCTATGACAACAGATTAGCTCGTTCTGTTTGTCCTCCTTTTTATCAACGTCTTGAAAGAATGTTGGCAGGAATGTTAACAAGAAAGCCTGTTCGTTTAACTGATGTTGCTGATGTTATTCGGGAGCAATTATTTGATGTTGACTTACAGGGAAATGATCTCAATGTCTGGACTTATGAGACTGCCAGAAAAGTAATTAGATATGGACATTGTGGCGTTTTAGTTGACGCTCCTGCTGCTGGACAGAATGGAAGACCATACTGGGTGACTTATTCGCCAAGGGAAATTTTAGGATGGAGAACAGAGCTAGAAGATGGTCAGCAAAAATTTAGTCAACTTAGATTGCTTGAGCATGTATTTGAGCCTGATGGTTTATATGGTGAAAAAGAAGTAGAGCAAGTGCGTGTTTTAACTCCTGGCAAATTTGAAATCCATAGGAAAGATTCTGAAACTGGTGACTATAAATTATTTGATGAAGGTGTAATGAGTTTGCCTGAGATTCCTTTTTCTGTTGCTTATTCCAACCGAATTAATTTGATGGAATCACGTCCACCAATGGAGGATATAGCAGAATTAAATTTAAAGGCTTATCAAGTTCAATCTGATTTAGATAACCAGCTTCATATATCAGCCGTTCCTATGTTGGCTTTTTATGGTTTCCCTCAATCAGCAGAAGAAGTTAGTGCTGGACCAGGAGAAGCAATTGCCTTTCCTGCTGAAGGTCGGGCAGAATATATTGAGAGTAAAGGCACAAGTTATAACGCACAATTCCAAAGATTAGAGCAATTGTCTGGTCAAATAAATGAACTCGGATTGGCAGCAGTTCTAGGGCAAAAGCTATCCGCAGAGACAGCAGAAGCAAAAAAGATAGACCGATCACAAGGAGATTCAACAATGAAAGTAGTGGCACAGCAGGTACAAGATATGATTGATAATTCACTTGCTTATCATGCTCAATATTTAGGCAGTAATGAAGCTGGTAGTAGTTTTGTTAATAGAGATTTCTTAGCATCAAGACTTGATCCTCAAGAGATTCAAAGTTTGCTTTCTCTTTATACTGCTGGAACTATTACACAGAAAACTTTATTAGATCAATTAACTGAGGGTGAGGTATTAGGAGATGAGTTTGACGTTGAAGAAGAATTAGAAGCAACTGAAATGGGTGGTTTGATTGATATGCAGCAACCGCAAGAGGAAGTACAAGAAGAGATTCCTACAGAATCAGCAGAGCCAGAAGATGAAGCTGCTTAATAAATGCCAACACTTTCTGTTCCACAAATAACGGATGAAGGCACACCAGCCGTTCTGTTTAGAAATGCTATTGACCTGAATAGGTATAGCAATAGTGTTTCTCGACGGATAATTAATGAATACAATAATATTATTGTTGAGGCTGCTAATCAATTAAAAATATTAGAAGGATCTGATAGCTATAAAGCTCAGAGACTTAGAACAATTATTGCTCAAGTAAAAGAAAGTTTGGCTACTTGGGCTGGAGATGCAACAGAAATAACTGCAAGCAATTTACAAGGCTTAGCAATATTGCAAACAGAATTTATAGAAGAACAATTAAAGAAGTCTTTACCAAAAGCAGCTAGAAGTATTGTTAGAACAGTTGAAGTAAGTCCACAGTTTGCACAGTCTGTTGTAACGACTGATCCAACTCAATTAAATTTAATAACGCTTCAGCAAGATCTTTTCAAGTCAGTTACAGGTGCTCCAGAAACTTACAGTTTGACTGCTGGTCAAGGTGCAATTATTACGCTGCCTGATGGAAGAACTGTTGCAAAAGCTTTTCAAGGAATAACTACAGCGTCAGCAGATTTATTAGCAAAAGAAGTAAGGACTGGATTGTTACAAGGACAAACAACAGACGAAATAGTAAGGAAATTAAAAGGCCGCTTATTGTTTAATCAAAAGGGAAGTGTAAAACAAATAGCAAAAGCAGGGGGGAGTTTAACGGCTGCAACAAACAGACAAGTTACGGCAATTGTTAGAACAAGTGTTAATCAAGTCTCAAATGCTGCTAGTCAAAATGTTTATAAATCAAATAGTGATATAACTCAGAAATACAGATATGTAGCAACGCTTGATAGTAAAACTTCATCTATTTGTGCTTCTTTAGACGGTCAAGTTTTTGAATATGGTGATGGCCCCTTACCTCCTCAACATTTTAATTGTCGCTCTACTACTGTTGCTGTTGTTGATTATGAAGGATTAAAAAAACAAGGCTATGATTTTGAACCACCAAGAGTAGGAAAAAGATCAGCATCAGGTGGAATGGTTCCTTCAAATATGACTTATGGGCAATGGTTGAAAGATACTCCTGCTGGTAAAGCTGCTCAATTAGATGTTTTTGGTAGTCCTAGTCGTGTTAAATATTTTAATAAAATATCTAAGAATGGTGGCCCTCAAGCAGCTTTACAAAAAATGATTAGAGATGATGGAAGTGAACTCACACTAAATCAACTGCAAAGACGCTACGGTAGGGTTTAGTTGCTTTTTTTGTATGCCAGCATCTATTTATAAAAAAAAGAAAAAAAAAGGAGGTAAAAAGAAATGAGTATAAAAAAAGGTGGTCATACGTTTGAACGTGTTGATAAGCCCATCAGAACACCAAGCCATAAAAGTGGTAAATCTCATGCAGTTGTAATTAAAAAAGGTGAAGGATATAAATTAATACGATTTGGGATGCAAGGGGCAAAAACAAAACCACCTAGAAAAAACGAATCAGAAGCAGACAAAGCAAAAAGAAAAAGTTTTAAAGCGAGACACGCAAAGAACATTGCAAAAGGTAAAACAAGTGCTGCTTATTGGGCTGACAAAGTTAAATGGTAATTATGCCAAAAAGTTGTTATGGTTAGATCACCTAAATAACCCTGTGGGTTTTTATGCCTGACGAAACAACTGCTCCTGTGGAGCAAGCTGTTGATTCCGAAAAAGAGAATCTAAAAGCCGAACTAGAAGCAATGCGTAAAAAAAACGCAGAGCTATTAGACGAATACAAGAAAGCAAAGGAAAAGTCTAAAGCTGTTCCTGCTGATGTTGATGTTCAATCTTTGATTGATTTCAAAAACAATGCTGAGCAAGCTGAACTTGAAAAACAAGGCAAGTACACAGAAGCTCGAACAAAACTAGAAGAACAATATCGAGAAAGGTCTTCTGAAAAAGAAAAGAAGATTGCAGAACTTGAAGCCAAAGTTCGTGAATTGGAATTAGTTTCACCTGCTGTTCAAGCTTTAGCTGAAATTGTCCATGATCCTAATCTTGTCTTAAATAACTTCTTACCAAAAGACAAAATAGAAGTTGATAACGGTGTTCCTGTCGTTGTTGATGGATATGAAAGAACTCCTGTTTCTGATTGGGCTAAAGGCAAACTTCCTGATTATATTTTGAAACAACCAAAGCCTAAAGGCGGTGGTGCTTCTGCAAGTAGATCAAGTGGAGGTGATATTCCTGCTGGAACTAAAAACCCATTTGCTGCTGAAAGTTTCAACATTACAGAACAGATGAGGCTATATAGAACTGACAAAGATTTGTATGATCGTTTGAAAAATTCAGTTGCACGCTAATATATTGTCATAAGGCAAGGCTGTGCTGAGCCGTAAGGGTTTGTGACCCACATCGTAAAACTAATTTCTGGTAATTTTTATGGCCACCGTAAGGTCGGACGTAATCATTCCTGAGGTCTTTACGCCGTACTTGATTGAGCAGACAACTCAGCGTGATGCCTTTTTGGCTAGCGGTGTGGTTCAACCAATGGCTGAGCTTAATGCGACTGAAGGTGGTGATTTCGTCAATGTTCCATTTTGGAAAGCAAATCTCTCAGGAGATTTTGAAGTTCTAAGTGATAGCACTTCATTAACACCTGGCAAGATTCAAGCTGACAAGCAGATTTCTGTGATCCTTCATAGAGGTCGTGCATGGGAAGCAAGAGACTTAGCTGCTTTAGCTGCTGGTTCTGATCCAATGGCTGCTATTGGGGCAAAAGTTGGTGCTTACATTGCCAACCAAAGACAAAAAGATTTGCTTTCAGCATTGTCTGGTGTATTTGGTTCAATCAATGCAAATGACAGTAACTCTGCTTTGTTTGCTAATTGTATTGACTCAGAAAGTGGCGATACTCCTACAGGATTAAGCCCTAAGCATGTAGCAAAAGCTAAATCAATTCTTGGAGATGCTGGCGATCAGCTAACTGCTGTTTGTATGCACTCAAAGGTTTATTACGACTTAGTTGAGCGTAAGCTTGTTGATTATGTTGTAGCTGGTGACACTAATGCTGGTGCAACAGCTTCTGGTGGTTCAATTGTTGCTGCTTACGGTAGCAATGGTGCTGTTCCTACTTATTGCGGTTTAAGAGTTATCGTTTCTGATGATGTAGCGACAACTGGTTCAGGTGCTTCTACTGAGTATTCAACTTACTTCTTTACTGCTGGAGCAATCGCATCTGGTGAGCAAGCAGGTTTGAGTACTGAGACAGACAGAGACATCCTTGCAAAATCTGATGCAATGGCTGTTGATCTTCATTACACATATCATCCTGTTGGTACTAAGTGGGCTGTTACAACAACAAACCCAACTCGTGCTCAGCTTGAAACCGTAGCCAACTGGTCGAAGGTTTACGAAACAAAGAATATTGGAATCGTGAGAGCGACCAATGTTTCTGCTCAAGATTAGAGGTAAAAACTAATGCCATCTAAATTTGAAGTAACTGCTGGTAAGGCTGCTGGTCCTACAACTGGTGGAACTGTTACTCAGGCAACTAACAAGTCAACTGCTGTCACTCTAAATACAGAGTCAGGACAGATCACCATGAACAATGCTGCTCTAGCTGATGCAGCAGAAGTTACATTCCAAGTAAACAATGATCGTGTAGCTGCAACTGATGTTGTAGTTGTCAATCATGGTTCTGCTGGAACTGCTGGTGCTTATTGGTTAGTTGTTTCGGCTGTTGCTGCTGGTTCTTTTAAAGTTACTGTTGGAAATCTTTCTGGCGGTTCTTTAAGCCAAGCAATTGTCCTTAACTTTGTGCTCCTAAAAGGT
>Ga0208666_1000415_pt1 | contig 20484 bp, 20 predicted proteins | sample 5B_taG_FD_184078 | JGI IMG/M metagenome (GOLD analysis project Ga0208666, IMG submission 184078) | Marine viral communities from the Subarctic Pacific Ocean - 5B_ETSP_OMZ_AT15132_CsCl metaG (SPAdes) (version 2) | ecosystem: Environmental > Aquatic > Marine > Oceanic | place: Pacific Ocean...
CATAATAATTTCTTCCATGTTCTTGTGTAAATAGTTTGCCATCTGACCGATAACATTATCCTGTGATAGTGTGTCGACTAAATCTTTTAATGACTCGTTGTTCTGTAAACACCTGGATATCAGCTTACCTGATGCTCTGAGTTCTCTATCTAAGTATGAATCTGTTGGTTTAAGCTTTACCCAAAAAGCCATAGGCACGATCCCCGTTTCGGTAATATCGTAATTTAGAATGCCGACAACTCGTCTACCATCGATGGGCAGGGTAAAAGTTGCACTAGGCATCCTGTTAGGAATCTGTCTTCTCACCTTCGTATTATCCTTAATCAAAGTCATTTTCGTGTTCCTCGATAAATTGAAATAAACTTATGTTCGTCTCTTTCACCTGCTCTATCTCGTACCACATCGTTTCAATTGTGCTTTCTAGTCTAACAATATATCTGCAATTTACAATAATAACTATTAAACAAATAAATATTGTAAACCCCATTATTAGAAAGCTAGTGTACGCTTCGAGCGTTTTCAACCATTCTTTCATATGCTTTCTCCACCCTTCTATCTAATAATTGTTCTAATTTACGTGCCCAGACTTCCTTAAACTCTGGATTACAGCGCTTCATAACCCACTCTATATTAGATATTCTTTTTTGCATTAACATTCCTACCACCCATACTCCTGTTCCGGATCCATTATTGGCCCTTTTCTGGCAAGGTTTCCCCTGACCATTTTACTATTGACTCACGACCACCCTCAACGTTCTTGCGTGTCTGCTCTATCGGCAACATTACATAACCATTGTGCGTCGTCACTTTACCACCCATGTGCATAAATTCTTCTTCACACATAGGGCAATCTATTTCTTTGCTAAAAGCGTCTTTATCTAGCACAACAATATAGCCATTGCCATTACAGCGCGGGCATATTGTTTCAACGAGTTTTACCATTCTTCTTTTTTAATTCTTTCTTTAATAGATACTCTATTATTTTTTGCACACTAACTGGCACTTCAAATTTGTTTTGTGCTAAATTAGCTAACTTTGTGTGTGTTTCTGTTGAGACCGACACAGATTTAAATTTACTTATATCTGGCATTTTTCTTTCCTCTTTATGTTATTCTATGGGATTATATAGTGCAAATAATATATTTGACAATAGTTTATTTTAATTTATTTTAAAGATCACAACATCAATCAATTGTCTGCTCGTTCCTTTTTTGGAGCGAGCAGCTATTTCGTTAATTTATAAATTTCATCTAAGTGAACAAACTGAATTTTACCATTAATTAATTGTTTATACTCATGGTTACAAGATAGACATTTAAATATTCTAGCATCTTTTCTGTCAGACAAACGTATAAAAGGCACATAGTTATTACACCCGTCACATACACCTAATGTTATTTCTGTAGCATTACTTGATGTCACCCCAACTATCCCCTTTTTCAAAGTCTACTTTGTTTGGAACTTGCAGTTCCACAGCCTCTTCCATAATTGTAATGATCTTATCTGCATCCTCCATTGTTGAAATGGATATGTCAAGTTCATCATGAATTTGTACATGTGGTATTACTCCCTCCTGGTACAACGCCAACATAGATTGTTTTGTCATGTCAGCCGCTGATCCTTGTATTAGTTTGTTTAATGCTTTGTATGTAAATGCTCTCTTAATCCCCGGTCCATGTTCCCTGAGTGCGTCTGCGTGCTTCAGTGGTTTCTTGATACCAAAACCATGGGGCTCCCATAAATCAAAATGACAAAGCCTGCCACCGATCGTGCGTATCTTACCGCTGTCATCTGCGCGTCTGCTCACCGCCTCTGATAACATTTTTACAAATGGCGCTCGTTGATGATAAGTCTTCAATAGTTTCTCTGCGGCATCTTTCAATAGTCCTAGTTCTGCCATAAGTTTATTCTTACCCATGCCATACATAATACCAAGATTAATTGTCTTTGCTTGTTTACGTTCGATACCGGCCATGTCAGCGATCATCTGGTGAAAGTCTGCGCTGCCATCTTTGTATGCATCAACAATCGTTCCTGTGCCCTCTAGTTTCATTAGTGATGCAAAGTGTACTAATATTCTAGGTTCTTGTTGACTGTAGTCAAAGCAACCCCAAATACATTTTTCTTCTGGTATGAACAAAGATCGAATCAACGGTCCAAGATGCTTGTGTCGTGCAGGTATTTGTTGAAGGTTAGGGTTAGCATAACTAAATCTACCTGTAACTGTACCGCCTTGATCAGATCGTATCTGGTTTATTTCAGCGTGTATCCGACCGTTGTGTTCGTGTTTGAGTATTGTATCTATAAAAGTTGTGTTCGCTTTGTTAATTTCTCTTGCTTCGTTAATTAGTTTTGGTAGCTCAGCTGGATGTGTTGCGAGAAAGTTTTTTGTAAAACTTGGTGCTCCTTTGTCCGTCCTGTCGTAAGGTATTTTTAGTTTATCAAAAGCAGTTGCGATAGAAGCTGCTGCCCATATCTCTATGTCAAAACCTGTTATCTTTTTTATGTCCTGTAATAATTTTTTCTCAGTTGTGATTAATTGCTTTTTGACAGCTGTTGCTTTTTCAACGTCAACGCGTACACCTTTAAACTTCATGTCGACCAAGCATGGAAATAGATTTGTTTCTAAATTAAATATATCCCACAGATCTTGTTTTGATATTTCGTGTTGCAATGCGTGCCACAACTTCAGTGTAATCTCTGCATCTTTTTCTGCATACTCACCTACAAATGGTGCAGGTAGTCTCCACATTTCTGCTTTGGGGTTGACTCCAAAATCTTTTGCAGCATCTTGTAAAAGTTTTTCATTCTTACGCATGCCAATATAATCTTTACCTATAGAGTCTAGTGTATAACTAAATCTGTTCTCATCAATCAAACTTGCAGCAATCATTGTGTCAATGATGCCACCATTTATATGAAAGCCCATCGATCTTATCCAAGATACATCGTACATTGCGTTATGAAATATTTTCGTAGATGTTGTGTGTAGAACTTCTTCGAACCAATCGAGCACTAATGCACGGTCCATGTTCCCCCCACCTTCGTGCGCTATTGGAAAGTACCCGGTCCAACCTTCGACCGCGACTGCAATACCAACTACTTCACCATCTCTTCTCACTGAACCTGATCCCATTGTTATCAGGTTTGGATCTCGTGTCTCCAAGTCAATTGCTATTTCTGCATGACCAGATAAATCTGGTAAACGATCAGGTGGAACCCACTCTGTTTCTGGCGTGAAGAGTGGTTGTTGTATTGATCTCAACTATAATCTCTTTCTATTATCATATCGATAAAATGTTTTGCTTTCTCGAGGCTCTCTTTGCCTCCTTTATCTTGATGTCTTACAATATACTTTATAGCAGATCCCTCAGCGAATAACAATTTGTTTTTATTGATAAATTCGCTGGGCTGTATCTTGTATTTTTTATAGTGGTCGCCTCCAACCTGGCTGTCGTATGGGTTAGACATATGTGCATTCTCCTGTTTCTACATCTACGTTTAAAATATTTACACTAAGATTTTTTTGTATCGGTGTGAGTGATCTGTTTATTTTAGAGCCGTCGCGTTTTCTAATACATGCAGACTTTACATCAATCAACACAACCTCGTCTTCTTTGATTGCAACGAGATCGACCGGCCCTTGTTGTGACATGTTTTTGCAAACTAAATAACCTTGGTCCCATAACCACATTGCGGCTATGTATTCAGCTTTGTCTCCTTTTACGTGTTCGTGATATCTCATAGTATATATGCCCTATCATAATTTCTTGGCTCTAATATATGTAAAGATTTTTTTGCTCTGGTCACAGCAACGTAAAATAATCTATGTAATTCGTCTGGATTAATATCGTTGTGGTCAGCAGCAGACTTAGTAATATCAGGTAGAAGTAATACATTATCCGCTTCACCCCCTTTCGCTCCGTGTATAGTTGATAAAGTTATACGTGGTGTTTGTGTGATCTTTTCATTATTGGCCAACATATTTCTTATGTAGTTTTCTGTGTCAGTGTCTAATCCATCAAACGCCTTGTACCAAACCTCTCTTGTCAGTAATCCGTGATTCTCGATGCACTCTTCAATATAATAACCCTCTTCGTTATCGTCCATGGTTTTACCTTTTTGATAACCCTTTGTTACGTTATCACCTAGGTATGAATAAATATTTTTAATTGATGCAACCGGTATGGTTGCCTCCCGCTTTCTCCACTTCTCCCAAGTTTGTATTGCAAGAAGTAAATCTAATTTAATAGAGTTTTTTGTTTTGTGAGAGTAGTACCAACCCTGTAATTCACACAGGTCTTTTATGTTATCTAAAAAATGATTAGCAGACGACAGCACCAACCACTCACCTTGTGACATGTCTACTTGAGTGATATCAGAGTATCTTGTAAGATCACCCATCTCTTGTCGTGGTAAATAATCTTTGTCGTATCTATTAGAAACGTTTGTAATGATTCGTTGAGATAATTCATGTATAGGTCCACCGGGAATCCGATAAGACTGGTTTAATGTATCAACGTAATCTACTTCTTCTTTGAGAGCGATAAAAGTATCAACGTCAGCACCAGCCCACCTAAATATAGCCTGATCATCATCTCCCGCAATATATGTCTTATTCGCTTTAGACCATAACGCTTTGACCATTTTCCATTGTAGTGGCGAGAGATCTTGCGCTTCATCAATGAACAAAACATCAAAAGAAGGTGATATATTTTGCTCAATAAATTTTGAAACCATGTCATTGTAATCAATAAGCCCCTTTTCTTTTTTATAACGTTTAAGCTCTTGATCTAAAAGATATAATAAATCTCTTTCAATGTCCATATTATGCTCGTTTCTATCGTATAGATCCAATATAGGTATCTCTAAAACACGTGCCTTGTTTATTAAACGTAGATACTCGTTGTCAGAATTAAATGTGCCATTACTTTCTTCATACCAAGCTGTCTTAATAGGTATTCCACACCTTAAACCAAAGTCTCTATAGTCTGCTGAGCCCATCACATTTTCTTTTTTAGCACCCAACATTCTAAAAGCTAAAGAGTGTAAAGTTCTAAAGTAAGGTATCTCTTTTGCCTCTAGCATAAATTTTTCTTCAGCTCTTCGAGTCGCTTCCCATGCAGCTTTTTTTGTAAAAGAAAAGTATCCTATCTTTTTTATGTCTATACCATCGCGTAAAAACTCTTCGACTAAATTTAATAGTGTTGTAGTTTTACCCGTGCCTGGTGGTCCTAGTATTATTGTTTTCACTAAAAAGGTGTCTCCTCATATTTTTCTTGACTAATTTCTGGTTTTGTTTTTTTCATTGCTTTTATTTTAATTAGTCTTGGTGTTTGATTCTTTAGTGTCATTCTTTCTTCTTTTATAAAAATATCTTTTAATGTTTTAATTAAGTTACCTGTTTTAATTTTATCCATCTCCCAGTTGTTACGTTTACAAAAAGAATAAAAATCATCCATTCTAAAAAAAGTATGTCCATCATCCGTCCATGACATTTTATTTAATATGTCTTCTTTAGTTCTTGCTGCAGGTCTGTTGACTGTAAAATCATATAATAGGTTTACTATTTGATTTATTGGATCTAATGATTCCAACGGCTCTATCTCTTGCAAACTTTGCATCAACATTTTTAAATATACCTCTCTCCAGTCTTGAGCTTTGGGTATTGGTGATACTACATTTGCTTGATCCAGAACTGCTATTGCAAATAAATTAGGGTTGTGTAGTTGTTCTGTTTTTAATTCAACTCTTTTACCAGCCACATTTAAAAACCACTGTGGTGGGTTGGAAGTTATTTTTGTGAGAGTGTCTAACTCCGGCATCTGCTCTTCTTCAAAACCTACACCAAACTTTTTTGTTCTACACTTTGCAGCATTACACACACCACATATCGGTTGCTCTTTACATCTATATTTATCATAGCCACGCTTACCAACAGACTTTATTAATTGCTGCACCTCTTGAAAAGACAAAGGTGGTGTCATATATTTTTGATTATCAGACATAAGTTTGTCTTCCCAGTTATCTGGATTTGCCTGTTTGTGATATACAGCTACATTAAACAATGCATTATTCCTTGACCCCTCACCGAAACCATCTTGTGCCAAAGTATTTAAACAAGGTGGACCATCTTTAAAAGCATCATTGCTTTCTGTTTTTTGTTTAACAATAATGTTTTCTATTTCTTCTTTTGTTTGTGCCCACTCATCGTATATAGAATAGAATGATTCTAAACTAGAAGCATTACCACCAGCCTCAAAAGTGTATCGTAAACCTCTGATGCCACCATGGTATGGTAGATTTAAAAAATTACCTGTATCACCACGTTCAACCAATATTTCAGTTTGTTTCGGGAAGATCTCACTACCTGCGTAACCCAAAGCATCTGCCATTGCTTTTAATTTTGCTTGCATTAGTGATGCCGGTATAAATTCTTTTGCAAATAAAAATAAATGTGCGCCACCAGACTTAGATCTAAACGTAACTAAAGGAAAACCTAATCCCTTTATACTTCTCATTATTACAAGATGATCTAAATTATATTGATCAACATCTATACAACCCCATTTACACTCGTTGTTTTCATTAATTGGTATTACACCAAGAGCTGGTTCTTTGCCGTCCAAATGATCTTTCCAAAGTTGATCTGTAATTGGTTGTCTTTTTATAAAAGCCTTACCTTCTGCTTTACCTTTCTCAGTCTTTGAACCAGACAAAATTAGTTGACCATAGGCACTGTTATTGCCCTCAAATATTTCTTTAAACTTCATTTCTTCTTTCTCTTTTTATTTGAAGTATTGTAATAACCCTTACTGCAAGGTCCAGAACAATATACTTTTTGCTTTTGAAATTTTGTTATTTCAAATTCTTTTTCACACGTAGGACAAATACGTATCATCTTTTTCCTTTCTAGTAATTGACCCATGGGACGGGGAGGTACCCATGGGTCATCATGATTAAAACGGTACTTCGTCTGATGACTTAGTATCCTCTTCACCATGTTTTGCAGTAACGTCACCCTTGTTAGCGCTTACAGCAAAACTCTTTGCCTGTTCGTATAGATCTTTGTCTTGAACGGGACCAATCTTTTCTACACTCCAATTGTACCAGGTGCCTTTATCATTAGATTGTTGCACTGTTTTTAAATTATAAACATGACTGTACATTGCTGGTGTGAACATACCTTTTGATCCTGGAAGTTTTATACTATTCATCATAGTATTCCATCCTCGAGCAACTGGTAGTCCTGTTGACTTCATTGTCACCAACGCGGCACCACCCTGCTCTTGCATTACAAAATAAGAAGCAGTTTCTTCGAGATAATTACCGTTTGGTAATCTCTCTTTAAACATAGCATCTTTTTTTGTTGTAGCAACAATATCACTTCCAACAGGATGAATCGCTAATGGAGCTGACGTGCCTTGACCACGATCAGACCATTCTACATATTCACGTTTGTAGTAACACGGGATTACATTAACACCCTCAGCACCACTAATTAATTGCTTAGTTCCGGTGTTTAATATCATACCGGCCTTTGCACCTTTAATATGCTTAGCATTCATCTCGTCTACTTCAGGCGACAGTTGCATTAAAACCCTTAAAAATGGCAATGCAAAGTCTCCGGATCCCATGTTGTCAAAACTAGCATGAGAATCTTTTTCAAACATACTGCTTAAAGCAATGTCTGATTTTTCTTTTTTTACTACTTGGTTCATTTATTTCTCCTTTATTTCCGGCTTATTTTAGTTTCATCTTCCACTAATTTAGTGAAAAATTCGGAAGGCATGTCGAGGCCGGCCTCGACACGCTCCCTTAAGATCGCAGCTAAAGTACCAGAATGAACAGATTCTTTCTGTTCAGGCTCATACCCTTGTTGCGATGCAAGGCTATACATTTCTATAGCCTTGTTATCTTCGCCTTTTCCAAACTGAACAGAAACAACATTCTTAATGATGTCGCCCAATTCGTTTTCTCGAAGCCATTTATATGCCTGTTGATCAAAATCTTTTCTAACAGAGCACCTAACTTTTTTTTGAATGCTAATCTTACTACCATCAGCTAACTTTAAAGATGACAAACCTTGCTCTGATAATAAACCGGGTATTACCTCTGAACTTATTTTATTGGCTTGCTCTTTAATTGTTTTAATATCTTTCTCTAAACTTTTTATCTGGTCTTCATAGTTTTGTAACATAAGGCAATAATGAGACAGTTGTTTTATATCTGATTTTTCACTAACCTCTTGTTGATCTTCTTCGAAGTTTATTTCTGACATCTATTCTCCTTTCTCGTATAAATTAAATGACAGTGGATAGTACCTTGTTTCTTGTCTATCCCATTTTAGTAAATTAAACTGACCTTGTGTTGTCTCACTAACAATTGCAGTTGACATTCCTATAACCGCTGGATCACCTGTGCATAAAATGTAATCCGTAGGTCTAAAGTCCCGCAAGTTTTTACGCATCTTGTGCACAAAAGGGGCAGAACTAAAAATCATCTGTGAGTTTTCCGGCAAACAAATTACCAGATAACCAAAGTCAGAAGCCGTAAGAATATTTATATTCTTTGGCGGATGTTGTAAGACATAAACAAAATTTTCTGATGGGTTTTCTTTTATAAAACTTAAAAACTCAGCTAATTGTTTTGGTCTATACAATTCAAATAATCTATTCCTCACTTTTTTCCGTTGTATCTTTCTCTTCTTCTACTTTCTTTAATGCACTCAACTCTGCATTCAGATTGTCAATCTGAATTTGCATGTTAATTTTTTCTCCGTTAGCTTTTTGTAATTGACCTAACAAAGAATTAATTATTTTTTCGTGTTGCTCACTCATATTCTTTCTCCTGTTTAGTATTGACAATAATGTAATCATTATTATATTGATGTCAAGAAAGAATAATTAAAATATGATAAAACATTATAAGTTTAAGACTAAACCTTATGAGCATCAGCTTGAGGCCTTAGAAAAATCATGGGCAGCTAGCACTTATGCTCTTTTTATGGAGATGGGCACTGGTAAATCCAAGGTCCTCGTTGATAACATAGCTATTCTATATGACAAAGGCGCGATCCGCGGTGCATTAATAGTTGCTCCTAAGGGTGTGTACAAAAACTGGGACCAGATAGAGTTCCCGGTTCACTTACCAGACCACATACAACACACAAAAGTATTGTGGGAACCAACGCAAACAAAGAAAAAACAAGAGGAACTTGACACATTATTTGATGACAAAGGTGATCTTAAGATATTGATAATGAACATAGAAGCATTTTCTACGACAAAAGGACTGGACTTTGCTCACCGTTTCCTTAACATCTTTCTTGGAAGAGCTTTGATAGGGATTGATGAATCTACGACGATCAAGAGTCCGACAGCAAAGCGAACAAAAAATATTTTAAAAATAGGGGAACTCGCGAAGTACCGTAGAATATTGACAGGCTCTCCAGTTACTAAGTCTCCACTTGACTTATACACTCAGTGTAAGTTCTTGGATCCTTTCCATTTAGACGAATCATCTTATTACGGGTTTCGTGCAAGATATGCAAACATGGTCAAGAGAAATTTTGGTGGTCGTTCCGTACAACTTGTAGTTTCTTACAGGAGACTAGATGAACTCTCAGAAAAGTTAGACAAGTTTTCGTATCGAGTATTAAAAGAAGACTGTCTTGATTTACCAGAAAAAGTTTTTGTTACTAGAAATGTTGAGTTGTCTGATGAACAAAAGAAAATGTATTTGACAATGAAGAATGCTGCTATTGCAGAACAGAATGGTAAAGTCATGAGCTCAATGTCGGCGTTGACTACATTATTGCGATTGCATCAAATCACTTGTGGTCACATGAAGACTGATGATGGTGAAACATTGTCTATAAAAAATAACAGACTCACAGCTTTGATGGATTGTCTAGAAGAAACTGAAGGCAAAGTTATAATATGGGCAAATTACAGAGAAGACATAAAAAATATAGTCGATTCTTTAAAAAAAGCTTACGGAGAAGCCTCTACAGTCGAATATCACGGTGGGGTGGACCCTAAGGTCCGCCAGGAGCACATTGCTCTATTTCAAGAGAAAAACGGCCCTGCTCGCTATTTCGTAGGAAATGCACAAACTGGAGGGTATGGAATTACACTTACAGCTGCGAACACTGTAATTTATTATTCTAACAACTATGATCTTGAAAAAAGACTACAGTCAGAAGATCGAGCACACCGTATCGGCCAGACTGGCAGTGTTACATACATAGACTTAGTTGCGGAAAAGACTATAGATGATCGTATAATTAAATCACTTAAGAATAAAATAAACATCGCTAATGAAATTATGGGAGAAGATATTAAAGACTGGATCTAAAGAATTATGTTTTCGTATTTGGTCCGGCCTTCTACTTTGCTTGCTCTTAACACTTGTTTTCTCGATCCTTCCGTCACCGCTGAGCAGTGAACCCATCCAGAATTTGGATCTCCTTCATCATAAAATTCCAGAATTAATTGGTCAAACTCTGTATTTTTACTAATCCACGTTGCAAGTTCCTTGTTGTCAACTCCTTGTATCTCGAAGTCTGCTGCCTCACCCCTGGCATGCTGTGACTTAGACGAAGATCCGATAGCTTCGCACAGCTCTGGGCTACGATAGCCTGAAGATATCATGACCGGTTTACCAAAATGCTCACGCACTGGTTGCAGGACGGACTCCGCTAGGTGAATAAGGTTTTCTATATGCGCAGTTGATGGTTCGTTCTTAATACCTTTGCGCGTTGCTGTTTGTGATTTTGTTAATTCTGCTAGTGAAAAGTTGTTAGATAGTTTCATATCATCCCCAATAAAGTTTCTATAAATATTAATCCCACAGCCCCCACTGTAGATAAAACAACCCAATAGATTTTGTCTATCTTACCGCCCAATTTTTCCACGTCCGCGTGTACGTGTGTAATTTTGTCGTCAAGATGCTTGAGGTGATTTGTTTTTATTAATTCTATTTCACGCTCTACGCCTTTAACATGACCATACAGAGATATAATATGTTCTCTTTCATCCTCTGGTGTTATGCCTTTTACTGTGTCGTTCATTAACTTCCCCCAAATACCGGATCCATAGATCCAAATACTAGTTGTCCTTTGGCTACTGTGTTTTGATTAGCTCCTATCCCACCTGTCGGCATAGACGAACTTAATCCTAAGTTTGGTAGACTAGCTCCTATTCCAGCAGTTGGCAAGTTAGTTTGTGTCACACTGAATGGATTAGGTATAATAGGGAAATTTTCTAGCACTAAAGGCAGATTGTTATACTGTCTTGCAATTCTATCTATCACTGGTTTTGCTGAAAGATACGGATTACGTTGTCCTATTTTTCTAGCATTCTCACCAAAAGACTCGATGATGTTCTCTGATGGTATGAATGGTTTGTACCTACCACCTTTAATTGCAGCCAATGAAACTCTAGATACACGATCAGCAAACTCTAAATCAAGAGCGCTCTCTTTTGCACCTAAGGTTCTAGCTGCATAATAGTCTCTAAACATTTCTTGTTGTACTTTGTATGCTTGATTGTTTGCTACCTGGTATCTATCTACAATTTGTTCTGGAGTTACCGCTCCACCTCTAAGTAAAGGTGTTGTGAACTCACGTCTAGCGTTACTAATACCTCTTGTGTAATCTGCAATTTTAAATTTCATACTATTAACGGGGTTAACCTCAACAGCTCTTAATCCAACAATACCTAATAACTCATCGGATAATTCATACTGTCTACCATACTTGTCAAACTTACCTCTTTGTATGATGTCAACTGGTTCTATGGCTAAATCAAATCGTTTAAATTGTTCGATGGATCCTGGTAATTGTGAGTCAACTAAATGTCCAACAATGGCCATTGCTCTTTCACCATTTGGAGTTTGCTCTGTGTATAGTCTTCTACCATCTCTTGTTCTACCTCCACGCACAATTATGTCTGTCGCAGCCTCTGTCCAAATTGCTTCACTTATAAACGGTTGACCAAGTTCTTTTGTTGCTTCAAACACACCTTGCAAAATACTTTTTGTTATTGCTTCACCTTCTACCTGTCCGTCCCTTACACTATTTATAAGAGTGGTAACAGGTCTAATCATGGTGTCATACGCATTGGCGTGAGAAAAGTCTATATACTTTAACTCACCATCATCATCACGAACTGGTATCAGGGTAGAGTTTTTTGACCAGTCAGGAACAAAACGTCTAAGAGCATCCATTTCTAACCCACTCACATCATACACAGCTTTTGCTCCCTCAACTAATGCGTAAGGCACCGCTGTTGTTGTAGCTGCAAAACCAAACAGTCTTTGTAGTCCTATGTTTTTAAGAGGATTAACCGTTACACCGTTGACAACTTCTTTGTAATTAATCTCATCAATTGCTTTTGTCATGATGTTAACTGACGTTCTCATAATTTCTGCAGGGAAAGATACAAAGTTACCAATTGGAAACTGTCGTAAACCTTTTACAAAATCACTAACATAATCATAATTTGGCACGTTGTTTCTAACAATATCAGCCGCAAGTTCATCAAGTTCATCTGCGCTTTTTGTTATACCTGCTCTCTTAAATGCTTTTTCAAATCGTCCACGCTCCGTTGCAAAAGTGTATATTTTCCAAAGATCATCTTCTGCCGTATATACATCAGTTGCACCTTTTTTTAATTTACTAAGTTGTCTCATTAACCCTTTAACACCAGATGCAGCCGTAATATTTTCTCCAAACTTAACATCTTCTAGTAGTCTAGATAGATCACCAAGAGTTACGTTTGAGTTAACAACACCAAGTCTTAATAGTCTTCTATACTCTGCGTTTGCAGCAGGATTATCAGCTTTCATAAACGCAGGTAATTGTAATTTACCGTATGCAGCTTTCATGTTCTTAACAATATCATCTGGTGCTATGAAACCAGGTAACAGTCCATTAGCTGCAGCAAATGCACTTGCACTAAACAAGTTACGAACGTGGGTAATAGGACTTAAAACTGTTTTTGCTAACTGTGATGTTGCTTTTGGATATAATATAAAATTTTGATAAACTTTTGAAAAAGAACCATCACCAAGTCTATCTAATATACTTTTGCTTGTCTCTTCTAATGCGTTGGCAACACCTGTCTCTGCATATAAACCATTTAACGGATTAGTTACTCCAGCATCTAAAGTTTTTGCTGGATCAAAGTCTACTCTTTTTATGTTTTTACCAAACGCAGCGAAGGCTGCAGCTTCATCTTCATAGAAAAAACCTTTCTTACCGGCTGCTTGAGCTTCTTTAGAGCTTTTTAATAACGTATCAAAAAATTCATTACGTCTTGTAAGTAAAGACAATCTTTGTGTACCGGCAAGTATTGTTTGTATTGGGTCTTCTATTTTACCTAGCACTTCATCAATAACTTGTTTTGCTTCGGGTTTTAATGTGTTTAATTTTATAACTTTTGGATTAAACTCAACATCACCAAGAATACTTTTATCAACTAAATTTTCAAAATATTTATTTCCCTTGAAGAAAACACCAGCTGTTGCATCTGCTCTTATTGGTAATCCTCTACCACCAGGTAAAGCAGACTCAACAACTTGATCCACGTAGTGTCTTGCTTGTTCTGTAGTTAATGTTTCACCTTTTTCAGCTGCTGTTTTTTTAAACAAATTAACTAACTTGTTTACAGATTCTTCCCCTGCTTTAAAATTTAAAAAAGGCAACAATGATTTATTTCTAAACACATCGTAAGTTGTTCCAAGGTAGTCTGATAATTTTTTACCAAAGGCGTTACTAAATTCTTTATATTCATCAGTGCTCATTCTTTTTCCTAGAGATGTAAACATGTCACCCCATTCAGATCTTATCTCATCAAATAAATTAAACACACCTGTCACAGATTCTGGTTTAGCGCCAAGATCTTGCATTTTTTTACTTGCAACTTTTTTCAATGCATCGTCCATTTTACCATATGTAAACCTACCTCCTGCTGCAAAGTCAGGTGTTCCTGACAATAATGCATCATTCAAAGATTTCATTAAATCAGTTCTGCTTTTGATTGTGGCTTTTTCATATATTGGTTTTAAAAAAGGAAACATACCATCTATGTGTCTATCAACACCTCTAGATATCTCCGATGCACGGTTCACGTCTCCTGCTCTAACACCAATAGATTCTCTCTCCAGTTTAAAAAACTCTTCTGGTTTATCGCCACGTGGTCTTACTTTAGATAATATCTTATCTATAAAGTCATTGTTTGATTCTAGCTCGTTACGTCTTTTAATCATGCTTTTTATCGCAGAGCCTGAGCCACCAACAAGACCAAGTAGTAGTGAGCTATCCAAACCAAACTTTAGTCTGTTCATAATTTCACGAGCAGCACTATTTTCATTATTTGGATTTAATTGTGTTGGTCCAAAATCAAACGCATCACCGAGTGTGCCCACTTTTTCAGGATCACCTACAAATATTGCATCAGCCACACCAATACCAGCAGCACCACCAAGTGTTGCATACAATCTACCATTTGCTTTTAATGTATCGTCTATTTTTGGCCCAAGTTTAGGGTCAGACGCTTTAAAATACTTATCTTTGTTTCTAGAAAACATTGCTTTTTTTGCAAGACCAGTGCCCACTTTCCATGCTTGCGAGCCAGGTATACCAAGGTTTGTCATGATACGTGCAATTTGACCTGCAGTTCTTTGTTCTGCTATTTCGTCAAAACTTGTTAGGTTGTCAAAAAAACTTTCTACCTTAGCCGCGGTGCTCGTTCCAAGACCCAAATCCATAAGTGACGCACCCAATGAGAATGCACCTTTTGGTATGTCAATGACACCCGCTGCAATACCAGCTAACACAGCCTGAATGTTTCCTATTTTACTATTACCGACAGCACCCCCTACACCACCGGTGACACCACCGCCGATGCCTCCACCAACTTTACCACCAACTTGAAATTTTTCTCTTGCTAGTCCACCTTCTTTAAAATTGTTAGTAAATCTTTCTACTATTCTATCAATTGCTTCTTTTTGTGTAATAATCTCGCCATCAGCTTTTTCAGCCATTTCTATTTCTGCTTCTATGTCCTCTGGGTTTAAAAAACCACCCATAAATTTTTTAACACGACCACCATCTCTACCAGTAAACTTTAATAAATCTTTAAATCTTTCGGTAAAAGCTGGATCTTTTTCTAATCTTCTAGCAGCAGCCATCAAGGTTCTACCAAACCCCCCAGGCACTCTTGGTTCTAGTTCATCTGCCACTTGTCTAAACAAACCCCTTAAAGAAAAATCAGTAGACACATCAAAAGTTTCATCACCAAACTTTGCGGTCCTTTGTATGCCAACCAATCCTCTATTTTGTACATCTTTAATTAAAGAATCGAAAGCAACCTGTGGATTTTTTGTTTCTTTATATATTCTATCAGCGTTTTTTAAAGCGTCCTCAATTCCTTTATTACTTCTCTCTGTAGCTATTCTGGTTAGATAAGGATTGTTGCCAACACCTTCCATGTGCTCAACATTGAAGGGATTGTTTGATTTAACTTTTTTACCTGCAAAAAATGCAGAACCTGCATCCTCAGGTAAGTACCCTCTCGCACTTAAGAACTTACCCATTTTCATTTCTTCTCCACGATATGTTACAGGGTATTGTCTTAATAAATTTTGAAATTCATACGCTCCTGTTGCTCTTTCGTAAGACCCTCGACCCAAACCAGAACCAACACTATTTTCCATGAAATCTTCTAAATTACTTAACTTTATTTGTTTGCCACCAACACGACCACCTTTATAACTAGCCTGCATATCTTTTAAAATTATGTCTTTTTGTGGTGAATTTATATTACCTTTTACAAATTTAATTCTACCACCTTGTTGAGTGGCTCTTATCATATCACCAAAAACTTTTGAGTTTGGATTTGTGCCTCTTACTCCTCTTTCTGGAACTTTTTTTGATAACTCTTTTTGGACTTTTACAGCACTTACTTCATTACCTCTTAATACATTTGTGGCTTTGTTTCTTAATTGTGTTTCAGTATATACGCCTTCTTTATAACTTTTAACAAAAGCTTTTCCACCAGGAACCCCTTTAACTATAGCCTCTGCTTCTTTAACCGTTCTTCTTGGTTCTCTTAAATCTAATTCTTTTTTCACTTTTGACACAGCACTAGGGTTATCTTTAAATAATCTGTTTTGACCTGTCATGTATTTTGCTTTGTGCAATTTGTTAGCAAATTCTGTTTGAGTTAATCCTTTAGCTTTTTTAAATTCTTTGGCAAAATCTTTTTGTGTTATTTGTTTAAAACCACCATAAGAATTTTTTTGAGCTCCTTTAATAAAAGATACAGCGTTCTGTATCCCAACTTTTGTAGGGGCAAACTTTTTTCTTTGTCTAGTTCCATATTTAGCTAAAGCTTTAGCGTTCCACGATGGAGTAGTAACGCTTGCTTCAAGCATTTGTCCATCAAATCTAAGATGTTTTATTTTTTGAATTTGTGCAAGAAGTCTTGGTGCAAGTTGTAAAACCATGCTAGCTCCTAACTTTGTGCAAAGGCGTTTGCATCCTCTATACTATCGAACGGTTGAGTGTCAGTGCCATCTGCATTTGAAGCAAAGTATCTACCACCAGTTACACCCTCAAGATCCATGTATACTGTTCCAGGGGCCATAGTTGAATAATCTGGTTTACCTTTAGCATCGATAGGTAGGATGTTAGTCACACCCTCATTATATCCGTCAAAGTATTTTTGCATTCTTAACACTGCACTAGGATCACCTGTTTTTGCAGCTTCTGCTATCATAGCTCCTTGCGTGGCTTCATCAGCAAGCACTTGTTGTGCTAATACGCCACCAATATTTTCTTCAAAATCTCTTCTTCTACCTAACTCATCAAATATAGGTTGTGAACCTGTTCGTAAAGCAGTCGCTAAATCTTGTCCAGCCAATGCAGACGCACCAAAATCAGCAGCAGCTTGTGATAATGTTGCAAGATTGTTTTCTTTACCTATTGCAGCAGCCATTCTAGCAGCTTTGTCAGATAAACCTGCAAACTCATCTTTTTGTTCTTTTTGTGTTTTTGCTGAATCTGATTCTTCTACTAAAGCAGAACCAACTTTATCTTTTTTGTCACCATATAATAGTGATCTTATTGCTCCTGATGTGCCCTGTATGTCTTCAAGTTTTCTAAAAGGTGCTTGCAATATAGTTGAAGGCAAGTATGTCATAAAGTCAAGAGCTCCTTCTGCTCCTGATCTACCTACATCAAGCACGTTTTCTAAGAAAGTGTCATCAGGACTGTCATCAAACTCTGGTAATACAGAAGATAGTGCTCCTAACCCAGCACCACCAGCTATAGCACCACCACCTATTCTAGCTGCTTGTTTAAGTCTGTCTGCATAAGTAAGAGCTCTTGCTCCAGGTGTAATACCAATTTTAGAAAAATCACCACCACCTTTTTTTATGCTTTCTAAAACTTCTTTCATAGTTGCTTTACCTCCAGGAGTAACTTTTCCTGGTGCTCGAGGACCTGTTGGTTTTGCTCTAAAGAATCTACTTAATGACTCTAGCCCTTTACCACTTCTAACTCCTGATAGTAGACGTGGGCTAAGTTTAAGAAGAGTTGATAATCCTGGTGCAAGAAAAGGTAAAAATTGAATTGCGTGTGCATCTCTCATTTGTCCATCAGGACCCATCTTTTTTGGTTGATTACCACTACCAACACCAACGTGAACTGTACCACCCTTTTTCATTTTAAGACCAGATGTAATACCAACACCGTGTGTGTTAGCACTACCACCAAGTTTAAACATTTTTCTTCTTAATGCGTTTGCCATATTATCTAAATAAACTTGTTATTCCTCCAATTGCACCACCAACAGAACCTAAAGTTCCAAGCATGTTCATCATTGGACTAACACCTCCACCTGGTGTGTATGTCATTTGTGACATACCTGGATAACCACCCATTAAACCAGTAAGCATATTACCAAAGAAACCAAGTTGTTGTTGAGGCATCATAGCTATCATTTGATTTGCTTGTGCTTGAGTATCGAGTTGAGCTTGTTCTTGTTGTTGTTGTGCTAGTCCCATTTGAGCCAACAATCCAATATTCTGTGCCGCTAACTGTGGTTGTAATTGTGCAAGACCTGACTCTAGTCCTGTTGCTTGACTCAATAAGTTATAGTCTTGTGCAGCTTGTGTGGCTAACGCTTGACCTGCTCCTAATTGTTGTTGTCCAGCTGCTCCTAATAAATTTACATTTTGCCCTGCTTGTTGCATCGCTTGTTGCCCTGCTTGAAACTGACCTGCAAGTGCTGGTTGAAATAATCCTACGTTCTGTTGAGCTTGTTGCATTGCTGCTTGTCCAATACCCAATCTTTGTGCCGCAGCTCTTGCTGCTGCATTTTGAGCTTGACTAAATCCTTGTTGTCTTAACTGTGCACCTGTTAAAGCCTTGTTCAACGCTCCTTGTGCCGCTAGTTGACCTTGCGCTACACCGAAACGCCCACCACCAAACGCACTGCCTGCTGATGTTCCAAGTTGAGCTTGTTGTGCCCCTATTTCTTCTTGTAGTTGTGCCATGGTCGCATCAATAACTTCTTGTTGATACGGTGACATAAATTCATCAAAACCTTGACCTCCAGATAATCTTCTTGCTGCTGCAAAATCAGCCTCTCCTGCTCCTTGCCCAGCTTTCGCCGCTGCAAGTATATTGTCAATTGTGCCTCTAGCAGCAGTCAAATCTTGCATACCTGCGTCTTGACCAGACAACGCAGCTACACCTGCCAATCCAGCTAAATCACTAGCTCTTTGAAAGTTGGCTAACCCTGCTCCTTGCCCAGCTTGAGCTGCAGCCGCCGCATCTCTAGACAATTGTGTTGCTCTATCTAAGTATGGTTGAAAACCTGCAACTCCTTCGGGTCTACCGCTACCAGCACCACCCATAGCTTGTCTAATCGCCATTTGATATGCATCTTTACTAGCCTGATCTTGAGCCGCTACTTGTGGTAAGAAAGATCCGTATTGTTGACCAAACATGTTTGTGCCACCAGCTGCATTTATTTGTGTTCCTAAAAAGTTAGCTAAGTATGGTCCAAATGCAGACTGTAATGCTTCTATATATGGGGAGGGTCTTTGTATTGTTTGAGTGTCACCCTCTGGATAACCTGCAATTATGTCCGCTACTATTTCATCGTATGACTTATTTGAAGTATCTCCACCGTCTTGTAATTTTATACGATTCTTATCTTTTAAATCATTCATTATACTCTTGCCTCTAAACTATTCATAAGATCATACATTTTTTGTGCACCTGCGTTGACGTCACCATTGCCCATGCCACGAACAGCATCCGCTGTCATTACAAATTCGTTCTTTGATAACATCGCTGGCACATCGTCAGCTTTTTCTTTTACACCCATTGGTATAAACGTGCCATTACGTCCATCGACTTGCATATCTTGTGGCATACCTGGTGCAGCACTCATAATACCACCTTCTTGCGCACCAACACGGCCACCCATAGCAGCAAACATTCCGGTTGGATCAGATAATCTTCTAAAATACTCTGTTAAAGCTTGTCTTGAATCATTAAATGCAGCTCTGTCAGCTTCTTGTTGCGCTAACAACGCTTCTTGCTCGTCCTTTAACTGTCCTGCTTGTGCTGCTAAGAAAGGTGAAGCACCAATTCCAACTTTTGCAAGTGTTGGGTAGTTAAAACCAACTGGTGAATCAAAAAACGCACGAGCTTTGTTCAACGCTTGTAGTCCTTGTTGACTGCCTAATTCTTTTTGCAGTGCACCTAGTTTAGTATCAAAACCCTTCTTGCTAATATTGCCGCCTTCAACAATAGCATCTTTAAACTCTTGTCCTGATAAACCAGAAAGATCAATAGGAGTTGTTATTTCTGTTGCTAGGAAATCATCTAAGGCTGATGACTCTGGGTTAAAATACCTAATATTACCAGCGTCATCTGTGAACGATAATATTTCTTGTGGTCCAAAATAATCTCCAGGTTGAAAAGGACCTCCTAAAAAATCACCGAAGGTTTTTTCTGTAAAAGGAATTTTAGTAGGAGCATCAAACACTGTTCCATAGTCCCCAAATATTCCTAAACCCTCAATATCCCCAGCCTGTGCTAATTCTTTTAATCTAGCCTTATCTGTTATTGTTGTAGCGTCTGCTAATTTGTTTGCTTTTTCTACCTGTCTTGCTAGCTCCGGATTTTCTTTTAATAGAGCTGCCTCTGCCTTTGTTTGTTTTACAGGTCCTTGGAGCGCGCTCATGATACCAGTAATCGCTTGTTGTGTTGGGTCTATTTCACCTGACATCTTGGCTGATGATGCTGCCGTTAATAATTGTGGTAGTATATATTGATTAAATACAGCTGAACCTGTTAAGCCAAGACCGGGTGCAAATGCACCTAGTATTGGTAAGAAAGGAGCGAGTTCTTTTGGAATTAATTTATCTGCTATTTTGTTTGCAGCTTTGTTTATACTC